>Ga0079226_10003460_pt1 | contig 12105 bp, 11 predicted proteins | sample Poulit2014_FD_76345 | JGI IMG/M metagenome (GOLD analysis project Ga0079226, IMG submission 76345) | Agricultural soil microbial communities from Georgia to study Nitrogen management - Poultry litter 2014 | ecosystem: Environmental > Terrestrial > Soil > Agricultural land | place: USA: Georgia... | reverse complement strand
TTTTATATTACATGTAATAACCTTATTTAAGATTTCCTGCTAGTCAAATGAAAAAATTCGCCAAAATTGATTTGGATCAATTCCTAATTAAATTAGACCCTCTATATTTAAAAATGTAGGGGGAAAACTGTATGAAAGAGTAATGTTTAAATAAAGAAAAGAAGAAACTGTAAAAACCGATTCCATGACAGTAAATTAAATAATAGGAGGTTCATCATGTCAGATTATCGTAAATTACAAGAAGAATATTTTCCAATACTTGAAACCTATACACTAGCTATTACACGGGCACATGGTAAACACCATCCGGAAACCTTTGAAGTGCACCATTTATTTGAAGAAATTAAGAAAAAAACGCAATTAGAGCCAGCTAGTGATCTCAGCAAACAATACCAAAAGATTCATCAACTTACTGATAATTACCAGATTCCGGCAGATGCATGCCCAACAATGAAAGCAACCTATGAAATGTTAGCTGAATTAGAGACAGCCTACAATGACCAGCGTCAATAAAAATTATACAGAAATCAATCAACTTGTTCCTTTAAATTCTGCAAAATACAAACAAGAAGATCCCACTTGATCATTCTCACTAACTGAATCAACCGCAACTGGCATAACTATCAGTAACATAACCGTTTTCAACGATTCGAATAAAATCAAAATATTCAGCGGTTTGTTAAAGAAAAAATACCCCTTTCTATCCTAATTTTGTGTTATTATAATAACTACAACAACTGTTTTCCGAGGAGAAAAAAATGAGATATTGTCCAAATTGTGGAGCTGAGATACAAAGTGGAGCGAATTTTTGCAGGGAATGTGGTAAACAACTTGAAAATAAAACTCTAGAAAAAAATTATAAGACTAAAAAAATAACAATTATCCTTCTAATAGTTTTTCTTAGTCTTTTCTATTTTCTATCACATAACAACAAATTAGCCGGCAAGTGGACCATGGAAGACAGTGATGAGCTGATAAATTTAGAAATCAAAAGGAATGGTTCGTTCATTAGTACAGAAAAAATGGCAAGTGCTAAAGGAAAAATTACGGGTACCATTAAGAAAAGAACAAATAATTATTCCTTTGATGTTGATACTTTGTCAATGCAGATAGACACTTCAAATGAAGATTTAGAAAAATTACAATATTACTGGAGTTTTGCTTCTGTGGAAGAATATGTAAAGCTTTCTTCTAAAGAACTCATCAGCGAGTTAGAAAACAAAGGTTTTTCAAAAAAAGAAGCGCACAGCTTTGATCATATTATCTCTGTAAAAGATGATATTCTAACAATAAAAGTGACTAAAAATCAGCTGATTGCTTTAGCTGATACGGACCTGTCTTCTGATTTAGCTGATATCTTCCAAGAAGGAAATGACTTGCTGGAAGAGATCTCTGAAACAAGTTTGCAGCTAGATAATCAACAGCAGCTCTCACTTGAAACTCCAGATGCCAGTATGAAGATTTTTAAACGAAAATAAAAAACATCAGTAAAAATTGAGTTAGCCACTGGACTAAACAGCCCGCTGCTAACTCAATTTATTTTTTCTTCCAACTATTCTGCTTCTTTTAATTCTAATGGTGAGTCCACTTGATCGCTGACATCTTTACCAGCAAAATGGTCATAAGCTGCCTGTAACGCCAATTTACCCATTTCAGTTGGCTGTTGTGCTACTGTAGCACTCAGAGTACCGGCTTCTACTGCTTTAATCCCATCTTCGTTACCATCAAAGCCAACCACTAAAACATCTGACTGGTCAGCTGCTTTCAAGGCTTCGATCGCTCCTAATGCCATTTCGTCATTTTGGGCAAAGACGGCTTTGATATCAGAGTTTGACTGGAGGATATTTTCCATAACTGTCAGACCTTTCGCACGATCAAAGTCAGCGGACTGACTTTCAACAATATCTAAATCTTTTTTAGCAATATTTTCAAATCCCTTGCCCCGTTCACGAGTTGCCGAAGCTCCGGGTATGCCTTCTAGCTGAACTACTTTAGCTCCTTCACCTACTTTATCGATAATGAAATCAGCAGCCATTTCTCCGCCTTTAACGTTATCAGAAGCTACCAGAGTAAGTACTTTACCGCCATCAGAGCTGCGATCAAGAGCAATGACTGGAATATTTGCTTCATTAGCTGCTTGGACTGCAGGTTCAATCGCTGAAGAGTCCACTGGATTGACCAGAATCACGTCCACATCTTGCTGGATCAGATCATCCATATCATTACTTTGCTTTGAGGTATCATTTTGAGCATCTGAAACAATCGTCTTCGTATCATTTTCTTTAGCCAAATCATTAATTCCATCTTTAACTGAAACAAAAAACGGATTATTCAAAGTCGAAATACTTACCCCCACTTTTAATTCACTTGCCGCTTTCTTGTCAGTTTCACCACTGTCGTCTGAAGCACCATCATTGACCGTCGCCGCTCCGCATCCTGATAAAAACAGTCCCATCATAGCTACTGAAAGTAATAATTTTTTCATCTTGTTTCTCTCCCTTTTTTAATTAATCATTTTTCTTTCTATCTAATAACACTGCAACGATAATTACTAAACCTTTAACAATTTGCTGATAAAAACTTGAAACTCCTAACAGATTCAAGCCATTATTGATCGTACCTATGATCAAAGCTCCAATTAATGTACCAAATAACCGCCCCTTTCCTCCTGACAAACTAGTGCCGCCCAAAACGACGGCCGCAATGGCATCCATTTCAAAAGACTGTCCGGCTGTAGGTTGAGCAGAATTTAAGCGTGAGGTCAAAATAATACCGGAAATAGAAGCCATGAGTCCTGAGATCGTGTAGATGATCGTTTGAATACGATCCGTTTTAACCCCGGCAATTTCTGCTGCTTTGATATTGCCGCCGACAGCATAGGTCTTTTTACCAAAAGCAGTTTTATGCAGTAAAACGTAAAGGATCAAAAAAAGTACCAGCATTACGATGACTGGAAAAGGAATACCGAATAAATAACCTTTTCCCATAAATTGGAAAATAAAACTATCACCAATCCCTGTCACTGGATTTCCGCCAGTATAAACCAGGGTAGCTCCACGATAAATCGTCATTGTGGCTAAAGTGGCAATAAAAGGTGCCATTCTGCCTTTAGTAACAAGTAGACCATTGATCATGCCTAAAAGTGCTCCTAACAGCATACCGGCCAGCATGGCAAAAAGCGGCGCAGTACCCCCAGCAATCAAACCACCTGTCACGGCACCTGATAAAGCCAAAGTGGACCCTACTGACAAGTCAATACCACCTGTTAAAATAACAAAGCTCATTCCAAAAGCCATCAATGCATTAATTGATACTTGCCGTAGTAAATTTAACAAGTTATGAGGTGAAATAAAACTTGGATTGAGGACAGTTACAACGATTATCAAAGCAATAAGTGCTAGTAATGGACCTAAAGAGCCTAAGACGATCTTCTTTTTTTTCGTTTTTTCCATGATTAATTTCCTCCTGTAGCTAAATTCATGATCTTTTCTTGGGTTGCTTCTTCTTTAGATAACTCACCGGCGATCGTACCTTCACGAACGACCATGATCCGATCACTCACACGCAGAACTTCCGGCAAATCACTTGAGATCATAATAATAGCAACACCCTTTGCTGCCAGTTCATTCATTAAAAGATATATTTCTCTTTTGGCCCCGACATCCACGCCACGAGTTGGCTCATCTAAGATCAGAACTTGCGGTCCAATACCGATCCATTTGGCTAATACAACTTTCTGCTGATTTCCACCCGACAAACTGCTTACATAAACGTCTTTGCTCTCAGCTTTTACAGTCAGACGTTTCAACAACAATTCAACAAACTCATTCATCGTTTTCTTATCCAGCAAACCGTGTTTACTAAATTGTCCGACTGCCGGTAAGATAATATTATCTTCCAAGTTAAAATCCAGGATCAAGCCTTCATCTTTACGATTTTCTGTTAAAAAGCCGATTCCCTTTTCAATTGCTTCAGCAGGTTTGCGGATTTTTATTTTCTTACCATCCAGCCAGATTTCACCTGAATCATAGGGATCCATCCCAAAAATCCCCCGCATGATCTCTGTTCGGCCAGAACCCATCAGTCCTGCAAAACCCAGTATTTCACCTTCTTTAACTGAAAATGAAATATTCTGAAAAACATCATCACTACTTAAACCTTTGACTTCAAATTTAATTTTACCGATGGGACTGTTTTTATCAGGATAAAAATCACCGATATCACGCCCCACCATATCATGAACGATTTGCTTGACTTTTACTTCTGAAGTCTGGTAAAGATTGACAGATATACCATCGCGCATAACTGTGATCCAATCACACAAGGCAAATATTTCTTCCATCCGGTGTGAAATGTAAACAATTGCAACCCCTTTATGTTTCAACTCACGGATAATTTTAAATAAATGATCGATTTCCGTTTCCGAAAGAGCGGCTGTCGGCTCATCCATGATCAGCACCTTGCCGTCAGCCATCAAAGACTTGGCAATCTCTAACATTTGCTGTTGACCCACAGAAAGATTCCCTACATCCTTGTCCAAGTCCAAAGAAATATGTAAATCATCAAAGATCTGCTGAGCTTGTGCCACCATTTTCTTTTTATCCAATAAGCCCAAGCTGGTTTTTAACTCACGATTTAAAAACATATTTTCTAAAACAGTCATATTGGAAAATGAATTCATTTCCTGATGAATAAAAGTGATGCCATACTTTTCAGCTTCATTGGGATTTTCAAAATAACGCTCACTGCCGTCAATAAAAATTTTCCCGTCATCTAATTTATGCAGTCCCGTTAAAATGTTCATTAAGGTCGACTTGCCGGCTCCGTTTTCTCCCACCAGCGCATGTATCTCACCTGATTTTATCTCTAGATCAACACCTCTAAGAACCCGATTGGATCCAAAGGCTTTGTTGATTCCTTCCATCTTCACATCCATGGAATTACTCCTCTCGCTTTAAGCAACTTATGCAATACCTGCTTCAAATCTTATTACACTTAAAAAGTGACACCACTTTCTAATAAAATATTGGCATAAGCAGTCATTTCCCCAGTCCTGATAAAGGCCCTGCAATTCTTTAGGTCTTGCTTCATTTCATCATGTGGTATGAAGTCAATCGGTATCTCAGTAAAACGTTCCCTGATTTTTTCAAGCAACAGCGGATTTTCAGTTTTTATCTCCTGAGCTAAATAAATACGCTGAACTTCAAGTTCTGCCAGCACATTGTCTAATACTTCTATAAAACTTGGAATTCCATTATCAACGGCTAAGTCAATTTTTTCCGTTGTCATAGGAACAGGCATACCTGCATCTCCAATACTTAATTTCTCAAAATGTCCCATCTGGGCAATGACGCGCGAAATATCTGAATTAATTACTTTATTTTTTTTCATAAATCTGCTCCAATCAACTCATTCTGATAAGGGATCGACGGTTGTGCACCGATCCGTTGAACCGTAAGCGACGAGGCTTTATTGCCGTAACGAATAGCTGCTTCTATATTCGAAAAGTCTTTTTTTAATACACTGGTCATAGCACCGATAAAAGTATCTCCGGCTGCGGTAGTATCAACTGTATTTACCTTAAAAGCCGGAATGATCCCACTCTCCCCGCCAATGTCATAAAAAGCCCCCTGACTGCCTAGCGTGATAATCACTGCTTCAATTCCCAGATCATGAATTACTTTTGCTGATTCCTCCATACTTTTTTTATCAACTACTTTTATTCCAGTTAAAATTTCAGCTTCAGTTTCATTAGGGACGATCATATCCGTGACTTCTAATAACTCTGCAGGAATCTTTGCTAAAGCGGGAGCCGGATTTAAAATAGTCTTGACGCTCGCATTTCTTGCAAGAGTAAAAGCTGCAATCGTACTTGTTAAAGCACTTTCAAATTGAGCAATCACAAAATCACTGCGTTCAATCAATTCCGCTCTCGTTTTTACTTCTTCTGGTCTGAAAGCATTATTGGCACCTGCATGAATCATAATGCTGTTTTCTCCCTGATCATCAACCATAATATAGGCCTGTCCGCTAGCTTGTCCTGCAAAAGTAGTTATTCCCCTAATGTTAATACCTTCTTTTTCTAAAACTTCCAGCAATTTTTTACCAGCTTCATCATCTCCTACACCACCAATAAAATTCACTTGTGCTAAAGAACGAGACGCAGCGACCGCCTGGTTTGCTCCTTTTCCGCCCGGCATCGAGTAAAGCTCTTTCGTATGAATCGTTTCACCCGGCTTAGGCATATGCTCTACTCGGATCGTCTGATCAAGATTGACACTGCCGACCACTGTAATCGTATTCATAATTTCACCCCAACTTTAAATGATTTTATCTTTTTCTATCTTTATTTAAAAAAACTATATTTATTCTATTAAAACGTTTTAACAGCTTGTAAAAAAAATATAGCACACCTTGAAAGCTATTTCAAGGGTGCTGTCGAAAATCTTTTACTTAACTTTACCGCTAACATTTTTTCTTCCCAAGCCTTTTGGGGCTGATGAATTCTTTCTAAAAGTAATTCAGCTGTCTGCTGGCCCAATTCAAAAATCGGTTGAGCCACTGTAGTCAACTGCGGCGTCACAAATTCACACATTTCAGTATTGTCATAGCCCACAATGCTATAATCCGCTGGAATCTGTCGGCCGCCTTCTTTTAACCCTAGATACAAGCCAAAAGCAATTTCGTCGCTGACAGCAAATAAAGCGGAAAAATCTTTTTTCAAAATTTCTTGGGCTGCCTGGCGACCGCCGGTTTTTGAAATAGCAGAATTGATCACTGCCGCCTGAGGGAAGACGGAGCGAAAACCGTTTAAACGAATCTGAATATTTGGCGTTGCATTTTTTGGCATTACAACGGCGACTTTCTGATGACCTAAACTTTTTAAATGTTCAGCTGCCAATTGCCCGCCGTGATAATCATCGGTAAGAACCGCATCGCTAAAACCTTCTGCTTTTTTTTGATCCAATACAATAAACGGCAGATTCTTTTTTTGTAAAGATTCATTGATCGCCTGATTGGAAATAGCCGAACTGGCAATAATAAAGCCATCCACGCCTCTACGAATCAGCTCTGCCAGATATTCACTTTCTTTTTTTTCATCCAAATCGGCATTACATAGCATGGTGATAAATCTTTCGCGATACAAAACATTTTCTACTCCCTGCAGCAGACTGCCAAAGAAGGGATTGGTGATATCCGGTACAATGATCCCAATTGTTTTACTTTTTTTCATGATCATATGTCTGGCAAAATAATCTGGTTCATAATCCAACGTTTCTTTTGCCAGCAGGACCTTAGCCACTGTATCTGGATTAAAATTATCCCCTTTCCCATTTAAAATCTGAGAAACAGTAGCAATAGAATAACCTGCTTGTTTAGCTACATCTTTAATTGTCACTTTTTTATTTGACATCTTGATCGCTCCTATTTAACATAAATGTCATTTTCTCATGAAAACAATCCACTGTAAACCAAATAATTATGGCAGATAGCTTTTCTTATATATATTCTACACTAATTTTTTAAAAGTCTGACAAAATAAAATAAATTTAAAGCGCATGAAAAAGGAGAATAGCAGCTTTTCTGCTATCCTCCTCGTTTTTACCAGCAAAATCTATTTTTTAAAGTTTTCCATTCCCGGTAATGGTGGTATAACACTACCTTCCATTGTGAACCAAGCTTTTAAATCATCGGTAAAACCAAGTTCGTTGACGCGTTCTTTGGTCACCTCAGTAAAAATCTGATCAGATTTTCCGGTATTTATTTTTTCAGCAAATTCTGGATCTAATAGGGCCTGACGACCGACAGCCACAATATCTCCATAATTCAAAGCATCCTGAGCTGCTTTGGCTCCAAAAACATTGGAAACGATGATTGTCTGCGCACGATCGCCGACAGTCTCTTTGACTAACTGGCCAAAACTCTTAGCATAACCTACAGGCTGATCATTATAAGCCGTAAAAAGCGACGTATGGATATAATCCAGATCATAGTCAGCCACTTGATCAATCAACTGCAAGGACTCTTTGATCGTATAGCCGACATTTTCTCCATGAACCTCTTCAGGTGAAAAACGATAACCAATGATGAAACCTTCTTTGATCGCATCCTTTGCTGCTTGGGTCACGGCTTTTGTCACAGCTAACGGAAAATTCATTCTTTTTGCTAAACTACCACCCCAGTGATCCTGACGATGGTTGGAATAAGCGGAAAAGAATTGCTGGATCAGATAATGATTGGCACCGTGAATTTCGACCCCGTCAAAGCCGGCTTTGATCGCCCGTGTGGTTGCTGCTGCATAATCAGCAATCGTTTGCTGTACTTCTTCATCTGTCATTTCTTCTGGTGCATAATCCAAAAAAGGGAAAGCAATTTTACTTGGAGCCAGTGTACGGCCTAGTAATTTTTGCGCTGTGGCAGCTTCTCTACCGCCGTGATACAACTGTAAAATGGCTTTGTTGCCATCTTTTTTAAGCGCCTGTGCTAATCTTTTCAGACCGGGCAAGTTTTCATCACTGGTGTTAGCAATTTGCCGATCAAAGCCTTTGCCTGCTGCATTTACATTCGTTGCCCCAGTAATGATCATACCTGCTACTTTTGAACGCATGCCATAAAAAGTTAATGCATCTGCACCAATGTTACCATCTGTCTCAGCCACATATGCTTCCATAGGAGCCATCGCAATCGGAGTCTTTAAGACTGCACCGTGCTTGAGTGTCAGAGATGTCACCAGTTTTGTCATGTAAATCTCCTCCTTTAGCTACTTCTATTATTTATCATAACATTTGATAAAAACTGAGCAAAAAATTTCAACCACCCATTTTAGTTCTTAAGCCTTTATAAATAATTACGATCCTTCTTGCCGGCAGCAAAATTGTAAAATAAGCAAAAGTACGCTATGATTTGCACAGAATAGTTTTCAACTGATTAAAAACCAATGCGACTTAAAGGAGAAATTTTTATGGAAAAAAAACCAAGCAATCGACTGATTCAATTTTTAGGCGGCAAGACTTCTTATTATGTGATTGGCTTAACTGTCCTGAGTGCCAGTGCGATTTTTATCATAAATAAAATCTCTTTTATCTTTAAACCGGCTCTTACCCTGATTTTTACGATCCTACCGCCTGTGATCTTTGCCGTTGTGATCTATTATATCTTCAATCCTTTTGTCAGCTGGCTGGAAAAAAAGATCCAACGTAAGTGGGCGGTCACTTTAGTTTACGTTCTTACCATTATTCTTTTGGGGATCTTAGGTTTTTTTGCTATTCGGGCACTTATTACTGAAGCGCAAGATCTCATTAAAAATTTCCCGACATTTTTAGATCAGACACAGCAGACTTTTGAAACATTTATCGCTCACTCTTCGTTGAAAGACCAGCTAGAGCCTTTGATATCATCAGTCAAAGATGCTTCAAATGATATTTTCTCAACGATTGGTGATAACTGGCAAAGCGGCCTTTCAGGTTTAGGGAATGTCTTTTCAGCCGTTTCCACTACTGCGATGACTTTATTTGTCGGACCGGTGATCGCCTTTTTCCTGCTTAAAGATAGAACACAATTGTTTCAAGCCATTACAGCTATTTTACCGCCTAACTTTCGTGCTGACTTTAAAATGCTAGCCAAAAAGTCTGATCAGCAACTGGGTGCCTTTTTGAAAGGTCAAGTCCTGGCTAGTGCCATTCTAGGTCTAATGTACTGGGTTTCCTTTTTACCAATTGGTTTAAATTACGGCACTGTGATCGCCTTTATGGCAGGAATTTTAAGTATTGTTCCTTATATTGGCTCAACAATTACTTTTGTTGTCGGTTTGATTATTGCTTTACAGCAATCCCTACTGGAAGCCGTGATCTTCACAGTCGTCTGGTTTGCAATTCAAAGCTTACACGGTAATCTGGTGATGCCGCGTGTCATGAGTAATAAATTACAGATTCATTTCATTACGACTTTATTGGTTTTATTAGTAATGGGGAATCTGCTGGGCTTTATTGGTGTCTTGTTCGGCATCCCTATCTACACTTTAGTAAGGATCCTAGTGCAGTATTTATTTGAACGTTTTAAAAAACGCTACAATCGTTTTTTTGCAGACAAAGGAAATTATGAATAAATCTCTTAGCAACCCACTTTTTAATTTCAAAAGAGCTGCTAATTTACCCAATTTCTGAATTTCCGGGTTCATTCTTACAATAATTTACCCAACTTTCGAATTTTCGGGTTCATTCTTACAATAATTTACCCAACTTTGCTGATTTTAGGCATATTATTAATTACTTGAGGTGAATAAAATGACAAATCCAATAATTTTACAGGCTTTTGAATGGGACCTGCCGGCTGATTTCAAACACTGGCAAAGACTAAACAAGAAAACTGAAGAACTCAAAAAAATGGGCTTTACAGCAGTTTGGCTACCGCCTGCCTATAAAGGAGCCAGTGGTGTAAATGACGTTGGCTATGGCGTTTATGACCATTATGATTTAGGAGAGTTTGACCAAAAAGGCAGCATTAAAACAAAATACGGGACAAAAAAGGAGTACCTCCAGCTTATCAAAAAATTGCAGGACCAGAATTTAAAAGTTTATGCCGACATTGTTTTTAATCATCTCCTAGGAGCTGACGAAACAGAGGAAGTCCCCGCTGTTGAGTACAAAGCCGACGATCGTAACGCCGCTGTCAGTGACCAGGAAACAATTGAAGCCTGGACAAAATTTACCTATCCCAACCGCCAGGGAAAGTATAATGACTATAGCTGGACCTGGAAAAATTTCTCGGGCGTTGATTATGACGAACGAACAAAATCTCACGCTATTTATAACTTAGGTAACAAAGGCTGGGAAAAAGAAGTGGATCAAGAAGACGGCAATTATGATTACCTGATGGGCTGTGATCTTGATATGGACAATCCTGAAACAGTCGAACAATTAAACCTATGGGGGAAATGGTATCAAAAACTGACCGGAGTGGATGGTTATCGTTTGGATGCAGTCAAACACATCAAGTTTGACTACTATGTCGACTGGCTGCTTCACCGCCAGAAAGAAAGTAAAAAAGCTCTTTTTGTCGTGGGTGAATACTGGTCAGATGACTTAGCTGCTTTAGAAAATTATCTGGACTCTTCAGGTAATCTGATTTCTTTATTTGATGTCCCCCTGCACTACAATCTTTATCAAGCTGCCAGCTCAAATGGTGATTTTGATATGAGTAAAATTTTTGCCGGGACTCTGGTCGATTCCAGAGAAGACTATGCAGTCACCTTTGTCGATAACCATGATACACAAAAAGGTCAAAGCCTGCAGTCATGGATCGATGGCTGGTTCAAAGTTCATGCTTATGCACTGATCCTGTTGCGCAAAGCCGGCATTCCCGTCGTATTCTGGGGTGATCTTTACGGTATTCCCGCTCAAGAAGTCGCACCCGTAGGCTCAGATTTAGAGATCCTGATAAAATTACGCACAACCATGACCTTTGGCAGACAAGTGGATTATTTTAATGATAGTGACTGTATCGGCTGGGTTTTGACCGGCACGACACAAGAAACAGATTCCGGCATAGCAGTGCTTATGACTAATGGCAAAGGGCAAAATAAAAAGATGACGATCAGTGCTTTTCATGGCGGCAAAACATTTGTGGACATTTTGGGAAATAATCCGCAAAAAGTCACTTTAGATGAAAATGGCAAAGGTGATTTTCCAGTCAATGACGGTCAAGTTTCCATTTATGTACAAGAGCAAAAAGCAGCTCAGTTGTTGGCTGAAGAGCATTTTTAAGTACAAAAAATTCCTCACAGACAGTTATTTCTGCCTATGAGGAATTTTACTATTTTAATAAAACCGTAAATACCTAATTCACTTCAATCACAGCCGTTGCCGCATAGTTCTTTCTGCGTAAAGCAGGTACACTCATCATCGTCAGGAAACTGACAATGTACAAGCTGGCAATAAAGAGCATGACTTGATTCACCCCGGCGTTATCTAAAATAAAGCCGATCACAACTGAAGAAAAACCGCCGACTGCGCGTCCGACATTTAAAATCGTATTATTGGCGATTGTACGGATGTGATGAGGATAAAGACGAGTGCAGATCGCACCATAGCCCGAGAACATACCATT
>Ga0079226_10003459_pt1 | contig 12107 bp, 7 predicted proteins | sample Poulit2014_FD_76345 | JGI IMG/M metagenome (GOLD analysis project Ga0079226, IMG submission 76345) | Agricultural soil microbial communities from Georgia to study Nitrogen management - Poultry litter 2014 | ecosystem: Environmental > Terrestrial > Soil > Agricultural land | place: USA: Georgia... | reverse complement strand
TTCGAATAGCAGATTACCTTTTCACCTGGCCCAAAACTGAGGATACGTTCTTCCTCCCACTCACTGATGTCTTCTGCATTCTTACTTTTCCGCATAAAAAATTTACCGTTATGATGGGTGTAAAATACAAGCAGCTTGCCGTCCGGAAGAAACAAGATGGAAGGCACATTATGATCATCGACCTGTAATTCCGGATGCAGATTGAATGTTTTCGTCTGGCCTGTCTTTTGGTTCCTGGCTCCTATCATGACATCGCCCTTACTGTTGATATAGCCATAATAAATGCGCTCATGGTCACCTTTATGATATACCGCCCGGGGGTCTGAAAACCAACACCATGCAGCATCTTCTGCAACCTGCTGCGCATTTGCAGAAAATTTCATTTGCTGTGCCCAGGTATTTTTAATTAAAAACAACAATAAAAAAAGAAATATTATATTTTTATGCATCTTACTTTTAGACTTTAATAATTTTGCTGAGATAATTTAATTCTAAATGACCCAGACGGATATAAGTAAATGACAACTATCCTATTACAAGATGTTTTTTTGTTTGGTTTTAATCCAAAATTCTCTTTCGAGGTTCATCCAGGAAGGTCCGGCATTCTTTGCGTTGAATAATTTTATATGTGTTTCAGCTGTTAGTTGTGCCCCAATTTTACGTTTACCTTCTTTCTGTTCATAAAGTCCAAATGTGTTTATCTCTAATTCTGGATCCTTAATCTCTATCCCTTCTGGATACTCTCCTTTTGCCATTCCATAGGCTACATTATTTTCAAATTTTATATTTTCCGGATGTTTAGCCGCGGGTTCCGTCCAAGTGATAATGGGGGTTTTGGTCACGATAATATTATTTGAGACGACCGTATTTAATGGGGGTAAGATAGTCTTTGCATTTTTACCGGAACCCACAACAATCGATTCGCGACAACTAATAATAGTGTTGTTCTTAACCTCTACATTTTTCACCTGCCAATACCCATATAAGGGTGGGTTTTTCCAAGCATTCATAAAAGTAATGGCCGCACTTAACCCCGTTCCTGTCAAACCATATAAGTGGTTATTATATATCTTATGTTCCTCTCCAATGATACGGATACCCCCTGTTCCCTCTTTTTGATTTCCAATAAAATAATTTCCATACACCAAGGCTTTATTTCCATGACGAAGCGTAAGCATACCCGCACTTTCATAAAATAGATTGTTACGGATAGTGTTTTTTGTAGATTTATTAGATACAATCTCAATCTCACCATCACAATGCGTAAATATATTCTCTTCGACAGTGGTATGAGAATCATACATAGACCATTGGTCGGTTCCCATCCTGATAATTTCGCCTCCGTTTCTTCCTAAGGGAGGCCGCCCATCAAAATAATTATGGTCTATCCGGTGATAATTGGGTTCATCCGACACATATACTCCAATCGTAGTTCCTACGTGCGTTTTACCTTTGATATAACAGTGATCCACACGATTTTTGATTCCATACAAAACAACCCAACTGTTTCTCACCTTTATATCCGGATTATTATAATCAATGATGGAGGTGTTTGTCAACCGGCAATGATCTGATTGTTCTGAAAATGAAATTACATTTTCTTTCAATGTGTATCCATCCTTAAAAGACAATCCATCAACGATAAGCCAGGATCCATCAATAACCAACGAAGAGCTTCCTGTCAAAACAACCGTACCTGGATCTTCTGCTGTTAATGTAATAGGGTTTTCAGCAGTCCCCAGTCCCTTAAAAATCAATGGCTGATCAACCCAGTCCCCTTCTTCTAAAATTACCCGATCACCGGGATCTAACGTAAGCTTACGTAACTCCTCTGCCGAATGAACACTATATTCCTTTGCTAAAACTGAAAAAGAAAAGAGCATTAAAAACAGAGCAGTGGCAATCTTTCCAGCACTAGTTATATATTTGGGTAAAAGGTTCAATGTAATGGTTTTTTCTTTCTTTACTAAAGAGACTACGGTTCCCAATCAAAAGGTTCGCTCTGTGTATTTATCGTTGCTGTAATATCTCCTGCACCTGTAAAGCCTTTACTGACCGCACCATACCCCGCCATCGTAACCATGGCAAACTCAGTGGTAATCCGAGATGAAAATGTATTGTCGTACAATCTCACTTTATCCGTATCGACTCCAAAATTATCCTGTAAAAGTTCTTTCTTTTGCAATGTGGTTCCTAATCGTAATATCTGCCCTTCTTCTTTCGTCAATAAATAATCCCACTCCGGAGGAGAATAGCCCGAATGGTAAAATGCGATTGCCCGATCTGTCGTAATATACGTTTTATTGGTAAACTCATTTCCCGTAAAAGCATAATTAGAAGTAAAATATTCATCTCCTACCGGTTCACGGCTATTAAATTGAGGCATCGCAATAAACATATTTCCTGTGAAATCATTCGATGTCTTAAGAAAAACGGAATTCTTTACAATTCCATAATCACTGGCATCTCTAAAGCGTACAAAATCTCCCATACAATCTTCAAAATGGCAATCTATAATATGAACATGGGTCGTACCATATGCATTGTAAATCATATGTGCAGAACTGGCCACACCAATCCGTTTAAACGTCAGGTTCTGATAGGTAATATGGCTTGTTTCCTCATACGAACAGCCTGTAGCTCCATAAATAATGCCTTCCATATCTATAAAGGAACTATTCTTAAAAAGGATGTTTGTAGTAGGCAATGATTTATCAGCTATTCTTGTAAATCGTACAACATAATTGATTGAGCCATTCCCCGTAAAATGAAATCCATCCATTTCGATATTCTGCGCGCCCGCAAAATTCATAACATACGATTTTGTTTTTTCACCTTCTTTGAGTGGGAAAATCACATCGTCCCCACCTTTTAAAATCAACTTATTTTCAGGATGTCCGATACGGCTGAACACTAAGCCTCCTTCCAAGTATGCCCTCTCATATTCACCGTCTAGAAATTGAACTTCTATCGATTCCGACAAAAGTTTTTTACGCACGTCATTCCAAAAATTAACCGCTAAGAAATCAGCTGCATTCCCTTCGGAACTCCCATCTCCTGTCCCCTGCGCTACAGGGGCAACATAATAACGATTGGAAACCTCTACTTTCGGTTCATCGTCATCTGGTTCTGTAATATCCTGTTCTTCTTTTGAGCAACCAAATAACAAGAGGAAACTCATAAGGAATAAATAGATACTTATTTTTTTCATAATATTAGGTTTTAAGTTTATTTAAATATTTGATGCATCTTTGCTACAAAGATAGAGGCCATCCGCTTTTGAATATATTCTTCTTTACCCCGGAGCGGATGCCAGCCATGCACATCTCCGTTGCGAACTGTCATCTTGTCCTTTGCATAGAGTAAACTGATGTGTTCGTCGGTAACGGGATGAAGGGTTTCTTTTGAAAAACCTATATACTTATCAAATTCAACCAATGGAAGCCCCCATTTTTCAGCTAATTTCCGCACACTATCATTGTATACCTCTCTTCCATCATGCCAATTGGTCGTTAGAATAATCACTGCGGGTTTGCCGTTTTCTGAATTATAATACTTTGAATCTTTGTTATATTTCAAATTATAACAATCAGAAATATAGTGTTTGATGACATAATCAAAAGCTGCTGCATAATTACTTCGATCAAAAGGAACTTTATAATCTTTATAAGATTTCTGCAGTTCTTCTTCATTATATACATCTTTATCAACGACATGCATGATGATCAGGGCATCCAATTCATCCAATTCTTCTGTGAAATATAACGTACCATCGTTCATTTGATTGGCCATATCTGCTATAGCGGTTCCTCCTTTAGCCCGGTTTAATGCTGTGGCATCCAATCTTTCACAACCTATTTCAAACCATCCATTTACTTCTGCTGCAAAAGAAGCACCACTCAAAAGGAACGTGTAAGGCTTTTCTTTATCCTCCTGAGCATGAGAAAGACTACATACGGATAGTAAAAACAAGCCTAACAGTAACCTAATCGAAATCGTCCTTTTAAAATGCATAATAACTTTATCTTAAATCAAAGTATTAAGTTGACCTTTATTCCAAGGGTCCACTGATGCCCCAAGTAATTAAGGTTTTATCTCTTAACTCATCATTTCCTCTAAAAGTAACTCTCGTGGGAGTAACGACAGCTACATCCCTATCTGTATCACCGCTATACACAAACTCTAACTCCCCCGGTTCAATTCCTACTTCACGCTTACTGTCTTCCGTCTCTACTAAAACATTTTCTAACATCCAGTTTCTCGGCGTACCCGAGTCTGGAAGGTATGTGTATTTGAAAGCGATATAAATCGGCTGATCCGGTTCAACATACGGCGACAAATCTATTGCCCCCGAATTAACAAAGTCCGTTTGTCCTGTGGACAACAGAAATTCGTCAGTGATATCTGTCCAATCGGCTCCTTCCACATTATTCAGCTCATATACACCGTCAAAATCTGTCGAAACTAAGACAGAAAACTGATCAGCTTGATTGCCGTACGCGACCCGGGTTGAAAAAGAAAATTGAAACGGATCTTCTATAATAACGACCTCTTCCGTTTCATACTGTTCAAACTCGGTATAAAAAGTATCCAAAGCTAATGAGTCTGGCTTGAATGCTGAACGCATTTCAAAATCCCCACCATTAGGAAAATCAGGTAAGGTATCTATCTCTACATCTGGTGTAATCATAAAAGAGATCAACTCATCATTTATATTGAGATACTTGACTTCTGAATAAAGAAGAGTTTCCTCGGACAGTCCCAGTTCTAATTCAAGTGAATCTCCTTTGAGAAACTGCGAATTAACGATCAGTCGATTGAGCAAAGTTCTTCTATAAAGAGGCCCGTACACTCTCCCCATTACTGATGACAGCACCGAGGTATTTCCTTTATCATTAAAAAGATAAACTGAAAATTCATGACTCCCTTCCGTTACATTATCGACAATCACTTTTACCGTATCAATACCGTCTGTCTTTGTTAAGGCGCCACTTGAAGAATCTTGCTTATTGTCCCAATATATTTTATAAGAAGACACAGAAGGATCGGATATCAGCAACCATGACAATTCAGCACGCTCGTCTCCCCCCTTTACATGCAACGAATCGGCTTTACCCACATAATCAATTTCGCCATCGCCTATAAATTGCTTATAATTAAAATCCATTTTTTTACAACTTGATGCGATCAACAACAAGATGCATACTGTCCAAAATAATCTGTCCATTTTCATAATTCTTTTATTATAACGTCTCTTAATCAATGGCTTGCCCCCATAGAGTAATTTCCAATAAACAGAAGTACTCTAAGTTCCCCCATGTATCGAGAACTTTATAACGGATATACCTATACGATTGGTCCGTCACTTCGAAATCAAAATCGTGACCGTCCTTTATTATCTGCTCATCATCATCTGTAAGGGGTTCGCCAACACCTCTTCCGGATGGCCTTGCCATCTCAAATTCACCCAGAAAATCCCATTTATCCCAATCAGTGGTGGCTTCATTACTTCCCCATATTTCGAAATTTCTCGGTGTACACGAACCAAACTGCCAGGAAGCAGCATGTTGTACCATTTCTGTATTCATACGGCCCAGAATATAACTTCTCCCCAAATCAATGGTTACCCATGTCGGCATCCCTGCTTTCTCTGGATAATCCCGGTGATCCTGAAAAAAATAAGTTTTTTCACCTGGCGTCCATAGTTGGTACAAAGGACTATAAAGTGGTTCATTAAAATCATCCATTAAATCTGCGTCTTTCCATAAATCTTTATCCAGCTCTTCTTCATATAAAGGGGTCAAATTTTGGTATACGGTATCGGAATGATTGCCCCACGTATCTTGCAGATAAAAAGCAAAATCAGTGGGTTCCGCTTCCAGATTCCGGACATTAAAAGCCACATTCTCTGTCTCGGCTCCGGAATAATACCTGTCGTGTTCAGACCATTCTCCATTTTCATCTTTTACTAAAGTGTGAAAAACATATTCCTTCTTGAATTCATTTTTAAAGTTCACTGCTATTCCGCCAAAAGCACGCATCATTTCAAGCGTGGCCCCCGTCAACTGAACCGGTGGTGTGGTCGGGCTGACACTTACCTTTACAGGAGAAGAGCGTTGCTCCGATTTACTGACTGAATATAGGGTTACCTCATAATCTTTTGCCTTCCCAAAACCTTCCAACATCACATGATTCTTAAAGTCCGAAGATTTTACTGTTTTCTTTTTACCATGATCGTCAATATACTCCGCCTCCACGTAAGACAGCCCCGGGTCATCCGGCAGGGTATAACTCACTTGAGCAGCTCCCGGCAAGTTTTCAACTTTAACATTTCGAACTACTTCAGGGGGGCCAAAACTATCTACTAAGGGTGCTTTTTCTTCTTCTCCACAAGAAGAGAACAATAAAGTGGCTATGACTCCAATAATTAAATACGTTAGTTTGTTCATAATATTTTTCTTTATTCCCATCCGGGGCTTTGAACCAAGTTTTTATTCACAATAAGATCCTGTTGTCTTATTGGCCAAAAATAATCTTTCATCTTAAATTCCTGATCAAACAATACACGTTCCCTATAAAACCCCTCTGTATTATCCTGATTCACGTCCCATCCCGTGATGGCCTGGTTTAATTCTTCAGAAGCTGTTTTCCAACGCCGTAGATCATAAAAACGCTCTCCTTCAAAAGCCATCTCAATGGCTCGTTCCCGCTGTATAATTTCGCGCAAACCTTCCTTCGTTTGGGGTTTGTCAGGTTTTTTAGAGTAAGCTTGCCAAGCCTCTACTACTGTTGGCAAACCTGCTTTCAAACGAATTTTATCTAAATATTCAAATACTTCTTCAGTGGGGCCGTTCAGCTCATTCAATGCTTCTGCATACAATAAATATAAGTCTCCCAAACGAAGCATTACCCACGGATAATTCAGAGCCTGATAAGTATTATAAGAAGAATTGGAATTCGTATAATGAACTAATTTTTTGGGATAATAGCCGGTTACGGAATGGTAACTTAATTGGGTTTTTCCCCCATACTCTCCCACTAACAGTTTTAAATAATAAGCTTCTTCATGATCAAAATTCCCTTGACCATACCATATTCCCCTATCAAAGCCTAAAGATCCGTAAAAGCGGGGTTCCCGGTCAAAATTAAAAGCAACGGTTCTTTCTCCCCGTTTAATGTAGAACCGATCTTCGAACCCGGCCTCTTTTAATTCGTAACGATCATCATAATTCCAAGTAAGATCCTCATCTATAGGCACTCCATTTTCCGTATAAAATAAGGCAGCGACTTTCAAGGGAACACCAATACTTCCTGTGGGACTAATATAGGACCGTTGTTCTTCGCTCAAGGCTTTGGGTTGGCTCCAGCCTTGTAGTGAAGTCGTCGATGTATTATGCGCCCAAATAATTTCCCGATTCCATCGATCCGTGATAGTTCCTCTATTCGTCAAGCCCAAGTGTAAACTATCGGGAATGTCTATGGTTCTCGAATCTAAAGGAAATTCATATAATTGATACCCCTGAAGATGAGCTACGGTTATGGCCTCTTCTAAGGCTTCTACTGCTTTTTTCCATTTTTCTTCCCGATACTCCGTATCAAATAACACCGTACCATCATTATTTGTAAAGTTAGCGTAAGTACTATTTCCATTAAACAAAGGGCTCGCTGCATAAGTCAATACTTTCGCCTTATATCCGAGCGCAATCGGCAACGTAATCCGGCCATATTCAGAATTATCATTCTCCAATTCTAAAGGAAGCTCTTCTTCTGCTTCTGTAATCAATTCTACTATGTACCCAAACACATCATCTACCGGTTGACGGGATACCCGTACTTCATCTCCCGATGCAGAAATGGGAATATTTTCTCTCGTAAAGGGGATAGGGCCATAATTACGTAACAATAAAAAGTAATAATAAGCTTTCAAAAATTTCACTTCTGCTGCCCATTGACGTTTTTCATAACCTTCCATATCAGGCACATCACCAATATGATCGAGAAAAATATTACATTCGCTGATGGCTTCCCATAATTTCGATCCTTTGTTTGCTCCTGTCCAGTAGTTAATCGTAGGGTTTGAGACACTTTGTTGCCCTCGGGCAATGATCCAATTTTGCCAACTGCTCTGATGACTCGATAGCCAAAATTCATCCGCCCCAAAAAAACCGGGATTGGCGTATTTATCACCAAAGTCAGGAATATAAGAATAACACCCTGCCATATATCTTTCTGCAGTGCTGCGCATGCGAAAAGCATATTCCAAATCGGCAACATTATCGGGAACTACATCTATCCATTTGTTGCAACCTGTAGATCCTGCAACAATGCACACAATTATTATCGTTCTTAAATACTTCATATACATTAAAAAGTTACATTAACACCAAAATTAAACACGCGCTGAAGGGGGTAGCCTAATCCATTCCCTCCCATTTCAGAATCCCACAGTTTAAAATGACTAATATTGAATAAATTGGTTCCACTGAGGTAAAACCTCATAGTCTTCGCATGAAACCTACTCAACAAATTCTCCGGTAATGAATATCCTATTTCTGCCTGCTTCAGGCGCAGAAATTCTCCATTATGCAACCACCATGTACTGTGCTGCATATTATTGCTATGGTTCTCTGTACTCAATCTGGGCCACAACGCATATACATCAGGGTTTTCCATTGAAAAATGATCATCAGCAAATGCTTTTAGTATTTGCTTTCCTCCAACAAAAGGCTGCACATTCGTAGGACCAGTAGTATTGTCGACCGTACCTCCCATCCAAAAAGAAGAGTGTGCAGAACCTTGAAAAAAGGCTGACACATCCAAAGATTTCCAGCCAAACGAAAAGCCGGCTCCGTAAATAATTTCGGGAGTCGTCGGAAACCCGATAGGTACTTGATCTAAAGAGTTTATGACACCATCTCCATTAAGATCCTTGTATTTAATATCGCCCGCAATATTCGGCTCACTTCCAAAATCCTGAAGCGGTGAGTTTTGGATTTCTTCATCGTCCACAAAAAGACGCTCGGCAATATACCCTCTCGGCTGATTGAGGGGTTGTCCTACCCTGGATTTCCACCATTCTTTTTCATATGTGGGTTCTTCATACACTCTATACTCATTGGTCGCATACGTAAAATTCCCTCTTGCCTGTACCCACATCTGATTCGAAAAACTATGTGAATAATCTATGGACATATCCAAACCTCTGCCCGCTGCTTCGCCCACATTCGCCCGGATAGGAGCGGTCAACCCCATTGTTGTCGGGATATCTGCCCGTGTCATTAAAATATTTTTTCTCACTTCGGAAAAAATATCTGCTTGAATTTCAACTTTGTTAAACAAGCCTAATTCAATGGCTAAGTTTTTCTTGTAAGAAGTCTCCCAGGTGATATCCGGGTTCGCATATCGATCTACAGTAATTCCATTTAATGAGCGTTTACTTTCCTTCCCCCAGGTATAGTTCTTTCCGCTCGCATCCATATCTACTTCTGAAATATAGAAGAACCGATCTGTAGCTGATCCGATCTGATCATTTCCTACCAAACCGTATGTTCCCCGTAAACGGAAATTATTGATTTTATCTTTTAACGGTTCCCAAAACTTCTCATTGGAAATGCTCCAGGCTAACCCAAATGAGGGGAAGAAACCAAAACGATGACTTTCATGAAAACGTTCCGAACCATTATACCCGAAATTAAATTCTGCATAATACCGGCTATCATAGGAGTATGTTGTTCTCCCTGAAATCCCTATATTCCGGGAAGGTAAGGAAACCTGCAAATTTGTAGCATGGGCGTTAATCCCAGAGCGTATGATATTCACTAATAAGCCGCTTAGGGTATGTTTATCATTAAACGTCCTATTGTAATCCACAGCAGATTCTAAATAGAAAACTGAATTTTGCACCCGCTGGCTACTCCCTCCCGGCACGCTATAATCCAGATACTCTGTTCCGGAACCTTCATTAAATACATCTAATGTATATTCCCCCGTCCGCCGGTCCATAGAAGTTATCCCATAATAAAAGGGATTATAAGCGCGGCGGATTTCAAAACGGGAAGTGCGGTTCGTATTAAACATCGTCCGGAAATTAAGCCCGGGTGTAATAAAAGACAAGTCCTGCCTAAGCTCCATCTGCGCCATCATTACCGAGCGATTATAATCTTTATATCCTCTTACCATGTCAGCATAGGGGTTAATAAAAGAACGGCCTTCTTCTCCGGGTCTTCCGAACATAATATGCTGTACATGCCGATGATCTTCGTCTATGGGATATTTAGGCAAGAACTCTACAGGACTACTTCTGACCACTTTATTATATAAAGATGTCCCTCCTTCTATAGGTCCATTATAATCGTCAAAGATACCGTTCAACCGAACAATAAGTTGAGTTGATTTGGTTACGTCCACATCCACATTGGCGCGAAGCGTGTAACTTTTCAAATCAATATTGTTATTAAAATTATTGACCGGATCCACCTTTAACACGCCATTATCCTGAGCATAGGAGCCTGCTACATAATAGCGGGCTACTTTACCCCCGCCTCGAATGTTCAGATTGTGACGATGGTTGATAGTATTGTCTTTAAACAACTCTTCCCGCCAATCTACCTGAGGGAAAAGAATAGGATACTTGCCCTCTGCTGTGGCATCAATATATTCACGTGAAAAATGCGCGGGTTCAAGCGGATTACGGGATGTTATCGCTTCATTATATAAATTCATATAGGTAACTGGATCAGCAAACTCTACGTTCCGAGTGGGGGCTGAATGAGACACTTCACTACGGAAAGAAATGGATGCTGGCCCCTCTTTACCCTGCTTAGTAGTTACATAGATGACTCCATTGGCTCCGCGCGCGCCATATAAAGCGGTCGAAGTTGCATCTTTCATAATGGAGAAACTTTCAATATCATCCGGACGAAGCCGGGCTAATTCTGTCACCCCTAATTCCACGCCATCAATTAAGACCAAAGGATCTACTTTTCCTGTTCCAAAAGACGTTACACCACGGATAAAAAAGTCTGCATTATCTTCCCCAGGCTCTCCACTTCGTTGATACGCAATAATACCAGAAGCCTGGCCGGCTAAAGCAGTGGTTAAATTACTGGAAGGTATCCGCAAATTTTCCGGCTTAACCTGTGTAACAGCCCCCACCATATCCGTCCGCTTTTGTTTCCCAAAAGCCACAACGACAACTTCATCTATACTTTCCGGATCAGCTTCAAGCACTATTTCTATATCGCTCTCTTCTTTTATTTCTATTTCCTTATTCAAGTAACCGGTATATGAAATGACTAAAACACTTCCCGGCTCTATTGAAGGAAAAGAGAACTCTCCTTTGCCATCCGTTTGCGTACCCACTTGTGTCCCTTTTAAAGTAATCGAGGCACCTGCCAAAGGGTTGCCTTCCTCATCCTCTACTTTACCCTTTATCGTTTGAAAAAAAGCACTAGATACTCTGTTTTTTTCATTCCCTATTAATTGAAAAGAAGAAAAGCAAAGAAAAAAAACGATAAAAACCGAGAAGAATGGACTTCTTAGAAAAAGCTTCTCAGGTTTGTAAAACACCCTTAAATTATCAAGATTTATCATATTCAAACATTGGTTATTGTTAATAATATTCCTTTTTACACCTTATTATCCCCCCCACTTAAAACTCACTCTCAGACTTCTCGTTTACGTACACGTATAATTAATAAGTAAAAGAAAGGCTTATAACACTCCAATTATAAAAATTTTTTTTCACAAAAACAAATAAAATCTAAAAAAAATTATAAATAAGCTTACATAGAATGTATTTATTGAACTAATCTACCCCTGTAAGGCAAAAAAGTCCGAATAAAATTTATCATCTCTCCAAACTATTTTATTCACTGCTATTCTTCTGGAAGATCCCCTCCTTCTTTCGATGCTTATACAACCTTTTCTGTGTTTTCTTACTTCTCTTTACAATGGGGTTCTCATCCAAAGCTTTCTTGATTTTCGGTATCCAAATCTCCTGTCCGCTTCTGTTCATATGAAGCCTGTCTGATTTGTAAAAATCTTCATTCACCACATCTTCTTCGTTATACATATCTTTGACGATATCTATATAAATAAGGCCTTCA
>Ga0079226_10003458_pt1 | contig 12107 bp, 10 predicted proteins | sample Poulit2014_FD_76345 | JGI IMG/M metagenome (GOLD analysis project Ga0079226, IMG submission 76345) | Agricultural soil microbial communities from Georgia to study Nitrogen management - Poultry litter 2014 | ecosystem: Environmental > Terrestrial > Soil > Agricultural land | place: USA: Georgia... | reverse complement strand
CTGGAAAGTAGTAGGGGGCCAGTTGGAAGGAGAATTGTGTCTTCCAGTTCCTGTCGGTTCTGTGGGAGGGTCGATCGGGATCGTACCGCTTGTTCAGGTCAACTCGGCTTTGCGTTCAGAAAAAGATGCGCTGGAGTTAGAAAAAATAATTGCTAGTGTGGGATTAGCACAAAATTTAGCAGCGTTGTATGCTTTGGTGACCGAGGGAATCCAAAAGGGACATATGAATTTGCAGATGAAGTCGTTAGCGGTATCAGTCGGGGCCAAAGAAGATGAAATACAGCAAGTTGTTAGTGCTTTACAAAAGTTACCGCAACAAGACCAAGCAGTTGCACAACATGTTTTAGATGAAATTAGAAATGAGGCAAGTGAAAATGAGTGAACCAAAGTTAACACAAGCAGTTTTAGACCTGCAAGACGAAGTTGTGAAAATGGTAAAAAAGCCAGTTAATATTTCTTTTAAGGAGGAGAAAAAAGGCTGGTTAGCAAGTGACCAAGCACAAATGTATTTGCATGATGGTCAAATGCAGTTGGATGTCTATGATGTAACAGCACCAAATTATACTGTTTCTCATGAACTTTTGCATATTTTGGCTATGGGTCAAAATGTGCCGCAAATAAATTTCCATATGACCACCAATGATCCAAACCGTGATTCGAAGATCATGACAGCTGGAATGGAATTGTATGATACGGTCTTACATTTACAGATTTATCCACAGCAACGCCAACTAGGTCTGCTTGATGATGAAATCGTTGAATTGTTCTATAAAGGCTTATTAACTCAATTAAAGCCTGAAAAACAAGAAGAAATAGATGCTTGGATGGTGTTACGAACCGTTAAGTTAGTAGATGCTTTGGTTTTGTTTGATGGAAAGCAACCACAAGCAGAACAAAAGCTTCAAGAATTGTATCCTCGTTGTTTTAGCGCGGCGCAAAAATTATATGTAGGATTAACCGAAAGAAAAATTACTGGTCCACAAAAGATAAGAGCCGCAATAGTTAAGTTATGGCGTGGATTTGATGATCAGTTATCTGAATGGGGCCAAGCTCCTTTAGGTTTAAATGACTTTATTAGTTTAGAACCAGTTTTAAGTGAACGGCAGACACGTTTGGAAATTTCACAGTTATTCGAAATATATCACTCTTCTTTACAAGATAATTTACACTTTAAACCAGCTTATATCGTTCGTTATAAATCTGACCGGCAAAATTCTTTTGTTATCCCCGAGCCAGAACATGACAAAGAAAAAATATTCCGTGGTTTTTATGCCGCTAAGATCGGTGATATTTTACAACAGATGCATATTGATTATTTACTTAGATAATTATTGATTTGAAAGGAAGGTTAATAATGACTGAACTCAATGATTTATTGAATGAAGCAAAACATGTAGTATTTATGACTGGTGCCGGTGTCTCGACGGCATCTGGTATCCCAGATTATCGGTCTAAAAATGGCCTTTATTCTGGACAAGAAGCGCCTGAATATTTATTAAGTGAAGATTGTTTACGTAAAGAACCGCAAAAACATTATGACTTTGTCACTCAAAGCATGATTTACCCTCAGGCACGACCAAATGTGATCCATGAAAAAATGGCTGAGTTTGCCCAGAAGAAAAACGCGATGGTCATCACGCAAAACATCGATGGACTGCATAAAAAAGCAGGCACACCGGATAAAAATCTAGTTGAATTCCACGGGGACCTGGCACATGTTTACTGCCAAAAATGTGGTAAACAGGCAACCTTGGAAGAATACCAGCATGATATGCACCATCAAAATTGTGGTGGGATCTTGCGGACTGGCATAGTTTTATACGGCGAACAGATCAATGAAGATAATTTACGTCGTTCTTTAACCGCCATTTCAGCAGCTGATCTATTAGTGGTAGTGGGTACTTCATTTGTTGTATATCCATTTGCGGGATTGATCTCATACCGTTCACCACAAGCGAAACTTGTTGCTGTGAATAAACAACAGATCACTATTCCAGACAATGGAGTCATGATCCAAGCTGATGCAACTGAAGAATTTGCCAAAGTTAATGTTGAATAAATGATAGAACATGGGAATTTTCCCATGTTTTTGTTATTTTTCATGGCTAAATTAGTTCGGGATAGTGAGAACCCTAGGGGTAATATGCTATAATAAAAAGAATTGAAATTAAAAAATGATAAATAAAATTTTGCTTGTAAGAGATAAAGGGGACGAAAGTTAATATGGCTGATAAACCAACATTTTATATTACGACACCGATTTATTATCCATCTGGTAAGTTGCATATCGGTAATGCCTATACGACAATTGCGTGTGATGTGCTCGCACGTTATAAGAGACTACAAAATTTTGATGTCTTTTTCTTAACGGGAACAGATGAACACGGTCAAAAAATTGAAGAAAAAGCTGAAGAACTAGGGATGCAACCACAAGCTTATGTGGACAAAATGGTAGCGGGCATCAAAGATTTGTGGAAAACTTTGGAGATCTCTAATGATAAGTTTATTCGGACGACTGATGATTATCATGAAAAGGCAATTCAAAAGATCTTCCAAAAATTACTCGATCAAGGTGATATATACTTAGGTAAATATAAAGGCTGGTATTCAGTCTCTGATGAAGAATTCTTTACGGAATCCCAGTTAGCTGAGGTCTATCGTGATGATCAAGGTAATATGACAGGGGGCAAGGCACCGTCTGGTCATGAAGTTTCTTTAGTTGAAGAAGAAAGTTATTTCTTTAAGATGAGTAAGTATGCTGATAGATTAGTGAAGTACTATGACGAGCATCCTGACTTTATCATTCCACAGACTCGTAAAAATGAAATGTTGAATAACTTTATTAAACCTGGTTTGGAAGATCTGGCTATTACACGAACAAGTTTTAACTGGGGTGTGAAGGTACCTAATGATCCAAAACACGTAGTTTACGTTTGGATCGATGCATTATGTAACTATATCACGGCTTTAGGCTACGGCTCTGATGATTTGTCCTTATTCAATAAATACTGGCCAGCTGATGTTCATATGGTAGGTAAAGAGATCGTTCGTTTCCATACGATCTATTGGCCTATTATTTTGATGGCATTAGATCTGCCCTTGCCTAAACATATCGTGGGTCATGGTTGGCTTTTGATGAAAGATGGTAAGATGTCCAAGTCTAAGGGAAATGTGGTTTACCCTGAAATGTTGGTTGAACGTTATGGCTTAGACGCTTTACGGTATTATTTAATGCGTGCTGTACCATTTGGGAATGATGGTGTCTTTACACCAGAAGATTTCATCAATAAAGTTAATTATGACCTTGCAAACGACTTAGGTAATTTGTTGAACAGAACTGTGGCGATGATCAATAAGTACCGTGGTGGCCAAATTCCTGCCTTAAATAGCGGTGTTACCGAGTTTGATACTGACTTAGAGCAGGAATTTCAGACAGCTGTGAAAGAGTATGAAGAAGAAATGGATAACATGCACTTCTCTAATGCTTTAGGTGCTTTATGGAAGTTTGTTTCACGTACGAATAAGTATATTGATCAGACAGAACCGTGGGCCTTGGCTAAAGATGAAAGCAAAACTGCCGACTTAGACAGTGTTTTGGCCCATTTGGCAGCTAGTTTACGCGTGATTGCTATTTTATTGCAGCCAGTTTTGACACATGCACCGAAAGAAATTTTTGCACAGTTGGGACTAGCAGCTGACAATATGAACATTGATTCCGTATCGTTCTTTGATCTGCCTGAAAATAGTCAGGTAGTTAAGAAAGGTACGCCACTTTTCCCACGTTTAGATACTGATGAGGAAATTGATTATATCAAATCAAAAATGTCTAAAAATGAAAAAGTTAAAGGCCGTAAAGCGATGGCCGATAAAATCAATGACGCTAAAGAAAACACTTTGACTCTAAACAAAAAAGAGATTCGCTTTGACAAATTTGATAAAGTTGAATTACGTGTTGCTTTGATCAAGTCTGTCAGCAAAGTAAATGGTGCTGATAAGCTCCTGAAATTTAGTCTGGATGCGGGTGATGAAAGTGAACGTCAAATTTTATCTGGAATTGCTCAATGGTACCCAGAACCTGAAAAATTAGTTGGTAAAAAAGTTATTGTAGTTGCTAACTTACAGCCTCGTAAAATGCGCGGAGAAGTTAGTCAGGGAATGTTACTTTCAGCTGAGTATGGAGATCAAGTCCAATTGATCACAGTGCCAGATAACATTCCGGCTGGTTCGTTGATCAGCTAAAATAAATTGAATTTTGGTTCGAGGAGAAATTCTTCTCGAACTTTTTTTACATAAGTTGAAGTAAGATTAAAAGATAGTATTTTATTGTTGCTTAATAGGGCTTAGATCTAGATGAGTTCGGTCGAACTTTGGGAGGGATGATTTTAATGAAAATTTTTGATTCACATACACATATAAATTCAACTGAGTTTGATAACGACCGTGATGATGTGATCAAGCGCGCTAGAGCGTTAGATGTTATTTCAATGTTAGTGATCGGATATGATGAACCAAGTACAGTTCAGCTATGTAAATTATTAGAAAAGTACCCGGATATTTATGGTGCAGTTGGTTGTCATCCTGAAGACAGTGCTTTATATGATCCAATGCTTAAACAGCAGATGGAAGATGTATTAACGCGAGAAAAGATGGTTGCGGTTGGTGAGATAGGACTGGATTATCATTGTGAGGTCGATCATGACTTACAAAAAGAAGTTTTTAAAAAGCAAATCATGTTAGCACAGGCATTTGAATTACCCATCAGTGTTCATAATCGCGATGCGTTTGAAGACTGTTATGATATATTAAAAGAAATGAATGTTGGTAAATTTGGTGGTATTATGCATAGTTTTAATGGTGATTGGTCTTGGGCTCAAAAGTTTTTAGACCTGGGCATGGAACTTTCATATAGTGGCGTGGTAACATTTAATAATGCCAAGGAAGTACAAGATGCAGCACGTAGAACACCAATTGAGCATATTTTAGTTGAAACGGATGCACCATATTTGACCCCAATGCCATATCGGGGCCAGCAAAACGAACCTGGAATGACGAGGTACACCTTGGAATTTATTGCCGCACAACGTAAAATGAGTGCAGTACAACTTGCTAGTGCAACTTATCAAAATACGAAAAGAGTTTTACAAATTAATGAATGAAAAAATGAAGATACAAGAAGTGATCATTGTTGAAGGAAAAGATGATACCAAGCGTATAAAGATGGCAGTCAATGCGGATACGTTTGAAACCAGGGGTTCAGCGATCAGTGATGAGGCTTTAGATCAAATCGATGAGTTAAACGATTTACGTGGCGTGATCGTTTTTACTGATCCTGATTTTTCAGGTGAAAAGATCCGTAAAACGATTCACGCTGCTGTTCCAGGCGTGAAGCACGCCTTTTTAAATAAAAGAGATGCGATCCCGCACGGTCAAGGCAGTCTAGGAGTAGAACACGCCAGTCCAGCAGCTATTAGAGAGGCCTTATCTCATTTGTATACCGAAGTTCCTGAAGCAAAGCCAGTGATCACACAGGCTGATCTTTTAGCCGCCAATTTGATCTCAGGTCAAAATGCGCGACAAAGACGTGAAATATTATGTGAATTTTTACGTATCGGTTATGTAAATGGCAAACAATTATATAAAAGGCTGAACCTCTTTCAGGTTACTCCTGCTGAATTTAAAGAAGCCTTAGTACATGTTGAGGAAGTAGGGAAGAACAATGAATAATAATGAGCGTCCAGAAATCGGTTCTGGTATGCGGACCAAAGCTATCATGGAAACCTATGGTCTAACTTTTAAGAAAAGCTTGGGGCAGAATTTTCTAACTGATTTAAATGTATTAAAAAAAATCGTGCTTGCGGCTGATGTCAGTTTAGATGACGATGTGATCGAGATCGGACCAGGTATTGGAGCTTTGACTGAGCAACTTGCTAAAAAAGCACATAAAGTTTTAGCCTTAGAGATCGATGAAAGGCTAATACCTGTTTTGGAAGAAACATTAGCGGATTATTCAAATGTGATCGTAATGCAGGCAGATATTTTAGCAGTTCAGTTGTCGGAACTGATCAAAGAACATTTTGATGGTAAACATCAAGTTAAAATAGTAGCCAATTTACCTTATTACATCACAACACCGATCGTTTTACATTTATTAGATGAAAAAGCTGATTTTGAATCGATCACTGTTATGATGCAAAAAGAAGTAGCGCAACGTTTGACTGCAAAACCAGGGACAAAGGATTATGGCTCATTAACAGTGGGTGTTGCTTATTCAACTGACAGTGAGATCGCGTTTTTTGTTCCTAAAACAGTGTTCGTACCGAGCCCTAAAGTGGATTCTGCTATTGTTTCAATGAAAAAAAGAATACCGCAAAAATATCAGCCGCAAAATGAAGTTGAATTTAAACACCTGGTTCGAGGTAGTTTTATGCATAAGCGTAAAAGTTTATGGAATAATTTACTAGGGCTATACGGTAAAGAAGAAAACATTAAAAGCAAATTAACTTTAGCTTTAGCGGCTGCGCAAATTAGCCCTGGAGTTAGAGCGGAACGCCTTAGCGTAGCGGATTTTGTACGTTTAAGTGATCGTTTGTTAGAACAAGGATTATCACCCAAATAAAACGATAAAAATCTTATTATTTTTATTGATGTATAATTATCAGTGTGGTATAATTGCGGTTTTTGCGAAAAAGTGGTATAATCTTCTTCTAGAAGGAGTGGATTTAATGCCCGTTACGATAGCTAAAATTAAAACAAAGTTAGACGATCGAATCGGTAATAATTTAACTGTTACAACTCAGGTCGGTCGTAAAAAAGTCACAACTAGGCATGGAATCTTGCGTGAAACATTCCCTGCTGTGTTTGTTGTTGATTTAGACCAGGATGAAAATGCAGTTAAGCGTGTGTCTTTCAGTTATACAGATGTATTAACTAGAAATATCGAATTAAATTTTGATAACGATTAAAAAGGACCTTGATGTTGTACATCAACGGGCTTTTTTTATACTTTCTACATAAAAATGATCTTGTCTTTAACTTTATAAGTTAGACAAGATCATTTTTCACTGCGTCTTTTTTATCTTTTAAACTGACCGGTTTAACAAGATAGACCTCTTCACAAAAACCTCGTAGACTATTATACACGCGGGAGGCACGGGAATACTTTTCGCAAACTCCATAAACAGTTGGGCCGGTCCCGCTCATCAATGCGGCACTTGTACCGAACTGTAACATTTTATTTTTTATTTTTGAAATTTCAGGGTAACGTTTGGCAGTTATAGGCTCCAAGACGTTGGACATATTAGCCGTTATTTGTTTAAAGTCTTGGTTTTTGATTCCCGCCACAAGTTGTTCAATGTTTTGATGGTGTAATTTTTGATGATCCACTTGTTTTAAAATAAATGGAGTAGAAACACTAGCCGGTGGTTTGGCAATAATAAACCACATGGCTGGTAATTCATTTAGTGGGGTAATTATTTCTCCCTTACCTGTGACTAAAGCAGGTTCGCTATAAACACAAAAAGGTACATCAGAGTCAAGTGATAGTCCAAAATTAGCTAATTTTTGCGGTGATAAGCCTAATTTCCATAATTTATTGAGGGCACGTAAAACAGCAGCAGCATCAGCTGAGCCGCCACCCATTCCAGCAGCAACTGGGATATTTTTTTGGATAGAAATTTTAAGCCCAACATTGATCGAAAAATGCTTTTTGATTTTCTTAGCGGCTTGATACGTTAGATTTCGATGGTCGCAAGGCAAAAAACCACTATCAGTCTGAACAATGATCTGATCGTAGTCCGGCAGTGTTTCGATATGGATGTAATCTGCTAGGTCGACCGTTGTCATAACCATTTCCCATTCAAAATCGCCATTTGAATGTTGGAAGGGGGTATCTAAATATAAATTTAATTTGGCCGGGGCCTTTTCCGTGATTTCCAAGGTCTCACCTTATTTCTAAACGTTTATTAAACTTTATTATATCTATAATGTTATAAATTTAAAAGCCTAAAGGATTATTGATGTTTGTTTTCGGGAATTGTATCTTGCTATTTTAGAGAAAATTATTGAGGATGACTGCAAAAAAGGACAAAATATTGACGAAGTAGTTAAAAAGTGATAACCTTATTCTTGCTGTTTAATAGGAAACGAACGTTAATTTGTGCTGTTTTAGTAGTTTGAAAAATTGCATTTTTGGAGATAATTTTACATAAATGCGAACATTATTATTGAAATTTGTAAAAAAACTACTATATTCCCTAAAGTGAGCGTATAATAACGAAGTGAATTTCAATTACTGAACATTTTTTTAGCGGAGGTTAAAATTTGAAAACAAGAAGAAGCGATCGTTTGATCGATATGACTAATTATTTAATGGAAAGGCCCCACACGTTAATTTCGTTGACTTTTTTTGCTGACCGGTATGAGTCAGCCAAGTCATCCATTTCTGAGGATTTAGCCATTGTAAAACGAACTTTTAAAAATAGAGGCATCGGTATTTTAGAAACGATCCCCGGTGCTGCTGGTGGTGCTCGCTTTATTCCATCGATCGATGAAGGTGAAGCACGTGATTTTATTAATGATATGGTAGTTGAAATGTCATCAAAAACACGCTTATTACCAGGTGGTTATGTATATTTGTCTGATCTATTAGGCCGTCCAGATGTTTTACGACAAGTTGGTCGTGTGATCGCTCGTCAATATATTGACAAGCAGATCGATGCGGTAATGACTGTTGCTACTAAAGGTGTGCCGATCGCACAAAGTGTCTCAGAGTATTTGAATGTACCATTTGTGATCGTCAGACGTGATTCTAAGATCACTGAGGGTGCAACTGTTTCTGTTAATTATGTTTCTGGTTCAAGCGAAAGAATTGAAAAAATGGAGTTGTCTAAACGTAGCCTAAAACAAGGATCTCATGTTTTAGTTGTTGATGATTTCATGAAGGGTGGCGGTACCGTCAACGGAATGAGATCGATGATCGAAGAGTTCGATTCTGAACTCGTAGGGATCACCGTTTTCGCTGAAGGTTCATTTGCTGGTCAAAGAATGGTGGAAGACTATACTTCACTGTTACGTGTCGATCAGATCAATTCGGAAGATAAAACGATCCATGTTGATCCAGGAAACTATCTGGAAAAGGTATTTGATAAATAAAATTCTCTAATATGACTGGGCTAACGAACTGTTGGTTCAGTTTTTTTAATATAATCACACAATGTACTACTCATGAATAGATATTGATATAAAAATGTACCTTTTTAGGTATGAAATATCGACATTAAATACATATGTAGTTGAATATTATTAATTATTGAATTTTTCACTTGACATTCAAGAAATACTTAAAGAAAATATAACATATATATATAAAACTAGTTTGTCGCGGTTTTATTTTGCTTCCAGGTTTGTGAAAAGTTAAATCGCCATTTTATAAACGTTATTTTTTGCATTTTGTTAAAAAATTGTTTAAACTTTTTAAGTATAGATGTTACTCTATTTGACAATTGGCTATGAACTACTTACTTTATAAGGTAGTAGTAGCTTCAAATTTTAATTTACCGTTATGTCGGAATTAATAATTTAGAAAAAATGTACCTATTAAGAGGGGAAATCATTATGATAGATGGCCAAAAAATTAAAGATACTCGAAAAAAATTAGGCATTTCACAGCAAGATCTAGCAAAAGGGATCACCACTCAGGGAACGATCAGTCTACTTGAAAGAAATTCTACTTCACCTAGAGGGGATATCTTAGCGAAAATTATTGCACGCTTAGGTTTGAAACTAGAAGACGTCGTAGTTGATAATGAGGTCTTGACAGCCCAACGTTTCTTGGATCAAGCAGATAAATATAGTATGAATGACGAATATGATAAAGCGCTTGAAACACTTGGTAAGATCGATAAGCTCAGTGATAATGAACAAGAAGCTCATTATTTGTTCTTAAAGACCAATGCCAAGATGTGGCAAACACGTGATTTCGAAGATGCTTTATTTGGTTTTAATCGAATTTTACAGATGCGTAATAAACAGGTCGACATCTTTAAAGTTTTAGCGACCTGTGAGTTAGGCGTGGTTTATTTGGAGCGGAAAGAAAACGATAAAGCTAGTTTTTACTTTGAACAAGTACCAGCTTTGCTAGAAAATATTAATTTGGATGACTATGTATTCTGGACACTCTTTATTTGGAAGAATTTGACATTGTATTATTACCGAATGATGGATTTTGATAAATGTGCTGAGATTTTAGAGCAGGCGGAAGAATTTTCAAATCGCCACTTTACCCCAGTGTTTATTGATTCCTTGTATTATACTAATGCCTTGGTCTTGCATGATAAGCATGGTGAATGGACTAAAGATGCCATTAAGTATCTGTTGAAGTCATGGGCATTTTCTACATTTACTGATAATAAAGAAAATATTAAAAAGACAAGTGAAATTTTAGTTGAGATTGGTTATTTACCTGAATAGTCTATGCAAATAAAATAATTGAATTCAATTTTTGTCTTAAATGAAAGCTTCTGTGGCTTAACACAACCACAGGAGCTTTTTTGTTAAAACGTTTAGGTCAGTGTCAGGCCAGTTGCATATGTACAAAAACTGGTTTATTATTCAAAAGTAGGGTCAATAATGGGATCGCTATGGCCGTATAGTTAGCCTAGCGGATCTTTGCTTGAATTAGCAAGCTTTTTGCTGATAGACTCGTCGGGATCAAGAAACTGAAACTGGGTAATTTTAGCTAGTGAGGTAGCTTAATTCCTTATTTTATAAATAGAGGAGCAATATATAATGACTTCAAAATATGCTGTGATTTTGGCTGCTGGACAGGGTACACGGATGAAATCGAAATTATACAAGGTTTTACATCCGGTTTGTGGTAAGCCGATGGTTGATCATGTGTTAACACAAATTGAAAAAAATGATATGGACCAGATCGTAACTGTGATCGGACATGGTGCTGACATGGTTAAAGACACTTTAAAAGAACGAACAAATTATGTCGTTCAAGCACAACAACTAGGCACTGGACATGCTGTAATGCAGGCTGAAAGTTTATTGGGCGATAAAGATGGGATGACCTTGATCGCTTGTGGAGATACACCGTTATTTACAGCTGAGACTTTTTCTGAATTATTTCAGTATCATCAATCAAAAGGTGCTGTGGCCACAGTTTTAACTGCACATACAGAAGCTCCTTTTGGCTATGGACGGATCATTCGGAATGATTTGGGGATAGTTGAACGGATCGTGGAACAAAAGGATGCTACAAAAGACGAAGCTGCTGTTAAAGAAATAAACACGGGTGTTTATTGTTTTAATAACCGTGAATTATTTGAAGCTTTGCATAAGATCAATAATGATAATGCACAAGGGGAATATTACTTAACTGATTTAATGGAAGTTTTCCAAAAAGAAGGTAAAGTCGTTGCAGCCTATCAGATGAAAGACTTTGAAGAATCAATGGGCGTTAACGATCGTGTTGCTTTAGCCAATGCTTCTAAGGTGATGCGTTTACGGATCAACCAAACACACATGAAAAATGGTGTTACGATCGTTGATCCAGAAAATACTTATATCGATTCCGATGTTCAAATTGGTTCTGATACAGTGGTCGAGCCAGGTGTTAGCTTGAAAGGCAACACAAAGATCGGTTCAGAATGTGTGATCGGTGCTCATTCTGAAATTATCGATTCCACTATTGGTGACCATGTTAACGTCACTTCTTCGTTGGTCGAAGGTTCTGTAATGCATGATAATTCAGACATTGGACCATACAGCCATTTGCGTCCGCAAGCAGATATCGGTCAGGGTGCTCACATCGGTAATTTTGTTGAAGTTAAAAAAGCTACTATCGGTGAAAATACTAAAGTTGGACACTTAACATACGTCGGTGACGCCACGCTTGGTCAAGAGATCAATGTTGGTTGTGGTACGGTATTCGTTAACTACGATGGTATCAATAAACATCACACTGACGTGGGTGATTATTCCTTTATCGGTAGCGGCAGTAATGTGGTAGCTCCCGTAAAGGTCGGTGACCATGCATATGTTGCCGCTGGTTCAACGATCACACAAGATGTTAAACCGCATGATATGGCTATTGCTCGTGG
>Ga0079226_10003456_pt1 | contig 12108 bp, 12 predicted proteins | sample Poulit2014_FD_76345 | JGI IMG/M metagenome (GOLD analysis project Ga0079226, IMG submission 76345) | Agricultural soil microbial communities from Georgia to study Nitrogen management - Poultry litter 2014 | ecosystem: Environmental > Terrestrial > Soil > Agricultural land | place: USA: Georgia... | reverse complement strand
GATTCTCGGACCTATCGGTACCGAGCAAATGATGAGGCATTTATCCAGTTGACTCAGGACCATTCAGCGGTAGCCGAAATGGTTCGCTTAGGACAGCTGACTCCTGACGAAGCCCGCGACCATCCGGCTCGCAACGTTATCACCCGAGCCGTGGGCTCCGGGTTGCGCCTGCTAGCTGACGTGTTGTTATTAGACGCCGAGGTAGGGGACCGGTTTCTCCTTTGTACTGATGGGCTAACCGGTGAAGTGGAAGACCAAGAAATAGGACTCGTCCTAGCTTCAGCAGCTACCGTGCAAGACGCCTCAGATCAATTGGTCGATCTTGCCCTAGAGACTGACGGTTCCGATAACGTTACGGTCGTGGTCGCTGAAGTCACCGAGCACTGACAGTACAATGGCTAATGTGAATACTGTTGATCCTGATCTGTTGGACAAATACACCGATCTCAAAGACCAGGTGCGGCACCATCGTCGAGCCTATTATGTCAATGACGCCCCGGAAATCTCGGATGCTGCTTTTGATGAATTATTCCGTGAACTTGAAGATTTAGAAGCTCTACATCCACAGATCGTCACCGCCGATTCTCCTACCCAGGAAGTTGGCGGCGACGCCGTTTTTTCTCCAGTGGAGCATCCAAGCCAAATGTACTCGCTTGAGGACGTCTTCTCGCTTAGTGAGTTGGAAGAATGGTTTGAGCGCATTGGTGGGGGCCTGGCGCGCATCGGTGTCGACAATGGCGTGAATTGGTTGGCCGAAGTCAAAATCGATGGTCTGGCCATCAACCTTGTATACCGAAATGGGTCGCTATTTCGGGCTGCCACCCGTGGTGATGGCTTGGTCGGTGAAGACGTCACTCGCAACGTATTGACCATCGCTGGGATACCTAACCGGTTGGTGGGTGAAGATATCCCGGAGGAACTGGAGGTCCGCGGCGAAGTTTTCATGCCTGGCAAGGATTTTGCGGAGTTCAACGAAAACCGAGTGGCAGCAGGCGAAGCTCCGTTTGCCAACCCGCGCAATGCTGCTGCTGGGTCACTGCGACAAAAAGATCCGGCCGAAACCGCCAAACGGCCGTTGGCCATGTTTGTCCACGGTCTAGGAACGGCTACCGGAACCACCATTACTTCACAGCACCATGCGTATGAGCTCTTAGAGCAATGGGGCCTACCTGTTTCACCTTATACGAAATTTATACAGGGGACGCCTAGCCAAGCGGCGCAACAGGTGAGTGACTACATCGCCGAATACGGCGAAAAACGTCATGATTTGGTGCACCAGATCGATGGCATCGTAGTCAAAGTGGATGACGTCACGTATCAACGGCAACTTGGTTACACATCGCGCACTCCTCGGTGGTCTGTAGCCTATAAATATCCACCCGAAGAAGTCCATACAAAATTGCTTGATATTCTCGTAAACGTCGGGCGCACCGGACGGGTCACGCCCTTTGGGCTCATGGAACCAGTGCTTGTGGCCGGATCAACCGTATCGATGGCCACATTGCACAACCAGGACGTCGTCAAAGCCAAGAATGTAAAAATCGGCGACACCGTCGTGCTTCGTAAAGCTGGTGACGTCATTCCAGAAATTGTTGGCCCGGTCTTGCCTCTGCGTGGCGATGACGTAAAAGACTTTGTGATGCCCTCTCACTGCCCGGCGTGTGGTACCCAGTTGCGTTCCATGAAAGAAGGCGATGTGGATCTGCGGTGCCCCAACGCACAAAGCTGTCCGGCGCAACTTACCGGTCGCATCGAACATGCAGGATCACGTGGGGCTTTTGATATTGAGTCGTTAGGCGAAGAAGCTGCAACCTGGCTCACCAACGGACCCGGCCCGAATCCGGCAGAAAATTCTGGGGTTGTAGAACCCAATGGTCCTGGCGTGCTAACTTCTGATGCTCAACTTTTTGATTTGGCCACAAACGGCGATGCCCAGTTAAAAGCTAGACTTGCAGACGTATATGTATGGCGCCAGAAACGAGCGCAGGGACAGCCCACAGGAGTATGGGAAAAGGTCCCGTATTTTTACACTCGCGATGGCAACCCGACTGTGAATACTCAGCGGCTTTTTGAAGAGTTAGAAAAAGCAAAGAGCCAACCGTTGTGGCGGGTATTAGTGGCATTATCTATTCGTCATGTCGGTCCCACAGCAGCCCGGGCACTAGCCGCATCCTTTGGTTCGATGGAGGCCTTACGTACAGCCGCATTAAATCAAGACTATGAACGCTTCACTTATGTCGACGGCGTAGGTGAAGTGATCGCTACGGCAGTTATGGAGTTTTTCTCCACTGACTGGCGTTTAGCCATCGTAGAAGCCTGGCAGCAAGCCGGTGTAGTCATGGCTGACGAACGTGACGAGTCTTCTAGTTTACTAGAAGGCGTCACCATCGTGGTGACCGGAACGATGGAAAATTACACTCGAGATTCGGCTAAGGAAGCGATTCTGGCCCGTGGTGGTAAGGCAACCGGCTCAGTTTCGAAAAACACCGATTATCTCATCGCCGGAGCAAATGCAGGCTCGAAACTCACACGCGCCCAGGAGCTGGGCGTGACAATATTAGATGAACAAGGTTTTACTGAACTGCTAGCAGGAGAACGATGAACGCATTTTTAGCGGTCGCGCGTGCGGCAGCACAGGCCGGCGCCGCACAGTTGGCCCAACGGCCCAGCTCATTGACCCCGCTCGGTCTAGAAGACCTGGGTGCAGAAACAAAATCCTCGGGATCTGACTGGGTTACCGACTTTGACCGCCGGGCCGAAGAGGCCATTCGGTTCGTGTTGCACTCTTATCGACCTCACGACGAAATTTACGGTGAAGAGTATGGCGCCACTCAGGTAGAACATCCTACCGGGTACCGCTGGTCTATTGACCCATTGGACGGGACCACGAATTTCATTCGGGGTCTACCACACTATTGTTCCTCTGTGGCAGTACACCACCAAGACCAATGGTTAGCAGCAGCTATCGTGGCACCTACGTTAGGACGGTCGTGGTGGGCCAGTGCTGGTGAAGGAGCTTTCACTTCCGTTGACGGACCACTTGACGTAGGGCTGACGGCAACACCAACCGAACCGGTAAGACTTCACGGGCCGGTACTTGGTCGCTCAGGTCGACTCATAGCGTCAGGATTTTCGTATGACCCTTCGCGACGCGGTTTTCAATATGAACAGCTGCAGCGAATCCTAGTTGCCGGTGACTTTGCTGATGTGCGACGCGCGGGCTCTGCAGCCCTTGACTTGTGCATGGTGGCCGACGGCACCCTTGATGCGTATGCAGAATACGGTCTGCAGGAATATGATTGGGCTGCAGGAGCACTTATTGCCCAAGAAGCTGGCGTGGCTGTGCGTCGTCCTGCATGGCAACAATCTGATCAAACCCCAGACTGGACGCTAGCCGGCGATCTTGGATTAGACCATCACCAACTGGATGTTGATGGCCAACACCCGGTGGGCCGTACCGTGCTGAATGGGACCGTTGAAACCGAGGATCCAGTCGGATGGATTGCTTCCATACAAAACTCCAGTCCCCCAAAACACACACACATAGCGGTTGGAGATTTTGTTGTTGACTGTGCGGTTGGTGACGGCGTAGTTCGTGTGACAGCTACTGGGCCCGCAGACGGGGTGGGCACCCTTGAACAACGTTTGGCTGCGGTACGTTGGTAAGGATCCGATCCGCAGTCGAAACAGACTACCGAGCCATCCGTGAACTGACTTACGCAGCTTATGTGCTATCTGGCCACATTAGTCCAACTGATCCGTATGTACCAGCGCTAACCAATATTGCTGACCGCGCCCAGCACCTTTATGCTGCAGAAGTCGATGGCAAGGTCGTGGGAAGTCTCAACATTGCACCACCGGGTTCAGAGGCCGCGGAAGTAGCTTACGACAACGAACTGGAATTTCGTATGCTGGCTGTCGATCCGGGATTTCAAGGCCGCGGTATCGGCCGCAGTCTCGTACAATATGTAATAGATTTCGCCCGCGCGGAGCGTCGAACGGGTGTGGTTATTACTACCATGCCATCGATGATCACCGCCCAGACGATGTACCACGCCATGGGCTTCCAGCGTGCGCCACACCGGGACTGGAACTTATACACTGCAGGCATAGTGGACCACCAAGAAGGACTCGAAAACTTTTTGGTCTATGTCCATCCTTTAAACTAAAGAAACCTAGTAAAGGAGATTCATGGTTGACAAGATAGCAGCGACCGCCCACATTGCATTGACGGAGGACGAGCGCCAACGTATGACAGCAGAATTCGATCCCATTATCGCCTCCCTGACGGTCACCGCAGATGAGCAATTATCAGGCACCGTCAATCCGCTGCCCGTCAACAACAAGTTCCGTGCCGATGTTGCCGCGCATGAACTCACCAATGACCAGGCGTTAGCGGGGGCACCTGAAGCCCAAGACGGACAATTTATGGTCCCTGCAATCCTGGATGGAGAATAATGGATCTTACACAACTTACCGCCACAGACATGGCTGCAAAATTGCGCGCGGGAGAAACAACTGCCGTGCAGCTACTACAGGCACACTTGGCTGCCGGCGATGATGCTTACGCCTATGTCAACGCTGACGACGCTCTAGCTGTTGCAGAGGCCGTCGACGCCGGCCAATATAGTCACCCAATGGCTGGTGTCCCAGTGGTTATTTCCGATGTCTTTGTCACCGATACTATGCCAACTGCTGCTGGCTCTGCTTATCTAGAGGGCTGGATCGCTCCCTATGCTGCCACTGCGGTATCGAAACTTCGGGCCGCAGGGCTGCCGATTTTGGCCAAGGCTGAAGTTTCTGAATTTGGTATGGGACCACACTCTGGCGCTCATCAAGCTGTCGCGGACTACCAAGCTCCCTTTGCTGTAGTATCCGATACTGCCGGAACCGCAGGACATATTGCTGCTCAAACCGGTGTAGTAGCTGTAAAACCAACCTATGGTGCTATTTCACGGTACGGTGTAGTTGCTGCCGTGTCGTCCATGGACACCGTCACCCCAATTGGCCGCACAACTGATGATGTCCTAGCTTTACATCAAATTTTGTTGGGCCCAGATGAGCTTGATCCCACTAGTTTGGATCATGACTGGCATTTTGGTAATTCAACTGAGATATCCGGGCGAACCGTTGGAATCGTGCTCGTCCAACCAGCCAATGTTTCTGACGAGGCTTGGGCGCAATATCAGACCGGTGTCACCGCACTCCAATCTGCCGGTGTACAAACCACGCAGGTTAGCCTTGAGACCCTGGCACAGGCTCGCCAGGCTGCTCATATTATTGGTGCCGCAGAGTTTTCTGCGAACCTCGCTAAATTTGATGGCATTCGGTTCGGAAACCGGGTAACTCCAGACGGGGCAACCGTCGAAGACGTTATTGTTGCCTCACGTGGTGCGGGATTCGGGTATGCGACCAAACGTCGAATCATTCTGGGCACCCATCTATTGTCGGCTGGCACGATCAATACCCATTTCTTCCCGGCACAAAAAGTTCGCACCGCAATCATCAACGATTACAAAGCGGCTTTTGCAACCGTCGACGCCATTGCTGTGCCGGCAACACTTGAACAGGGCGAAGAATACGACTCGACTACCCCGGGAGTCGGTGCCTCTCTGGCCGGCCTGCCTGCTGCCAGTGTGGCAGGCATGCATATCTGTGCACCTACTTACGCAGACGAACTGGTTTACCGCATCAGCGCCGTCGTTGAAACCACGCCAGGAGCAACAAAATGAAATCCGCATTGCAAAATTATGAACCCGTCCTAGGTTTTGAGGTTCACGTAGAACTCAACACCGCTACCAAGATGTTTTCTACTGCGACCAACGCCTTTGGAGATCAGCCTAACTCCAATGTCACCGCGTCCGATCTCGGTATGCCAGGTACATTGCCGGCAATAAACGCCACCGGTATTGAGTACGGTATCAAACTCGGATTGGCGTTGAATTGCACGATTGCACCAGAGTCGCGGTTTTCACGTAAACAATATTTTTACCCAGATCTAGGGAAAAACTATCAAACCTCGCAGGCTGAACCAGCTATCGCTTATGACGGCTACGTGGATGTGGAACTTGACGACGGCGAAATTTTTCGGGTCGAAATTGAACGAGCCCACTTGGAAGAAGACGCTGGAAAACTCACTCATATTGGTTCCACTGGACGCATCCATGATGCTTCGGCTTCCCTGGTCGACTATAACCGTGCAGGGGTACCGCTAGTAGAAATTGTCTCCCGGCCGATCACTGGTGCCGGAGAACGAGCACCGGAATTGGCGCGTGCTTACTTGGCAACCATTCGAGATATCGTCAAAGCACTGGGCGTCTCAGATGCCCGCATGGAACGCGGCAACATTCGGTGCGATGCCAACGTCTCGCTGATGCCCATTGGTGCACAGGCCTTCGGTACACGTACCGAAACCAAAAACGTCAACTCTACTCGTGCAGTAGCTGCGGCCGTGGAATCTGAAATTATCCGCCAAGCTAAAGTTCTTGATGCTGGCGATACGATCATCCAAGAGACACGACACTGGGATGAAGAGGCACGCTCGACACGCTCAGGCCGACCAAAGTCCGATGCCGATGACTATCGGTACTTCCCAGACCCGGATCTGGTGCCCGTAGTCACTGACGAGGCTTGGGTAGAGCGCTTGCGTGCGGAGTTGCCAGAAAATCCCCTTCAACGGCGCAATCGGTTACGTCAGCAGTGGCCTTATAGCGAAACAGAATTCCGTGACGTGGTAGCCGCCGGGCTCCTTGATGAAATCGAAGCCACCATAAGCGCCGGCGCTACTCCAGAAGCTGCACGCAAATGGTGGATGGGCGAGATCGCCCGTATCGCCAATGAAAATGGAGTCGCACCAGAGGCCCTGGGCATCACACCGGCCGACGTGGTGGAACTTGAATCCCTCATTGCAGACAGCACGATCAACGACAAAATCGCACGCCAAGTCGTCGGACACATTGCTGAGGGAGAAGGCCGTCCCAGTGAAGTTGTCCAAGCACGATCGCTAGCCGTGGTCTCCGATGAAGGCGCACTGACCACTGCAGTCGAAGACGCCATGGCAGCCAACCCCGACGTTGTCGAACGGATCAAAGGTGGCCACATGAAAGCTGTTGGCGCGTTGATTGGTCCGGTCATGAAAGCGACAAAGGGCCAGGCAGATGCCGGTCGCGTTAGGGAAATCATCCTGGAGAAGATCGGTTAAGTCTCTGGTGCTGCAACGGGTGGCATATGCTGCCCGTTGCAAGCTCACGCAGCATATAAATCCGCACCAACCGACGTATAAAGATGAGTGTCGATCGTGATTATTATTATTGGTGGCGGTATTGCCGGAATATCGCTGGGCAGAGAGTTATCCCAACGTGGACAGTCCGTGACCCTCCTTGAAGCCGAAAATCAGCTCGCCTATCATACCTCAGGTCGATCCGCCCAACAGTTGGTGCTTGGGTATGGCCCCGCTGCTGTACGGGAACTGACCGATATTACAGTGGCAATGATGCAGCGACAACAGCAAGGGCTTGCCCAGCCCGTAGTGTGGCCGTCATCGTTTATGATGGTTGGAACAGACCAAGAAGTTGAGGCCGAAGCCTTCCCAGGCCAGCTTCGACAGGATTTTCATACTCTGCACGCTACCGTTAGCGAACTGCGCCCGCAACGATTTAGCGCCGGCTCGTTGGATGACCGTTCGCTGCGAATTGATGCTTCTGCAATGATGGACCTACTCATTGAAGATGCACCAAATTTGTCGGTTCGACTCGCTGAACCTGTCATTGATGCACACTTTGAGGATGGCCTTTGGGATGTCAGGACACCTCAGGGCAGATATACCGCATCGATTGTTGTCAATGCGGCAGGTGCGTGGGCTGACCCTGTGGCCGAGCTTTTCGGTGTTGCGCCGCTAGGACTTGTACCGTTACGACGCACGGCGGCAATTTTGGAAACTGACACTCCGATCGCATCGGATCGGTGCATGGTAATGAAAATCGGTGGATATTACTATCGGTATGAGGATTCGTCAGCCATTCTGGCGTCACCACAGGATTCTGTGCCGTCAATTGCCGAGGATGCACAACCTCTTCGTTCTGATATTGATGCCATGATTGACCAAATCCATGCCGATACTACGCTACACATCACGGGAGTGCGCAGTTGTTGGACGGGGTTGCGCACCGAGTCTTCCGATGGTGTTCCGGTGCTTGGTTTCGATGATCATCCAGGGTTTTTCTGGTTGGCCGGACAATCTGGGTACGGTTTTCAAACGTCTCTGGGTTTTGCCCGCCTTGGAGCCGACCTACTTTGTGATGGTTCGGCCGGGGAATGGGTTAGTTCACAATCGGTGCGTGACCTAGCGGTTAGTCGGTTTCGCTAAGATTCAGAATAGGCCAACGACTGATAAGCTTCGAGAATACGTGGCTGAACTTTCTTATTGAGCCGCCGCCAGCCTGCCGGTGAGATATCCCAGGTTAGAGCATCGGCGAGGGCGTAGAGCCCAAGGGCTCCCGACCATACTCGAGCCCGATGAGGGGCTGCAGTAATATCTTCTAAAGGTACGCCGTGCCAGAGACTTAGGTAGGTCGCGTTCAGCGCTGTATCCCAGAGTGCTGCATAATCCCAATCGAGAATACCAATCAGTTGGCCGTCAACCCAATGCATATTGTGACCTGCTAGGTCACCGTGTACTAGCCCAGCGCCAACTCCGTCATCAGTCCATCCGTGAATATATTCCGCAATAGCATGCGCCATATTATTTTCTACTACCGAATCCAGCCGGGCTAACATATCTTCGGTGAACCTGCCGCGCTGGGCAAAAGGTTCTGCCAGTGCTAGTCCGGCAGTATCGTAATTGTCCAAAACGTCTACCACATGGGAAAGTGTTGCGACGTCACCTGAATCATGTGGATGGGCAGTCCCCGGAATGTACCGCTGGATTACTCCTTGATCTGCATGAGATAGGGGAGTAGGTACATACCAGGGGAGACGAAGTTGTTTAAGCAAGCGCACTTGTCGGGTCAAGTTTTGGTCGTCAAACCGTGATAATCTTGCGACGGCTAAATGCTCTGCGATCAAAATGACATGGTCTTTGCCGCGCTCGACTACTTTAGCTTGGCTCCAATCAAAGGTGTGGAGTTGTGTCGCAAAATCCTCTGGAACCCAGTCCAATAATTGATGGGTGAGCTTACTAGCTTGCTTGGCGTACATAGTTTGAAGTATAAAATGCCTCATTGGCGACGATGTCTAAGTGTCCAAAGCAATACGGCGCACAATTGTTTTGCTCCATTCATGTGGGCGGCGGTAACGGGGGCCATCGCCTACAAGCCAGCGATGCCCGGGGCTTACGTGGTTACCATGCCGACGATACTCTGGGCACATGGTTCCACGTGCACTGGTGAAGCGTTTTTTCCCCATAATAATAACTGTCGCGATTTTCATCGGCACCGCATTAGTACTGCTGGCACAACAAAAGTGGGGGCTTATGATCATTCCGGTGGCTTTACTGCCGGCGATCCTTCTTCCAGTTTTCACCGACCGGTGGATCAAGTTATATTTTCCTACCGGAGTGCAGAGTCATTATGCACTGCTGCTCCTTGCCGGGCCATATACCGGTGGGGTATTAAACCGTTACGATGCTTGGCCAATCTGGGATACTTTGGTCCACGTATATTCAGGCTTTGTTGTTACTTTCATAATTCTGGTGGTGCTTAGCGCAACATCGCAACGGTACAGTCTTAGGTTTCCGCTGTGGTTTGAAGTTCTTGTGCTACTGGCAATCAAGGCATTCATCGCCGTGCTATGGGAGATGGGCGAGTTTACCTACGATCATCTCTTTAGCCCGGGGGAATTAGCCCAACTAAGTAATTATGACACGATGATAGATATGATGTCCGGGCTTGGTCCAGGGGTACTCATTTCCGCCATATTAATAGTTTACCGCCGTAAAGGGTGGTTTAGTTCGATGCGAGCCGTGTTCGATCCCTGCACAGCGCCAGCCCGGACCGGGGACACCGCTAAATGGTGACCGTACCCTTGGGTGTTGAAAAAGTTACTTCTGCGATACCAGGTGTACCGGACGGGGAGACGTATTTGATATTGAGGTCGTCGACGAGTTCCTCCGTATCGCCCAGCCCCAACCAATCGCGAACTCGTGGTCGATTGCCCGCGATAGTAATAGAATTGATCGAAGCCTGTGCTGGCTCTGCCTGAGACGGATGCAATGCTTCGGTGCCTTCAAGCCAACGGAGAATATATGGGACCTGAGGGTCTGCGATGAGTCCCTTAATCCCTATCTGCTCCCATTCCAGTGTTCGACCGTCTGGAAAGGTACGACCTCCCGGCACCGCTCGCCGATCAAGGCGTTGTTCAAAGGGGGCCATGTCGTCAACGGAGACGACCCAGCCCATCCACCCGCCGCCCATATTCGACCGGGCGCGGACAGCCTGTCCGAATGGCGCCTTTTCGGCGGCCGGGTGTTCTAGAACCTCAACTATTTCGAAGTATTGACGGTTTTCCATCGGAAAAAATACATTACGAGTCCCGAAACGCGGGTGGATACCACCATTCACCCAATCGATACCTAATTTCTGACTCATTTTGTCAGCGGTAGCAACGAGCCCTTCGGGGCCTACAGCATAAGAAACGTGATCCAAGCGCATAATCATCAGCTTTCCATGTTTTGCAGCCAGGCTTTGAAATAAGTCACAAAATCCAGCTTGTTGGGCTTTTTATGAAGCTGCTATAAAAAAGCTAGCCCCTTCGGTATCAAATACCGAGGGGCTAGCAATGCTGCGAGTCTACTAGTAACGCATCAGAGCAGCGACGTTTTCAACCCGGCCATCCGAGATAATGACGATATCACCAGAGTTGAGTTTGGTGTGCAGAATAGCGGTGTTAACATCGCCTGTTCCGTCAGAAGCATTCAACGACGGGTTAATGAATAGTGTATCCACGCGGCCAGCAACAGCTGCTTCACGAATAAGGTCAGGCTGGACTTCACCCAGGCCGGTACCTGAAACATCTGCAAATCGTTCGAAGGCAGCGTCGTCGTTAGAAGCAAAACGTGGTCGCACTACCTCCCAACCGGCGCTTTGTAGATCGCGATTGCTCGACGCATCTGGATTTCCGGCAATAAAGTCTTCAGCGATAACCGGATAAGACGAGGAAGCTTTCAACGTGGGAACCGCTTCGGAAACCGTCGCAAGCACCATGGGTTGCGACCGGGCCCGACCAAGTAGATCGCCTAATGATGCCCCAACTTCGTATAGGTATTGTTGGGCTTCGGTTGTTTGCGCGTCGGCGGCCCCACCATGGCCATGGAACATCGTGCCGTTCGTGCCGACTGACCGGTTTTGTAGCTGTGTCTGACGATCACCGGTGTCGACGACGTCTTCAAAAGACGCAGGGACAATGTCTTGTAAGTCAAGTTGGACAACGGAATCTTTGGTGGCATCCAAGAGCCGAACCTTGTTCTTGGAGACACCCAGAATATAGAAGGCGTGAGACTTTGTAAGCGTCTCAGAAATTGGACGCAGGACAAAATGTTCTGCAACCTGAGTGTGTTCAGAAACTGGTACGCCTAAGCGATAAACAAGGTTGAGCCCTCGGGCGCCAAATAACGCTAGAGACTCGCCCTGTTGCCGCAGAAAAGGGGCATCAGTCGCAATGGCATCAAAGGAAGCCAGCATGTCTTTTGCATCCGATTCCGGGACGCCAGCGTCCACTAATTTGCGGCGGGCCTCATTAACCAGCGACTTTACCCGTGTAGCGGTATCCTGAGGTTGGTGCTGTGGGGGAGCGGTTGGCAAAAAAATAGTTACCTTAGGACCAGTGGCTGCAGCCATGGCCTTGAGGTCATCAGCTGTGATGTCATCAAAGTATCCGAGTTGTTCCATGTATCAACAATACAACGGGTATCTAGGCTTTTGCAGGGTTCAAACCCTCAAATCCAGGCTGTCCGATGAAAACAAGACGATGTTTTCACTGTGTGGTTTTTCAAGTCGCCATTTGCCATAATTTCTGGCATAGTAGTGGGTGTTGGTCACGAGTGTCAGTAGTAATGCCCCGGCTTACTGACCGGCAACCCTCCACCGCGGTGGGGTGCCCCGGGTGAGGACCAGG
>Ga0079226_10003455_pt1 | contig 12109 bp, 11 predicted proteins | sample Poulit2014_FD_76345 | JGI IMG/M metagenome (GOLD analysis project Ga0079226, IMG submission 76345) | Agricultural soil microbial communities from Georgia to study Nitrogen management - Poultry litter 2014 | ecosystem: Environmental > Terrestrial > Soil > Agricultural land | place: USA: Georgia... | reverse complement strand
TAACGCGGCGGCTTCATATCCTTTCCACGCTGCAATTAATTGTTGAAACTCTTCTCCTGAAATTGTTTCAGGTTTTTTTCCATAACTCATCGAAATCCATTTGCGGTGGCCTTTCATTTTTCCCTTACTTGTTTTTTGTGGAACAAAATAAGCGTCGCTCCGCTCGCGAAACATCATAAGCTGCCGGGCCGAAGTTGGGCCAATCCCGCGAACTTCCGTAATAGTATTGTAAAATTCCTCCGGTTCACTGTTTTCCAACACTTCCAAATTCTGCTCGCCTGAAATAAGATCTTCAGCAAAACCGACGATAAACTCTCCCTTTCGTCGGGTGGGCCCAAGCTGGCGAATATCCATTGGATCCGCTTGCAAGAGTTGATGCGGCCGTGGCCAGGCCGGTATATTATCGCCTTTATATTGCAGCAGGGCGCCGTATTTTTCGCGCACCTTAAAAACCATCTTTTTGGCGGTCGGTTTATGTGAAAGCCGCATGGTGATAATCCGATTCAATACATCTTCAAATAAATTAGCCCGGGCCATACGTTTCAATCCGTATAGTTCTGTCAATTTTGGCCCCAATACCGGGTCGTCTGATGCCAGTTCATAAAGCGGCGGCAAGTCAAGATTAGTGCCAAAGATTCGCGCTAAACTTTTATTGGCTGTTTCAATTTCACCCTTATTCAATGCTTCCGCACTTTCGCAATGAAATTCGGGGTTTTCGGGGTCGCCATTAAAGAAGGCAGTCACTATTACATCACGATGATCTACCGGAATTGGCCGGGTGAAACCGGTTTCATACTCTTCTCCGGATTATGTTCATAGTCGAAATATTTTTCTGCGTCAAGGCTAAGAAACCAATCGTGCGGCGGAATTGATTTAAGAATCCAACTGCTCATTTTTTTTAATATTAGGTTTTAAAACCTCAATGATAAACCTTTGCCAAACAAAGTCTGGCCTTAAATTCGCGTCACCTCCCCATCTTTAACAAAATATTGTTGATTGCGACCAGTATCAAAATCAATTACATCTTTAAAAATTTGAGGTGTTGCGGAAGTGATAAACGTTTGTCCGTTATGCTTGGTTAAAGCATTAAGCAAAACTTCCGTCCGGTGCTGGTCAAGATCGCCAAAAACATCGTCAAGTAAAAAAATGGGTTGATCATCAAGTTGCTCAGTAAAAAAATAAAGCTGAGCCAATTTCAATGAAAGGGCAAACAAACGGTGTTGTCCTTGCGAGCCATATTTTCGAAGTTCTTTATTATCCAGGTAAAATATGATTTCATCCCGGTGTGGCCCTACCACCGTGACCTCTCGTTCTAATTCTCGCTCACGTTCTTCTTTAAGTTTAGCCTTATACCTTTTTTCAACTTCTTCAACCAGGGTAGTCGGCTCGCAAAAAGTTTGATACTCTAAGTGAGGTTTTTGCGGCATCCCTGAAATTTGCTGATATTGTCTTGCTAAATATTTTTGGAACTGATTTAAAACTGCAGCTCGCTCGGCTACAATTTTAGAGCCGAATTGAATAAGCTGGGCATCCCACGGCTCCAAATAATCGATAAGCACTTCGCGCGGTCCTCTGAATTTTTTTAATAATTTATTTCGCTGTCGCCGCGCTTTTCTAAAATCAAACAAATCCTGAAGGTAAGACTGCGATATTTGACTGATTAATGAATCAATAAAAGAACGGCGCTGTTTGGGCCCTTCTGCCGTAAGCTTTTTATCCTGCGGAGAAAGTACAACCACCGGCACACGTCCTATCAGGTCTGAAAGGCGATCTAACGGACTTTCGTTTACAAATATCTTTTTCCCCTCCCCATAAGAATAAGAGCAGGAGATGCTGAAATCAGAACGAATATTTCCCTTAAAATTACCTTTTACTGTAAAATAAGGTGCATCCTGCTGCAGCACATAACGATCGCTGTTAGAAACAAAACTGCTTGTCATGCATAAATAATGAATCCCATCAATAAGATTTGTTTTGCCCGCGCCGTTGGGGCCGGTAATCACATTTATGTGAGGCGCCCAATCTACTTGTTTATCAGAATGGTTGCGAAAATTTTGTAAATGAATACTCTTAATGTGCATATTGCCCTTATAATAAGGCCGTGAAATCACAAAATCGCCAAAAAGTATAAACGCATCGAATAGCGTTTTTTAAAGTTTTGATGACTTCATTTATGAATAATTTGAATTACTAAATACCCAAAGCGTCCTTCCCGGGGAAAATAGCATTTTCGCCTAATTCTTCCTCAATGCGCAGCAACTGATTATACTTGGCCATGCGGTCGGTGCGGCTGAGCGATCCCGTTTTAATTTGACCGGCATTAACAGCCACGGCTAAATCGGCGATGGTGGTATCTTCAGTTTCACCCGAGCGATGCGAAATAACGGCGGTATAATCATTTTTATGAGCCATTTCAATGGCATCCAGCGTCTCTGTCAGTGTGCCAATTTGATTTACTTTGATAAGAATTGAATTAGCCACCTGTTCATTTATGCCCCGCGCCAATCGTTTGGGATTTGTAACGAAAAGATCATCGCCCACTAATTGAATTTTAGCGCCTAACCGGGCCGTTAGCTTTTGCCAGCCGTTCCAATCATCTTCATACAGCGCATCTTCAATCGAAACGATAGGATATTTTTCGACCCACGATTCCCAAAAACCTATCATCGCATCGAGGTCTTTTTGCGAATCGTCGCTCCATTTAAAATGGTAAATTTCTTGCTCGGTATCATAAAATTCGGAAGTAGCCGGATCAAGCGCTAACAGCACTTCATCACCCGGGGTGAAACCGGTTTTTTCAACCGCTTTTAAAATAATTTCAACGGCCTGCTCATTTGATTCCAAATCAGGTGCAAATCCTCCTTCATCGCCCACCGTTGTTTTGAAATTACGGCTCTCGAGCAGTTTTTTTAGATGATGAAATATTTCCGCGCCCATTTGCAGCGCTTCAGAAAAGGTTGATGCGCCGGCCGGCATAATCATAAATTCTTGCAAATCAACATTATTATCGGCGTGCGAACCTCCGTTTATGATGTTCATCATCGGCAGGGGAAGTACTTTTGCATTCACCCCGCCTAAATAGCGCCATAAGGGTATATTCATAGCGTTAGCAGCCGCTTTTGCCGCGGCCAACGAAACCGCCAGCATGGCATTTGCGCCCAGATTGCTTTTGTTTTCGGTACCATCCAATTCTAACAGAGTTTGGTCAATATCGGTCTGCCCAAAAATTTCTATGTCTTGGAGAGCCTCGTTAATAACCGTATTTATGTTATCAACGGCTTTGGTAACGCCTTTTCCTAAAAATGCCGCCTCTTCGTCGCGCAGCTCAACGGCTTCATAGGCACCGGTTGAAGCGCCGGAAGGAACCGCGGCACGTCCCATTGTTTCATCTGATAAAATGACATCTGCTTCAACGGTTGGGTTTCCGCGAGAATCCAGAATTTGCCGTCCTGTGATTTCTTCGATATAGAGCATAGTTTTATTAAATTATTTTTTATAAGTGAATCAAATAAATTGCGCTTTTCAGCGGCAGGAGGCTGTATTCTGCCATCTTTTGTTGCCTCAATTATATAGAAGGTACGATATTTTAAATTGCTTGGAAAGGAATAAAAGCAAAGTTATCAAACGGTTCGCTGCCGCTGCTAACTGAATCACAACCACCAGCTGTAAGTAAACATAATTTGCGGACTTCCGAAATAACTTTGCTTATCAAAAAAGGGCTGCTGGCCTTTATCAATATATATTTTAGTGTTATTCCGCTCATCAAAAAGCTCGTAACCTGTTTTTTTAAACGGAGCCATAATTTGCAATCCATTAGGATAGTAATAAAAAAAGTATCCTATTTTAAAAGTAGCTTGTCCGCTGCTGCCAACTCTTCCTATATCCGCGCCGATGCTTAAATCCCCGGCAAGGCCCAAATGCCAATCTCCATGACTCCATCCGGTAAAAAAATCATTAATTCTTTCTTCAAAGCCCAAAGAACAGAACTCACCTTGCTGAGTTGTAACACATCTTTTAAAAGTGTCGCGATAACCGTTATTATTTTCATCATCAAAGTAGGGGTAGGTAAAAGCAAATGAGGGCCCGGCATCGGCAGAGATGAAAAGACGAAAATTATCTGCAATGGCATGCGGAAAAAGTCTTTGTTTAACACCTGCCATCAGCGGAAAACCAAAGGCACGTTTATATCGGTTAGGAGATACTTTTTTTCCTGTTAAATAATAGATAAAGTCTTGCGAGGAAGTAGAACGAATACCGGTTATAGAAGCTTTAAAAGTGAGTTCTGTAAAAGGGGCAATTACCCGCGAATAAAGGCCGCTAACCCCAAAACCAAAATTATTGAGTTGAAAACTAACTCCAATTCTGCTTCGCTGTCCGTGGCCAAAAGGCGTTTCGGGTTTGCTCACGGATCGTACCGAAGGTTCCTTTAATTGGGCAGCCGATTTTTTTTGATTTAAAAGGAATAAACATGAAAAGATCAGCAAAAATGCCGCCATAAAACGATACGACCTTAAATTTAGTTCATTCATAAGAGTATGTTTTCGAATTAGTTATAAAAAAAGGTCAAAATTATATTTTTTATTTGACAATTAACACAGAAAAATGTTTATTCCTCCTGACTGACCTGATTCTTTAAACTGAAGATATAGAATTTATGAATTCTACGCACACATATATTATTTACGGCCCCGGCACTGCTTTAAAAAGATTGCCGACTCAACTTTTTGAACAATACGAGTCAAGATACATTTATAAATACGATTCTGAAAAACATAACGATATTATTTGGGTCACTGTTTTTGAAGAATATGAAAAAGAGATTAACGCCAGCTTGACGCTTACTTGTATATTTACCTTTACCGGGCAAAAAATGATGTTTGAAGCTCAAAAAACCGGCGGCCGTATCGGTTTTCGCGGCAGCTCGCTTGATGACGAGAAGCGAACGATTGAAGATAATGTTATTAAATTTATTCAAGATTACGCTCAACGTTTTGGCTTAAGTGTGCAACGGGAAAAACAACAGGCGGATGAAAACAATTCCGAGGAAGAGTAAGGATAGATGCCACCAAAACAAAATGAATGGTCGGTCGTGGCCATGCTGGAATGGGCCACTGCATATTTTGAAAAAAAAGATATCCCTGATCCGCGTTTTAGCATTGAATGGCTTTTAGCTGATGTTTTAGGCATGAAGCGGCTGGACCTGTATTTATATTTCGACCGCCCTCTCTCAAGTAAGGAACTCAATGAACTGCGTCCGCTTGTAAAACGAAGAGCCAAACATGAGCCGCTGCAATATATTACCGGCCGGGCCGACTTTATGAAAACAGCCTTAAATGTGAGCCCTAAAGTGCTCATTCCCCGCCCGGAGACTGAACAACTTGTTGAAATTATTCTAAAAGAAAATGCAGATAAAGAATTTTCCGTGCTTGATATCGGAACCGGTTCGGGTTGTATTGCTATTGCTTTAAAAAAGGAACGTCCGGATTGGCAAATAACAGCCGTTGATATTTCCTCTGATGCATTGGCCGTTGCTAAAGAAAATGCCAATATAAATAATACAGATATCCTTTTCGCCCAATACGATATCACGGCGCCGGATGAAAATAATTTTTCGAAAAATTTTGATATTATTGTTTCAAATCCTCCTTATGTGCTTCCCGAAGAAAAGGATACCCTTGAACAGCAGGTTGTAAACCATGAACCGCATACCGCTCTCTTTTGTAAAAATATTGAACAAATATATCAGTCAATTATTCAATTTTCATTCCGGCAGTTAAAAAGAAACGGAAATCTATTTTTAGAAATACACGCCGGACAAAAAGACAAAATTATGCCGCTTTTTAATCAAAAATGGGAAGCCGAACTAATCAAGGATTATAGCGGGCACAAACGATTTATTCGCGCATATAAAAAGCAAAAATAAGTTAGGTTTTAAAAAAGTATAATATAGGAATGTTTAATACGAAGGGCTTTTTACAATGTTAATAAGTTGTTAATAACTTTTTTCAACCTCCGCTATTGCGGTCGAAATAGTGCCGAGGGAATAGTAAGAGTACATTACGGCGCGAAGCTCATATATGAAGCTCGTTAGATGCATTATGCTAACTCATTGCCGCCCTTTAAACTATAACTTATTACTGATTGTTGATAACTTTTTAATTATTGCAATATTAGCAATTGACATCTATGCGGAAATTTTTGATATTCTTTCAGCCGCAGATAAGTTATCTGTGAGCTTATGTGGATAACTGTAAAAGCAGACTCTTTTAAATTTCTAAATTTTTTGTAGGTTTTTGATTTTGTCAACTATTTCAGCGGATAGTGTGTGGGAACAGTGTCTCGATATTATTAAAGATAATATCAGCTATCAAAAATATAAGTCATGGTTTGAGCCCATTTCGCCGGTCAGGATAGAAAACAATACGCTGACTATTCAGGTACCCAGTCAATTTTGGTATGAATGGCTTGAAGAGCACTATTATAAAATGCTCCGTTCAACCTTGCAAAAAGTTTTGGGCGAAAACGGCAAACTTGAATATTCGGTGGTTGTAGAAAAGTCAGAAGATTCTTCGCAAAATCGTTCAGTTCAGCTGCCCCAACATCCCATGCCGCCGGCTGAACCGCAAAATATAGACTCCTATTCAAGCGAAGATCCTGCTAAAATTAAAAATCCACATATCATCCCTGGCATTCGCAAAGCCAAAGTGGATTCAAACCTAAACTCGAGCTATGTTTTTGAGCGCTATATAGAAGGAGATTGCAACCGCCTGGCACGTTCTGCGGGGATGGCTATTAGCGAAAACCCGGGCAGCAATTCATTTAATCCGTTGTTTATTTATGGCGGTACCGGTTTAGGAAAAACTCATTTAATTCAAAGTATCGGAAATAAAATTAAAGAGCTGTATAAAAATGATATGGCTGTTCTTTATATATCATCCGAGAGTTTTACCAATCAATTTGTGCAATCAATTCGAAATAACCGAGCCGGGGAATTTACGATGTTTTACCGCCAGATTGATGCCTTAATTGTTGATGATATTCAGTTTTTCAGTGAAAAGGAAAAAACGCAGGAAGAGTTTTTCCATATTTTTAATGCGCTTCATCAAGATGGCAAGCAGATAATTTTGAGCAGTGACTGCGCGCCGCGCGAAATTCCGGACATCGAGGAGCGGCTTATTTCACGCTTTAGCTGGGGACTCAGCGCCGATTTGCAAGTACCGGAATATGAAACGCGCTGCGCCATTCTTGAACGAAAAGCCGCCGATAACGGTATTGAATTTTCAAAAGATATCTTAGAATTTATTGCTCATAATTTTAAATCAAACGTGCGCGATTTAGAAGGAGCTATCATAAAATTGCTTGCTTTCGCTTCTTTACAACAAGTGGATGAAATTGATTTGAAGGTGGCGAAAAGAGTACTTAAAGATATGATTCCGGAAACGAAAACGCATATTTCTATTGAATCGATTCAAGAATATGTATGTGAATATTTTAGTATCGACACCAATAAAGTACGCGAAAAAACGCGCAAGCAAGAAATTGTTGAGGCCCGGCAAATTGCCATGTATTTGTCCAAAAAGTTTACTGATTCGAGCTTAAAAACCATCGGACTTCATTTTGGCGGCCGCGATCATTCAACCGTTATTCACGCCGTAAAAACTGTAGAAGAACGAATGCAGATGAGTAAAAAACATGAGCACCTGGTAAATGAGTTGTATCAAAAAATTGAAGTGGCCAGCTTGTGAAACAGCATATTTATAAATTAAACCTTCCGCTATCTTTGGCAGCAAAATGACAACAAATATGGTAACGATAGCCTTAGGTTCAAATAAAGGCAATCGTCACAAACATCTTAAAGAGGCCGGCCGGTTTCTTTCCAAACTGTCGAAAGAGAAGGTAGAAAAATCAGCCGTTTATTTAACCGAGCCGGTAGGACATTCTACCCGTTATTTTTTAAATGCCACTGCTGATATTGTCGTTGATCTTTCGCCGGAAGATCTTATCATTCAATTTAAACAATATGAAAAAGAACACGGGCGTGTTTTATCGCATTCCCGCTGGGGGCCGCGAACCATTGACCTGGATATTATTTCTTTTGGCGACTTGGTGATAAATACAGATTCTCTTGTCATTCCCCATGTTGAATATAACAAAAGGCTGTTTGTTTTGATGCCATTGCTCGACCTTCACCCCGACTGGAAAGACCCTAAAACAAATAAAAGTATTCAACAGATGATTGAAGAAGCAGAAAGCTTACAAATAAAAAAAACGCATTTGGATTGGTAGCATGAAAAATGATTTGGAATTTATTGCTATTGAAGGGGTAATTGGTGTGGGTAAAACAACACTTGCTGAGTTGCTGGCAGAGCGGAATGGGGCACGTCTGGTTTTGGAGCAGTTTGAAGATAATCCATTTTTGCCAAAATTTTATGAAGACCGCGAGCGCTATGCTTTTCCCACTCAAATGGCTTTTTTAGCCAGCCGTTTTAAGCAGCAGCAAAAAATGCGCAGCCAGGATTTGTTCCACCAAACAACCATCTCGGATTATATTTTTGAAAAAGATCGAATTTTTGCACGACTTAACCTGAATGATGATGAGCTTGCGCTGTATGATACCATTTTTAATATCATGGCGGATATTTCTGCCCTGCCCAATTTAATAATCTATCTTCAGGCTTCGGTAGAGCGGCTTATGGCCAATATCATAAAAAGAGGACGCAGCTATGAACGGCATATCACTCCTGAATATTTAAAGGAACTAAGCGAGGCCTATAATCATTATTTTTATCATTACAATAAATCACCGCTTATTACGATTAATACTACAGAGGTTGATTTTATCGACAATGAAGAACATCTGGATTATATCGAAAAACAGATTTTTAACAGCGATATCCACGGTAATACACATTTGAACATTACACCTGATTAAATGTTTTTAAAGACGCTACTTTTCGTCATATTTTTATATTTGCTTATTCGTTTTGTGAGCAAAATGTTTTTAACTTCGGGAAAGGGAAGAAAAGGAAATGTACACTTTTTTTACAATACCTTTAAAAATGTACGGCAACAACAAAAAGAGCAGCAACAACAAAAGCGAAGGCAAAATCCGGAAGAACACCTCGATGAAATAGAAGAAGCCGAATACGAGGATGTATCGGATGAAAAAGATGAGAAATGAATCATAAAGGTTGAAAACGAATCGTTTCACCTTTCATACAAAAACCGTATTTTTAAGATTCACTTTTTAGCAATGATACTCGCTCTATTCGACGGTATCAATATCAAATCTTAAAATTTTATATGTCATACGAGCAGCAACTGGAAAAAGGAATAGAACTTTTACATGAGGGAGATTACGATCCCGCGCTTGATATCTCGCGCAAGCTTCAAAAAATGGAACCCGAAAGCGCTGATGGTTTTCATCTTGAAGGAATGATTTTTCAAAGACTCAACCAATGGGAAGAAAGTATTAATGCACTAAACGAGGCCATTGAACTTGATGATGAAAAAAGCGGCTATTTTAATCTTCGCGGATTTGGTTTTTTACAGCTTGATAAGCTAAATAAAGCAAAAGAAGATTTTGATAAAGCCGTTGATTTAGATGATTCTCCGGCCGCTCATCGTAATATTGTACTTTATAAAATTATGAGTGATCAGGGCAACGAAGGTATCCAATATTTGCTGGAGCGCATTCGAGATAACCCAAAAGATGTGGAAAACTGGATTTTAATGGGTGATTTAATGGCGCGGGCCGGCCAAAGGGACAAAGCTAAAAGCTATTATCAGCAAGCCAATAAAATGGATCCGGACAATAATTACGTAAAGCAGCAACTTGCTGAAATTTGATGCTGCTAAATTAAACAAATTAACGCCTCGGTGGCGGAATTGGTAGACGCGCTGGCTTGAGGGGTCAGTTCCCGTTCAGGGAGTGCTGGTTCGACTCCAGTCCGAGGTACATATTTGAAGCCTAACATTCTCGCAAAACATTGAAACGCAAGGTGTTAAGCTTTTTATACTTTAGAAGCGGTAGAACAATGGTAGAACGAACTTCCTAAAAGGTAGGCAAGGGAATATTTCAGTAAGAAAGCAGCTAAAAAGCTTTCTTTTAGAACCGTATTATCTGTACTTCCTCTATTTTTTTACTCTTTAAAAGTGGATTTTGAGCGCGGTTATTGTCGCAATAAAATATGACAAATGACGGAGGGGATTAGCTGAATAACTTACTCGCTGAAAGTAGAATCTTTTGCAAAGGCTTCAAAATCGGAATAGATGCAACGCTCATAAACGATGATACTCTCTTTCCATAGTTGCCGGAATGCTTCTTCCGGCGGCATTCTCATTTCCCGGTGAAGCTGCTTAAAGCCTTCCGGGGTCAATAGCTTTTGATGCCTTTGAGGCTGTTTATCCATGTTTTTCGGCTGTTTATTCATTCCAAGTCAATATAAAAAAATAATGCCTTTTATGGCCTAAAAACGGCTTTCAAATTTACCTTCTAAGCGGCGTTCTTTGGGTTTAAGGGTTAGAGGTAGGCTGTAAATGCTGTTTATTCATGTTGTCGGGCTTAAAAAGTTCATCCTCGGAAATATCCCCTAAATCTTCCAGCTCTCGTATTTCATCCGGACTCATAAAGCCGGGCGCATTCTTGCCAAGGGCTATGCTGTAAGCTTCATAACGGCTTTTAATATCGGCGCGCATCAGCCCGTCTAAATTAATTTTAAAGAAACGTTGCCCTCTCTGGTCGGGCGGGAGCAGCTTCTTTTTAAATTCGGCTTCAATATTGGAGGCAATAGGGAGTACGCCGTCTTGCACAAACTCAATGCCTTGCTGTTCGATGTTCTCTTTCGTTGCTCTGTCAAGCTCCATAAGCTTATGCAATGGAACACCCATTAGCCGCGCTATATCAGCTACTTCAAACTTGCGGGTTTCAATAAGTTGGGCGGTCTCGAAATTGAGTTCAAACTGCTGAAAATCCCACCCGGGTTCGATGAACATAATTTCATGCCAACTTTCTGGACCGTTCTGGTATAGCTTTTTAAAGGAATCTCGAACCCTTTCCATGTACTGGGCCGCTTCTTCTTCGGTGCTGCCCATAATCCCTTGCATATCCTCGGGCATCTCGATAACGCCGCCAAGGTTTAATCCCCGGCCAAAAGCGGAAGCTTGCATCTTCTCGGCAGCCAGTCCTAAACCAATAGACTGGGAAGCGTATTTAATCGGATTTACGCCTTTCAGTGCATCCAGTGATAAGCCATAAACATGTAAAAACTGGTCGTTCCCATAGCGGTTGCCGCGGTACTTAAAATATTTGTGGCCGTCCTGGATACTTATTTGAACTTCCCACGGAGCAACCGGGATAATGGCTTCAACCTGGTAAAAGCGGTTGCGGCGGATATATCCGTAAAAATTGCCATACAAGAGCAAATGCGTTACTAAAAAGAAAAAAAATTGATAACTATTCTGAAAGTCATTTGGATTTTCCAGTAGCTGGGCGGCCGGGTGATCGCGGTCAATCGTTTTGCCACGGCGCTGGTCGCTGCGTTCAAACAGATGTTTCGGCTGGGAGGCAATGCTTCCGGCCAACAGCGTAACGCAACGGTAGAAAGCTAAATGAGAAAGCGCGGTCTGCTCGCTTACATTTACGCCGCTATCGTTGCCAAATTTATCCGCGCCAACAGAAGGGAATGGGCGCGCCTGTTCGCTCGAAAAAAAAGAATTGAAAAATTTTTTTATTGATTTGATAGGCTGCATCATAAAATCTTAATGTTAAAAAAATAGGCAAGGCCAATTAAGGCCCTGCCTTACAGAAACACCGGAAGGAAACAACAGTGGAACCTTCCGGACAGCTAACAAAGGCCCCCGGCGGCCACGTTGACCGCCGGCATCGGAGGGTTGAAGATGAATTAACCCTTTCCGATTATTAAGCTGGTATAATACCGTTTATCACATAAAACATTTGTGGCAAGGCCAGTTGTACGTCATAACGCGCGTAAGCCCTCCACCAAATTTGAAGGTCGCTCCATGCTGAATTGTCGCTATCGCTGCCCACCCGGGTAACTTCTAATCTAATTTGAGAGCGAACGCCAATCAGTAGCTGACTCCAATCGGC
>Ga0079226_10003454_pt1 | contig 12110 bp, 11 predicted proteins | sample Poulit2014_FD_76345 | JGI IMG/M metagenome (GOLD analysis project Ga0079226, IMG submission 76345) | Agricultural soil microbial communities from Georgia to study Nitrogen management - Poultry litter 2014 | ecosystem: Environmental > Terrestrial > Soil > Agricultural land | place: USA: Georgia... | reverse complement strand
GTAGCAATCGTAGCTGTTAATAATGCAATGATTACTCTTTTCTTTCTTCTCATAATCGTTCCTCTCAATCCTTCCTTTCACTAGAAAACTTGAATCGCAAACCCATTATAGGAAAAATATGGAACAAAAACCACCAGAGAAGTTTAAATTGTTTGTAAAATATAAGTAAAAAAACTCAAGCTTTTTACTTTCTAAGTATTCTAATACATTATATTTTATTCTGATTCACTAATCTTTCCAAAGAAGCAGACATTTGCATTAAATAGAAACGATATGACTCAATTAAAGACTCTAAATTATTTAAATCTTCCTTTAATCCTTTCGTTTCTCTTTTATACTTTCTAGCTACATCATCTTCCCATTTTAGATTCTCACTCGTTTTCAAAACCAGATCGGTCAATTTATGAATCTTTTCCTTTTCTTCATTTAATTGTTTTACGCTCTGAGAAATTTCTCTCAGATTTATTTTGTAATACTTTATCATTGTTCATCCTTTCCAATAAATTGTTCTATTTTATCAATTAAATTTTTTGTTGTTTCTTTTTCTCTTAATTTTATCTTTATTTCTTTTAAAATTTTTGTCTTTCCTCTCTTATACAATTCTTCTATAAGAGCATCAAAAAACATATCATTTTTTTCATAGTAATTTGGATAAAAGCAATCAATTACTTCTATTATTTTATTTTCTTCTGTCTGACTCACACATAGCTCAATAAAATTTTTTGTTACTGTGTCTACATTATTTCCTGACTCATATTCCTCCCTTATCAATTTTTCCGCCGCAGAATAAGACTTCGAATCAATATAGGACTGTATTTTATGATTCTTGGACTGAAATAAAAAAATTCCAGAAAAAATAGCTGCACCAACACTAACTAAAATTATCAACGTACTAACAATTGCCCACTTATAATTCAACGATTGCTTTTTTTCCTCTTTCTTTTTCGTAATTTTCGGTTTTTTTCGCTTTTTCTTTTTGGGTTTTGCTTTCGTTTTCCTACTCACCAAATTTGATACTGTTTCTTTCTCAATCTCTTTCTTTTCTGAGTCATCCCGATTTTCCCAATTATTATTTTTTTCATCTTTATAATAACAATTCAATGGACTGCTAAGCCATTCTTCTTTTAAATTATGATGTAAATATTCAAAAGAGCGAAGCAATTCCTCCATCTTTTGAAATCTATCTTCTTTTTTTGCACATGCTTTTTGAATCACTCGATTTAAATTGTAAGTTCCAAATTTTAAATCTGGAAATTTTTCTTCCATTCTTGCCTTTTGTGCTTGCTCTTCTGTCTCATACTCTCCTTCAAATGGAAAATATCCATCATTCAACAACCGATATAGTATAATTCCTATATTATAAATATCATTTTGCTCTGTATATTCATAGGAAAAAAACCATTCTGGGGACATATAATAAAATAGCTCTTCTTTACTTGGTTTTATAAATTGATTGTCCAATTTATAACAATTATTTTTTTCATCAAAATAAATACATTCTTCTATCACTCCATTACAACTTATTCCCTCATTATACAGATAAGTTAATGCAGTTCCAATCTGAATACCAATTTTTATTACATCTTCTAATAATAGATTTTTCTGTTGTTTTAATTCCTTTAAACTCAAATAGTATGGAGTAGTAATTAATACTTTCTCTTCATAATCGGATTCTCCAGGAATAGTATAAAACTCAAATAACTGTACCATATGATTTGGATATTTTTTTGATATATCTTTATAAGTTTTAAACTTATACTCCAGCTGTAGCTTTTCGTCTTCACTATAAACAGTTATCATTTTCAGCACGAATGGGTTTTCGTCTGATATTTTATTTACAATATAATTTGTTCTTGTTTTATTCACTGGAATTTCTTTTTCAACTTGAAATCCCAGTGCCCTAATCTTCGCTATTAATGATTCACCATACATTATTTTATCCTTTTTAATCTGAATTCAACTTAGATTTTGCTTTCTGAAAATCTCTTATTACATCATTGATCTGTTTCTGCATTTTAGACACATTAATCCCGTTTGCATATCGGGGTACATATTCCAAAACGTCTTCTAAAATATTAATAATTGCATCTATTTCTGAAATATACTCGCTTAACTGGTTTTCAATATTCATACAATCACCTCTTCCTTTAAAAATCATTTAATGATTTTACCATGTCTAAATCCCATTGCTCTAATTTTGTCATAAACGTCTCTATTCTATCTGCACATTCCTTAATTCTCTCAATGTTTTTTAAATGAACATTTGAACGTACCAGACGGTTTTCCTTAGAAAAATATTCCATTTTTCCTCCATATTCTTCTATTTGAGTCATTTTAAGCATCTCATAAAATTCATCCAATCTCTCATTTAATCGTTTTGCTCTTTCATAGGCAATATTTAAATATTCCTTACAAATATTCATACCTTGTGTATCACATTCAACTACCATTGTTTGCATGGAAAACAAAGCTTTAATCGCTGGAAGTATCTCACTTAAAATAAATGGAATTAATCCAGGCATACAAACCTCTGATAAAAATTGAAGTATTCCATCTTTTGTAGTTACATCTATATTACTACTTCCAACTAATTTCATAAATTTATCTATTGATTTTGTTATTTGATTCACTATGCTTTGGAAATAATCTTGAATACTTCCATAAATCTCAATTCCTGCACTAATCAAATCGGTTGCTATCATCATTCCAGAACAAATACAAAGCATACTCACTTTTCCATTTGAACTTATATTCGATTTAAATACATTTTCTAATAGAATTTGAATGCCTTTTTTTTCGTTTTCAAAAATATAATCTTTCAAATCATTCTTCAATTCTCGAAAGCAATTTAATTCTTTCCACTCCAATTTTGTATACCAATCTACAATATCCTTAATAATTTCAAGCATATTGCCTTCACTGATATGATCAATCAGGTCTCCCTCCAAAAGCCGAAAAAGACTATCTAGCATTGTAACTGCATCTTCTTCTTCTATTTGTGCAATTATTCCTAATATTTCTTCTATTTGTGGCTTTATCTCATCTAAATCAATATTGGCTTTCTCTTTTGCAAGGCTACATATAAACTCAGCCGTTGTTTTTGGTTCCAATATTGTTCCTATTAATTTTGTCAAGTTCGCTTTTTGTATCCAGCTTGCATTATTGTAATAGGAAAATACTTCTTTTAATTTTTCTATATTGCCAAGATCCCCTAACGTCTTTACTGAAGTTTTGTCTACAATATCCTCTAATAACGTTAGTATAGACAAAAATTCATCGTCTGGCAGATTTACAATTGATTGAACTATTTTACGCAGTATTTTTGCTGTTTCAGATAACCCAGAAGCTGTTTCAAAGCTCGGCTGCCAGTTACTGCTTCTCCATTGATCTTTGCAATCCAGCTTCCATGTTGTATACGTATGCCCATCTACAACAAAATTAGTATCACAGTCCATATAATGAACATAGGAATCATATTCTTCTGGAAACATCATCATTCCCACAAAAGAATCCTTTGGTGTATAGAACTCCAGAATTCCTTCTTTCAAAAGCATTTCATACGTCTGTGCAAACTCTGGATTTTTCTGTAGAAAATCTTTATCAAATCCAGGACCATCCATATTAATAATTTTTTCTAACCGTTCTGGATATTTCAATTGCAGAATTACTCCTACATAGGCAGCAATATTTCCGCCTTTGGAATATCCACAGACTCCTAAATCATAATCTGGATATTCTTCCAACCGTTTTACTACATAATCTAGTGCATCTCTCTGTGCTTGAATCCCCTGTTCTGTTACTTTCAACCTTGCATCTTCAATCCAAGAAATAAGTTTATCACCTGTTCCTGCAAATGTAGGAATAACTATTTTTTTCCATTCTCCATTTTCATCCACATATTCTGTTACAATTGTCATAGCCTTCGTTTCACTTTGATAAGTAACTGTTTTTCCATCTATTTCTTCATCTCCAGACACTGTTTCATTAAAAATATTAGATACTTTTAAGTCTTTATATCTTGGACTATTGGCGAGTATATATAACAAATTATATTTATCTGTATCATAAATTCCAATTTTATTTAAAGCTTGTATCAAATCTTCTCTGCGTTTTTTTGCTGGATCTAATTTTAAATCTGAATTTTCATATAAGCTTTCCTCATCAACCAAATACAAATGCTCCATTCCAATTTTTTCTTTTACTATTTGAAACAGTTGTTCAAATGATATCTCACTTTCCCCATTCCATACATCTTTCAATGCATCCCATTCAAACCCTGTTATCTCCGAAAATATAATGGCATCTACTTCATTCATATTATCGATTGTAAATTTTTTGGAAGCTCCATTTATATTAAAACAGAATTCATAATTCCCCATATACTCGTTTCCTCCTATCCTTTCTCAACCAAATAGAGCTTATTTCTCTAATTTTTTATAGAACAGCTCATAAAATCATTCTTTATTAAAGATTCTTTTTACATAGTATGAACAGTCAAAGAGAATGTTACATGAAATTTTGCACACATAAAATCATTTTATTAAAAAATAATTACTCTATTTTAAATCTGCTTTGTACCATAACTCACTTTATATTGTGCATCAATAATAGAATAGGAATATTACCTACTGCAATATTCCCACTCTATTTCTGTAATAATTAACTTATAAACAAATACTCTCTCGTTTATAATTTTTTATAACTCTCCAATTCCTTCTGTAATTGCTGTTATAAAATTTTGTTCATTCTCTTTTTGTCCTTCCGCATAGGTAACCAAATATTGCCCATAATCATTGATTACTTTCTTAAATTCCTCAAATTTTCTGGCTGAGTTATTAAATTTTGTTCTCATTTCTCTACCTGCTTCCGAATCAAAAGAAGTTTCTGTATTTTTTATCAGTCTTTGTACTTCCATTAAACATTCATATAATTCTACTGCGTAATTTTTTAATTTCTCACCATCTTCTGCTACCTGTTCAAAATCAATAATTCTCTCATCCATATTATTCACCTCGCTGTTGTACTCTTGTCAATTTGATCTGCAATTGCACTTAATAAATTTGCATAATTTTCCATTAACGTACCAACTCCATCCACATCTTTTTTCAGTTCCTCATACTTATTTACATAATTTCTACTTACTGGATCATCAAAATAAGTCTTCATATTTTGAATCATTTCATTGGACGTTTTCACTTTTGAACGATACTGTTCCATTAATGAATTGATTTGACCTGCAATCCGTTTCATTTCTTCTGGATCTCTTTTTCTAATATTTGCCATGACAACCTCCTACTTATAGTAACATTAATCTGCTTCCATTTTTTATTCTTGTTTCATATACCGCTTTATTTAAATCATAAATAATACCTGTTTCTCTTTCACATAATACGGTATCTTGTTTTGTAATCTCATAATCAATTTGCAAGGAAAATAAGATTTCATTTAATAGAGAAACCACCTGTGCAACGGAAAGTTCTCTTGGAATGAATGCATCAAATGATTTTTCTATGATCGGAATATATATTTCCACTAAAACTTTATCCATTTATTCCTCCTCTTCATAACAGGCAATTGCTTTCTTCTCTTTTATCACCCAACCTTTCTGATTTGTTTCTGCTTCCAAAAAACAAAGTTCTTTTCCATATAATAAATCCATATTCTCTTTCGTCTCATACATCCAAATCCCATAACTGCTTTCTTTTTGTTTAAAGAAAGTTTTAAATGTATAAGTCTCTAAGAACTGTTTATTATCAATTAAAACAAAATAAATATGATAACGAATTGTAATTTTTGTCATATAACCGCAAAGTTTCCTTTTATATTCCAGCGGTAATCGGCTATAATTTTCATAAAATGAGTCCATAACATAAACATACGGTAAAAAGTTTAGCTGTTCCCTCTCCTTTATGAGCTTTCCTTCCTCATATCGTTTCTTGCATTCTTCAATAAAACAGTTGATTTCTTCTTCCAGATTCTCTTTCTGAAGGAAAATCAATTTTCCCTGTTTAAAAGTGGTTCGCTTTATCTCTTCCAACAACATTTGTTTTTCCTTTTCTCTTGTAATTGGATTTAGAATAATAAAATGAATAACTTGTCTTGTTAAATCATAAAAGATTCGCTCTCCATTTAAATCTGCATAGTCCAATGGAATTTGTTCTAAACTTCTGTTCGTTTTTTCTTTCAGATTCATTTTTGTTTTCTTAGAAATTCTAGATGGAAACACTTCTTCCACTTTATTTGCCATTTCTTGCTGCTTCAGCCTCTTACAATCCTGCTGTATTAACTCGAATGCATTCCCGTCTTCAAACAATAATTCCGTTTGAAATTCATATGTAATAAAATCTCTCATAAAGATTCCACGACCAATATAAGGTGCTGGTAAAATATCTGGCTTTTTTCCCAATATATCCATATAATTATCAATATTATTTTGCTGCAACGTATAAACTTGCTTAAAATCCATCCGAATATTCATTGGAATTCCTTTTGCACTATCCGCAGTAAGAATCAAATAAATGCCATATGCCGTTCCCTCTCGAACCAATTTTTCTACTGCCTTTATTACATCATAAGAAATTTCTCGGAACACAGCAAAATTATGAATGATAAGCAAAATAGATTCTAATTTCTGACCTGAATTCTTTTGGTAAAGACGATAATTACCTCCATAAGAAGAAATCTTCTTTTTCCTTTGCTCTAACTCAATCTCAGCTAGAAAATCTATTATTTTATTTGCTTCTGTATTTTCGTGACTTGTATAAACTCCTTTTACTTGCGGAGCTTCTTCAAATGCCTTCAATGCTCCAGAATCGAAATCCACCAGATATAATTTTAGCTGTTCTTTTGTATGTTTATGAATCAATTCATAAATGGTACGGTTCAGAACTTGTAATAAACCACTTCCTGCTGCACCATATAAACACACATTTCCACTTTTCGATATTGGAAAAGTTACGACTCGATGTTCCTGATTTCTTAAATCATCATAAATTCCAATAACTGGTTCTAATGAGATAAGAGTTTTATCCTCTTCTTCATCTGTTTCCTGTTTATAAATTGGTATTGGAAGCTGTTCTTTCCAAAGTTTTTTGGCTTTGATCTTTTGTTCCTCACAAATTTTTTCCATATAATCAATCAAAACATCAATTTCTTTTCTTGCCTCTCCTACTATAATCGGGTGTGGTCGATTTACAATCCGCTCCAATCCACGGAAAACAACTACTGACTCATCTTTCTGTTCCACTGCCTGATCTGATTCTATATAAGTTGCACCAGACCACGGAGACTGTCCCAATTCAAATACTTCATTAACTCCTACTTGAAAATAAAATCTTCCAGCAGTTGTTAACATTGCTGCATCTGGACGATTAATCATGCTTTGACTGTCTGATTTATCCTGAACTTTTAAACATATCTTAAATTTAATATTACTCCGAATTTGTTCATTCACTACTCCGTCAGGTTTCTGCGTCGCCAAAATCATATGTACGCCCAAACTTCTTCCAATACGGGCAATCCGAATCAATTGATCCATGAATTCTGGCTGTTGCTGTTTTAATTCCGCAAACTCATCTGAAATAATAACAAGATGTGGCATTGCATATTGTATTTTTCCTTCTCGATATAAGGACTGATATCGATAAATATCTACATTACTTATTTTTTGCTGCTCACTTACTTTTTTAAACTGTTTTTGTCTACGTTCGAGTTCACTTTCAATTGCCATTAGAGAACGTTTTAATTCCTTTCCATCCAGATTAGTAATTGTTCCCGTTATATGCGGCAATTTTTGAAACGTGTTTGCCATTCCTCCACCTTTAAAATCAATTAATATAAATGCCAATTCTGTTGGTTTAAAATTCAAAGCTAACATCATAATATAAGAAATAATAAATTCACTCTTTCCTGAACCAGTCATTCCAGCAATTAATCCATGCGGACCATGTGCCTTTTCATGAATATCCAAATAAATTAGATTTCGATCTCCATCTATTCCAATTGGAACTGCTAAAGACTTCGTTGGATCATTTTCTTCCCACAGCATTCTAAAATCACAGTGTTCTGGTTTTCCAATGGATAATAATTCAAATAATGTAAACTGTTCTGGAAGCATCGCTTTTTCTGCAACAACATCTAATGGAATATCTGCCAATGTAGTGCAAAATCTTTGTGGATCATTTATATAATAATAAGACGTATCTGCACAAAGATCCGCTTGTTTTTCATCCTCATAATTGCTAAAATGTACCTCCTTTTCAGAGGCATAAATAATATGAGTACAATTTTTTGGCAAATATTTTTTCTCATTATAAAGTAAAATCATACTTAATTTTATATTTGTACGAATATTATAAAGTGTTTTAATTGTTTCTGACCTTTCTGCCAGTTTTTGATCTGCTAAAATTAATAAGTAATGCGGTGATTCGTATTGCATCTCTTCCTTTGAATATTCACTTCGCATTGTGCGTATAAATTCCAAATATTTTGAAAAGGATTCTAAATCCTTATTTGTATGGACTAAATATCTCATTTTTTTGTCATCAGACCAATTGTGAGGAATCCATTTTAATACTTCCCAATCTTGCTCCGCCTCATTATAAATTACTCCGATTTTTAACTCATTATAATTATGCAAAGCCACCATCTGCAAAAGAATTCCCATTACTAATTGCTTGACAAATTTCCTCTCACCCACAATGCCTGTCAGCTTAGATTCAGCAAATGAATAAGACAATGGAACTTGCTTCATCATTTTATCCATTTGTTTAAAATCTTCCAACAATTTTTTCGCATCATACTGCTGCCCAAATAAATCCGTGTTTGGATATACTAATTCACATCGAATTGGAAGATCTGCCCTTCCAATCGCTACTTCCATAAAATTTTTCTCATCCAAACTTCGCTGCCATAAACTCGATTCTCTTCCCGTAATCCGATTTTCGCAATCAATTAAATTCGGAAATTGCATCCTTAATTTCCTGGACTGTTCCAAACGCATCGTATTTATTTTTTCTTTTATTTCTTCTAAATATTCTTGATAAATACTATAATTTTCTTCATCCTTTCGCCTCCGCTTTCGCTTTTCATAACCTCTTGAAAGCAACGGCCACATAACACTTCCCATTATCATAGTCGAAGCCATAATGATGGATGGATAGACAGCAGATAAATCACTTCCATTCTCAATTGCTGACATAATTGAAAAACAACTTGTGAGTACAGATGCCAACGACATTGTAACTGACGGACCAATCATAAGAGCAATTGGAGTTTCTTCTGTCAACATTAATGCTGGTGGAGCTTCTATATTAATTTTTTCCTCTACAATAGGATATTTTCCCCCAGGTGCAGTGGAAAAAGGAAGCTGCCTCGGTTTCGACTCATGAAAGGATTGTTGTTTACTTGAACGCAGCTGAAATATTTTTAAATTAATTGAAATCAAATCTTCCAATTTGTTTACAATAACAAATCCACGTCCTAATATAAGCTTCAGACCAAATATATAAATACAATCGCCATATTTAGCATAAGCTTTATTTAAAAACTTATGATTCATATAAATACGATTTCCATTTAAATTCTTATCTGCTTCCAGATTCTCTACAACAAAATGGTCTTTCTGATAATTAATAATTATATTAATTGGAATATTTAATTTCCGATTATTATAGCAAATATGAGCATCTTTTCTATTTGAAATAATAATCTTTCCTTCTTCTGGAATTTGATATTTTTGACACTGACCCAATCTTGATTCCACAAAAAACGGAATTCTTTCCTTCGTTTCTGTTAATTGAATATAATAAATAAAATTTCTCTGTAAGCTGCACTCAGGAACCAGCTTACCATTTTCCTCTAATGAAGCATATGAATTTGATTTAGCAACCCATCTTCCATCAACCGCATCAATTTTAATTAAATCAGTGTTATCCTTTCGCCTAATACTATATTGACCACGCACTTTATCAGGCAGTTTAACGCTTGTCCTACTTATTTTATCTAACACTACTATTTTCATATTTTCCCCACTATAATCAATTAGGATTCTAAACTAATTTTCATAATATACCATACTTGATCTGTTTCCTTCATATCAACCATCACATCCCTTTTCACTAACTTTCCAAATAAATGAAAGGAAATTTTCCCTTCTATCTGGGCATATTCTTCCTCTATTTTTATTTTTTCTACTTCAATTGACATACTGGAAAATATTTGCTCCATTTCAATTTCATCATTAAAAAGTTGTAATCCCTTTACTAATATATGAATGATACCATCTAGAACATCATTCAATTCCTTACCAGTCAAAGTTCCAATTACCCCAAATGTAATTCGAATCGGATCAGCAATGGAAGGATCCATACAGCTCAATATCCCTTCTGCATCTAACTCATTACAAGCACTCACAAAAGATTGAATTTGGTTTGCACACTTTTTCTCTTCTCCACAGCCTGATATAAATAAAGTAATCATTATAATCAGACTTAATAGAATTATTTTATTTCTTCCAGCCATACTCACCCTCCGTATTTTTCAAAAACTATTACTGTAATCTATCTCCCTCAAACCATGGTCGTTTTACCATCTCAGCATATTCCTGTGCAAAAGTTCCCTTATGACAGATAAAGTTAATCTGGTCTGATTGAAACGACCAATAACCAATTTCTTTTAAGCTATCTGGCAAAACTACATATAGCAATTGGTGGCAATCTGCCATAGAATATGTCTCTAGTGTATGGACTCCTTCTGGAATATCGATATATTTTAAATTAGAGCATCCCTCAAAAGCATTTGAAGCAATTACAGTAATTAGTACTCCATCTACTTTCTGTGGTAAAACAATTGTTTCATCCTGTTTTTCACATTTTATTAATTTTGCCTCTGAACCATTAATCTCATATGTAATACCACTCACAGTTACTGTCTTTTTAGATTCCTTCGACTCAGAGGATTTTTTTTCTGCTTTTTCTTCGCTCTTTTTCTCTTCTGCTTTTGTATCTTCCTCTGTTGTTTTTTTATCCTCCTTCTCTTTTTTCCATTTCTCTATATTGGTTACAATATTCTTATACCCTTCTTCCAAACGTCCCGTTATTGTAATTTCTTTATTTTTTATATAATCAGCACTTACTACTACGACAGACGCTAAAATAAGAAACAAAATAATGTGAAATAATTTACTTTTTTTCTTTTTCTTCATCAATCTTATCCTTTATCTTTTATAAAATATTATAAGCAACTATGAATACAATAACTAACAATACTGCATAAATGATCACAACCTTTATCTTATCTCGATTTATTACTCTTTTTTCATCGCTTTTTAAAAGTTCTGATATATCGAGTAAAATTCTATTACCACATTGGGGGCATAGAGCAATGAGATTATTATCAAAATAGGAAACTTGTTGCACTCTATGTGTCATCTTACAACATTCACATTTTTTTGTTATCATAGTGTTTACTTCAAACTCAACTGGATAATGAAATTTCAATCCTTTATATCCTTCAATCTCTTGATATAGTTCCCTTGCTGTTAATTGACTCATAAAAATCTCCTATAAAATTTATTATTCTTTCCTTTTCCTCTTGCGTTGGAAGATAAACGTTTCTTTCCCAGTAACATTCTGCTCCTGCTATAAATAGTAATAACATACATTCTTCCAGGGAAATTCTTTCCTTTTCAGAAAGAGAATGTCTATTCTCCCATTGTTCAAAAAATTGAGGAAATTGTTCTTTTATTTTATCCCCCATTAGGAATTGATTGTATTGTTCGATTCTTTCATTTTGAATTAATTCACTCATAACACGATAATAATAGGAGTATTCTTGTTTTTCTAGTTGTACTTTTTGAAGAAAGCTCCCCTGAAATTGGCTTTTTCCATCTATAGAAAGAAAAATATAATTGTTGTCTTCCAGTTGTCTAAGATTTTGGGTATCTATCTTTTCTTCTGTTATATAAAAAACTTTTATCTTCCCAGAAACAGTCTGCCTTTTTTTCATTAAGTTATAGGGATTGGAGAGGAATCCTCGACCAATAATATCGACTGGGAGATTTTTATAAAATTGCAGCATGAATTCTAGGTCTATTCCCTCTTCTCTTCCAT
>Ga0079226_10003453_pt1 | contig 12113 bp, 5 predicted proteins | sample Poulit2014_FD_76345 | JGI IMG/M metagenome (GOLD analysis project Ga0079226, IMG submission 76345) | Agricultural soil microbial communities from Georgia to study Nitrogen management - Poultry litter 2014 | ecosystem: Environmental > Terrestrial > Soil > Agricultural land | place: USA: Georgia... | reverse complement strand
TCGATTTTTCCGGTACCTTCCATGTTGGATTGGCCGAAACATAAGAAGATGTAGACATTTTGGTCTTGGGCGTAGGTTTGTACCCAGAAACAAAGTAAGAGGAATAGGGTTGAAATGTGTGTTTTTTTCATTTTACTGTAGATTATAATTATATAGCATGCGTAAATATATTCTTTTTTGTAACCTTTTAAAAGATATATTCGAATAAGAAGGGGGAAGGTTAATGAAACCTGCCCCCTAACATTAAGTATTGGCAAATAGAGCTCTTACGCCTATTTCTGTTTCTCTAGTGCTTCCGCAACAGCTTGATAAGCAGGTTTACGGACAAAAGTTTCCGTCCATAATCCTATAGGCTCACCTTTTCTCCAGAAGGAGTATTCCGAGTTAGGACTATCCAACGGACCCCAAATGGTTATACCATACTGTTGTGCTTTTGGAATAATTTCGAAATATTTCTCGATCACAAATTTGTACATTTCCGCCTGTGCCGCATATTGTTCAGCTGTCGCGTTTGGTGTTTGGGTGTTACCACCGAGTCCAATATCGAGCTCCGATACCTTGATTAGTTTTCCTGTAGCAGCAAGTAGCTCGTACATATTGATAATGTTATCTTTGCTTGTGTTGATATCAATATGCATCTGCGTACCGATACCGTCTACTGTGACGCCTTTGCTTTCCACATAATCCACATAAGCGATTAGTCCTTCGCACTTGTCACCACCACCTTCGAGACCATAGTCGTTAATAAAGAGTTTATCCTCCGGGTCTCCATATTGTCTTGCATATTGGATCGCTTTGACCGCGTAATCTTTACCCAAGTAATCCTGCCAATAAAACTCATCCGCGGCCATATCTTCCTTACCTATACCTGTTTTCAAGGCATACTGATCCGGCCAATCGGACATGGGCTCATTGACGACATCCCAAGCCTTGATATGGCCTTTGGTCACCTCCATCATCCCGGCGATAAAGGTTTCCAGCGCCTGTGAAATGATTTGTTCCTTCTCTTCCGGTGTTTTCTCGATGATGCTTCCACCGGGGCCACCGTAGCCTTCACCGTTAGCAGATAACTGTCGGTTAGAGCCATTTCCCCAACCGCCCCAACCGCCCATGCCACTTTCGAAATCGCCGTTAGCGATGAGGTTTGCTGTACTGCCTGCCACGGTTAAGCGTACGTCATCGATATACACCGTGCCGTCATAAGTCCCGTGATTCACGATAAAGCGGTTTCGCAAGCCGGTGCTGGTTAACGTAAAGGTATACTCCTGATATTCGGTACCCAAACTGATGTTTCCGAAACTCTCGCCGGAATAGTCGGCTGAATTTTGAAGATCGACACCAATGGAACCGGCCTTGGAACCCTTTGCAGCGATGCTGAGCGTGAACGCTGTATTGGCGTCCACTGCGTCAAAATCGTAGGCCGTCTGCGCCTCCCAGGAGTTGACAACCGATGGGTTGCTAAGCACCAAGGCATAGCCGCTATCGCCGACCGGTCCGCTGCCGCCTTCCTCGTTGAACTTGCTGATCGCGATATTGTCGAAATAGTAGGTCGTGGCGTTCAGTCCCAGATTAAAAGCGATTGCTCCCGCACCAGCCATTTCTTCGGATATCGTAATTTCTCGTGTGTAGGTCGACCATTCCGGCGTAGAGGAAATACTCCCGAAGAAATCATAGTGCATGTATTCGTAGGGCACCCGATGTGCTTGCGTGGAGTAATTAGCTGCAGCATCTGATTTTATATCGATGGATAGCTCATAACGCTCGCCTACGGCCACCGACTGGTCTAAGCTGATAAAAAACTGCACATCCCAATCGTTGGCACGAGCTGCGGTGTTGGTTAATTGTAATGCACGCCCCTGATCGTTAGCCCCTTGCCCGTCTGCTGTGAAAGAAACCGCTGCATTATCCGTATAGAGGTAGTTCGCATTGTCGTCGGTTTCAAAATCAATTGCGGTGACCAGATCCCAACTGGGGCCGCCAATATTTTCGGGAGCAATTAAGCTATTGAGGTAAGCCGCGTTTTGTCCGGCGTGCCACACCAAGGTATGACCGTAGATGCCCATCTCATTTTCCGCGGCCAATTCGATAAGGGACTGGACATTGGCCAAATTCAGCGATCCATCGTCCTGCACGATAGAAAAATGCTTCATGGCATTTCCGGTGACCAACTCGTCAAAATTTCGGTTCACCAAGCGGTGCATCACGCCTTTGCCCAAGTAATCAGAAGCGTTTACCGCCACACCCCAGTGAAAATCCGGGTTTGCATCTTTATCCAAATAGCTAAGGAGCGGCTCATACGAGTCAATATCTTCCTGCGCAATAATGCTTTCCGGTTTGTCCACAGGAAAGTCTGCAGTAAATTGTTTGGCACAGGAACTCCCCAGCAGGGCTGCTGCAAAGAAAAAAGTGCCGGTTTTATAACGAAGGTTCATATCCTAATCGATTAAAGTTTTGTATCTGTTTATTGTTCTTTAGGAGTAACCACAAAGGTCTCCATTTTTACCCCCCGATCACGCATCACGAGCGTGTCTTTTGTTGTAACATGCATTTCCGCCATGTCAATCTCGTAGTCAAGATAGAGGACGTCTCTATCGGTATTTCCCCACGAGTTTTTATCGCCTTTTTTTACAAAAGAACCTTTGCCGGATGCATTGATGCCCGTCGTTCCCGAGCTGATAGTACATGTATTGTTGTTGTCAAATGCAAGTATCAGGTTGAAATTGATATTCTCGCCTTCTACATCTTTGAATGTCAACGGCAGGATGGTGTTTGTAAGGCTTTCGGTTGTCAAGCCTTTTACTTCATCTTTTTCAACGTTGGCTTGGTGTCGGGTAATGGTTTGGCTCAAGCTTGTATGGCCGGCCTTCCCGACCACAATGTCTTGCCCTCTACGGAGGTAATTACCGTGCCAAGGGTTGATATATTTTACCGCATAAAAAATATAGTCTTTAGGAACTTCGTCCCAGTCGTCCGCTACTGCTCTGCGTAATTGACTGCCGACTCCAGGTATGCCCGACAATATCGTGTCAGCATTGACAACATTTGTCATGCGGATGGGAAGTACATAATGGGTGGTTAGCGCTTTCGGGTCATTGAAGAACGCATCGGTCAGTTGTACCTCTACGCCGCCAGTGAGACTGCCCTTCGGAATGACCATTTGCTGGGACGCCAATGTGTAGTAGTTGCTAGGTAGCGGAACAACATCGGTGCCGCCGGGGTTGAACACCATATTCTCTGTCATGGAATCATCAATCTCAAAATTGATAGTGATATCGTTATTATTGTTGTAGACACCACCCGTCGTAGCCATTACTTTAACTTTGTGCTGATTGTCCAGTGAAGTATCGAATATGTCTTCCCCTAATGTGATGGTACGGACTGGATATTGATAAGCAAAATATACGGATTGGTATATATAATCTGGAAATTCCCAGTCTTGGTTTTTGCACGAAGCAAAAACCAAGAGAAGTAGCGTGGGTATGATATAGATCTTTTTCATCATTAATTTGAATAATCGTTTCTGGATAGTTTACCAACCATTGTTTTGAACAAGGTTGTCGTATTTCAAAAGTTCACTATACGGGATTGGTCCGTAATGCATATAGTTTTCATACACTCTGTTTTCAACATTTATTGGGGTGTAGACATTGTTTTGGATGCTAACGCCTTGTGCAGTTTCGGTAAGATTTTCTTCCCAACGACGCAGATCCCAAAACCGGAACCCTTCAAAGCACAACTCCAGACGTCTTTCGTTGCGGATAAGTTTTCGCATTTGATCTTTGTCGTTCTTGATTTGCTCTAGATAAGCATCGTTGTTAGATGTACCGACTCCCGCGCGGCTACGTATAGCCTTAATGACATCATATGCCGAAAAAGAATGTCCGCCGGTGCCAGTAGGGCCCCAAGCTTCATTTGCAGCTTCTGCATACGCCAGGTAGATCTCTGTCATGCGCAGTCGTGGTGTTACATGATATTGACCAGAAACAGACGAAGGGTTTAAATTGACGTCTTGACGGAGTAGCTTGCGTAAATAATAACCTGTTCGTGTGGAGGTTTCTACTTTGTTTAGCCCGTCGTTAGTTGTACTGTTTGCCGTGGTGTTGATAGTTGTATTATTAACGCCCGCTGTCGCACCATTAACTTGTATATAGTTTTTAAGACGCGGATCTCGTTCTTCATATGGCGTATTCATATTGTAACCACTGTTAGCGGCATCGCTGATTGGATATCCGTTAGCCATCGGGAATGCATCAACGAGATTCTGTGTAGGATTGATGCGACCACGGCCAAATAAAGTAGGAGGGAAGTGATCTGCTTCTAGATCCGAATTCACATTGCCTCGATCCGTACGCCAAAGTATTTCTGCGGTGTTAGCACCAGCGCTCATAGCGTCGACACTAGTTGCCTGGTAGAATAGGGCGCCATTTGGATCGATGCCCGAAATTCCCCCTTTTTGATTGATAACAACAGCAGCATAATTGGCGACATCTTCCCAAGTGGTTGTGTTCCCCGCACTAAAGGCAGGGCTCGCTGCCAGCAGGGCGGCTTTTACTTTAATAGCTTGGGCAATCCGCTTAGAAAGGCGTAGGCGAAAATCAACGCCAAATACGCGGTTATAATCTTCGTGATTTAAACCTAGACTTTGATATTTAGTAGGTATTTGACTGCTATTGCTGATATCTTCAAAATCTAGGGGCAATAGCTCTTCAGCCTTGGCAAGATCGCTATATATCTGCTGCATACATTCTTCGAAGGTATTTCGAGGATGATTATGGTCAGAGTCAAGTGTTTCGTGTGTTATCACAATCGGAACTCCTAATAATTCTCCCGAAGCACTTTTCCCTGCATGTGCTTGCAGAAGGTGAAACATAAACAGCGCCCTTAATCCGTAAGCTTCACCTTTCTGTCTATCATTAAACAATAGGGCAATATTTTCGTCCTTCGCCCAGCTAACCTCATCGATAATAGACAAGAAGTTATTGATGTATTGAATCGCAGATTTACTATTACGCCACTGTTCCGTTGGATTATTCATCGCCGTCCATTGTCCGGTCGCAATCTTCAAGTAATTGCTCGCACGATCGTTAGTTACAGCGTCATCTGTCGCTACATCATTAAAACTATTTGTAGGGACACGGTTGTAAGCGTTTAATAACAAACCCTGCGCATACAGTGGTCTGTCGTAAGTTTCCTCTATAGACAATATATTCTCAATGGCAGGCTCGAACATATCTTCACAGGATAGGAAGAATAAGCTGCTGGCAATGCCTATCGTTAATAGTTTTTTCATTTCTCTATACATTTTAGTAGCCAATAATTAGAATAAGGCTTTCACGCCAAAATTGAAAAATCGTGTTTGAGGTGCTTGCCCAACGTTCAGTTGCATGGTATCTTTTTCTTTTGCAAACGTTAACAGGTTGAAGCCATTCACATAGGCTCCGAGTTCACGGACAATACCATTACCGAATAAGTTTTTCGGAAAATCATAAGAAATCTGCACTTTAGCCAAATCAAAACGATTGGTTCTGTACATCCAGAAATCGGAACTCCGAAAATTGTTGTCGCTGTTGCCGGTTGTCAATCTTGGATAAGTTGCGGTTTCTTTTGTTTCTTCTGTCCAGCGGTCACGAACCATAATCGAATATTTGTCCTCGCCATCCATCCAGAAATAACTGTTGTTTTTCATGGCGTAAGCTCCGTATCTTCCGGTGGCAACAGCAAATAAGGTAATGTTTTTCCATTTTGCAGTGAAATTTAAACCAAGTGAAAAGGGACTGCCCGACCATCCTGCTTTACCAAGATAGACCTCGTCACGGTCGTCGATTGTACCGTCACCGTTTTGATCGATATATTTGATATCACCCGGCCTCACCTCTCCGAAGGTACTTAACGCCGAGTTGTCGATATCATTCTGATCCTCATAAAAACCATCACTTTGCAAACCCCACAGAGCGTCTAAGGGTTTGCCGGAACGGTTTTGATAATCATACTCAAACAGTTCGTCTCTTTTAGCCGCTTGGGTGTCAAAATACATACCGGTCATGCCCAATGACATGAAGGTGTTGCCGAAATTCTTATTGATATTGATGCCGAAATCTACGCCTGTACGTTCGTCGTTGTTAAAATTAACAAAGGGCAGGTCGGAATAATTTGGCCAATACGACATAAAATACATGGGGTATAGGGTGCTCGGTTGTACGAGTAATCCGTTCATCTGATTGTAGAAATAAGAAGCATTGAACGTAATTAAATTGTTGTACAAGGCGCCATCTATGCGTGCCGAGACTTCGCGGCGTTGTGGATAGCCCAACTGGAGGTTTTCACCGCGAAATCGATCATACGTATGTACAAGTTCACCATCTGCCCAACTATACCAAGCGGCGTTATTGTAGGTATAGTAGCCTTGATAGAGGTAATAATCTTGAATATCCAAATCCGTGTTGATGATTCCTCCTGATACTGTTAATTTCAGGTTGTTGAAAGCAGAATGGCGCATAAAGTCTTCTTCGGAGATACGCCAGCCGAGTGAAAGAGTAGGGGATATTGCTTGGCGGTTTCCGCTTGGTAGTTTGGCCGAGTGCGGCATCGCGGCACTAAAGTCTACATAATATTTGTTCAAATAATGGTAACCAAGGTGGAGTCCAAGGTTGGCATTACTGTGTTTATGATATTGACCGGAATTACCGATTTGGAAGGCGTTAGCTACTAGGATGGCAGATACATGGTGTGCTTGATTGTATGTTCGGAAGAAATTCAGTTGTCCGTTCCAACCTATCGTTTGACGGTAGGCACTGCCACTGATATTTTGGACTCCCGATACCTGATCGTCTCCATATTTGGTGAGGTAGCTAATTAAGTCTCTACCGTCGTAATTATTCCAGGTTGCCTGATAAACAGCATATTGATTATTGTAGGATTGGTTATAATTTGATTGGTAGTCGATTGCCAAATTTGTTTTAAAAGTCAGCCCGTCCAATACATTCTTCAAATCGAAATCCAAACCGGTATTGAACTGAAACTGTCTGTTCATGTAACGGCTATTACCTCCCGCATATATATTGGCAAAGGCATTGCTTTGGTCTAGCTGGCTACCGCCCAATAGATATTTGCCATCCACAAGAAAGTTACTGTTATTGACATATACCCACGAGTTCTCATCACTTTCTTCAATCATATCGATTGGAATTAGTGGCGAAAAACGGTGTGGGCGCCCCGTAGCCGCTGCTCCCCAATAATCTGCATTGACACCCTTTGTGGTATAAAACGTAGCCGCAGCATCCACGTTGAGGGAGATGATATCGTTGAGCTTCATATCGATATTACCACGTACATTGAAGCGATTGGAACTATTATTGTTTATGGCCTCCCCAAAATTAAGGAGTGAACCAGCAGACCAAAAGCCAAAGTTAGTGTAATATTGGGCGCGTTCATTTCCGCCGGATATTTCGGCGGTAGCGTCATATCGGTTATAGCTATTTTTAATATAGTCCGATGCATAGTAATCGACGTTCGGGTATCGATAAGGGTTTGCGCCGGATGCATGGTGATAAATGGTTTCGTCCGAATATAAGTTCGTCAAGCCGTCGTTGCGTCTGGCTTCGTTGTATAGCGTCATGTATTCTGCGGATCCTACATATTTCGGGTAGCTGATAGGGGCATGTATGCCTGCATTTGTGCGGATATTAATTTTCTGTTTTCCGGCCTTACCGCGTTTTGTGGTGATATAAATAACCCCCTTCGCCGCGCGGCTTCCATATAACGCAACCGCATTAACGTCTTTCATGACAGAGATTTGATCAATTTCGGTGGGCATCACATTATCTGCATCACGGGGAAAACCGTCGACCAACACCAGGTATCCGTCGTTCCCCCAAATGTTCCCGTTAAATCCCGAGACGAAGGCATCTAAGTTGTCTAAACTATAGGTGGTGTAATTTTTCTCCATGATCTGTGCCAGATTGACAGCTTGTACGTCGCCCATTAGATCCTGCTTTTTGACTTTGCGGAAAGCGATTTGTACCAATTCGGTGCTATCTGCCGCTATACTGTCCTGCTGCAATTGGTTGTCAAATTGAGGAAAGCCGGCGTTTACAGATAGGTTATAGTCTGTAGAGGAGGGTGCAGCCGTTAAATTGTTTGCTGCTAACCCCATCATGCCCAGACACAAAGCTATATTTAGTTTTTTATACTTCATTATTTTCACTTTAGATTCGATGATTGGATTATTACATTACCATCCGGGGTTCTGTCCAAATTCTGGATACATACTGACATCGGAAACCTTTAAAGGTAGCCAGTAATGTTTGTTGCTGAACTTACGTTCCACTAACACACGTTCCCGTAGATTAAGAATTCGGTTTTGTGAAGGGTCATCGATATTATTCTCTCCACCTCGGTCAAACTCTACCGCCGTTTTAACGGTGTACGGCCGTTCCGTTAACAGTAACCACCTTCTCAGATCATTGAAACGATGCCCTTCAAATGCCAACTCTACGGCACGCTCTCGCCGCAGTTCGTCCAAGAAAGCTTGAGTGGATCCTAAAAACTTAGGGTTGATATCGTCGACGCCGGCCCGTTCGCGAATGATGTTAAGAGCGTCGACGGCTGTTTTACTAAAATTCGACGCTTTACCCGAGATACTGTTATGCCCCATTAATGCTGCCTCAGCATACATCAAATAGACATCGGCTAAACGCATATACGGTACATATATGTGAAGATTAGTTCCCCAATCATAATCACGGTCATACTTATTTGCTGTCAAAGGAACAAACTTACGTAACACATACCCTGTTTGACTACCGTTCTGTATATTTCGATAAGTACCGCCGGTATAAAGTTGCGCATACCGACGCAAATCTTTATCCATGTCGGTTTCGGTAATTGTTCCATTGACTACTTGGACCCCGTCAAAAAGAATATCGTTATAAAAGCGGGGGTCCCGATCCTTCCAAGGATGCTGAGGATCATATCCGGATTCTGGGTCAGCTTTGGTCATATCAACGATAGGTAGACCGTTTTTCATGCCGTAATAGTTAACGTAATTAGCTGTCGGTAAAAACTTTAGTGCGTCGCCATCCGAAACTAAACTTGGAATATATTGTTTACTTGTACCATAATGTGTATTATTTGCAGCGATATATGGTCCTCTGAAAATTACCTCCGTACTACCAGGTAGCGCCCAGTTTTCTTTCATTGTGTAGAAATTGAGATGGTAGCTCTCAAAAGGTACTAGTGCATAATTGGCTTGTCCACTTTCTACTAACGAAAGAAGCTCACCGAAAGCTGCGGCCGCTTTTTGACAGTAGTCGGTATGGTAGGTACGGCTCCCTGTAACGCTATAGTTCATTAGAGGGCTGCCTGCCCACAGGTAATTTTTCCCGAGGTAAGCCAATGCCATAATTTTGTTGATTCGCAGACTGTTCTTACCTAACGTGCGTTTACCGGGATTGGTGTCGTCCCAATTGATAGGAAGTAGGTTTGCAGCCTCGCGGAAATCCGCTGCTGCTAAATCTGCACACTCGTGGTACGACAGTCTAGGAAGCGTGAGTGGCTCGTCGCTCGGCAGGACATGATTAATATAGGGTAGTCCGCCAAAATATTCCATTAAACGGTGATGAAACCATCCGCGGAAGAAAAGTAACTGTCCTTTAATAAGGTTTCTTTCTTCTTGTGTAGCTTCGGTCATCAATTCTAGATTTTCCAACCCAATACTCACTTTGCGCAGACCGTACCAAGCCGCATTCCATAAGTCTTTGTTGATGTTTCTGTCATCCGGAATAATATCTGTTGTGAAGTCCGGCTGTTCCATCCATCCTGCACCCCACCCGTCGTGTTGGGCCTGCCAGCCCCAGAAATTTCCTTGGTCTATTTTATGGATAAAGTGATAATTTCCGGCAGTAGACGTAATTTCATCTTCTCCCCAGTTCCAGGAATTCGTCCAGTAATTATTGCTAAAATTAACGATACAGTGGTAAAGTTCTTCGGTATAGCCTTGGAAGTTATTGAAGTTTTTAAATGCTTCGTCAGGAGAAATAATAGACTGTTCTTCTTTGTCTAGGTACTTTTCGCAGGACGTCATCAGCGATGAAGACGCGGAAAGCACGCCGCAAGACAGTATAATTTTGATATATTTTTTCATGCTCATCTCGGTTAAAAAGTAATGTTAGCACCCAAGTTAAAACGTTTAACGGTAGGGTATGCTCCTTGTGAGGCCCAGCCTGTGCCAGCATAGTTAGACTCCCGGTCATCCGGCATTTTGGACCAAAACAGTAAATTATGCCCATTTAAAAAGATACGTAGGTTTTGTAGTCCCATACGTTTAATCCAACTGGAATTCTGGTCGAAATTATAAGCAATCTCAGCGGTTTTCAAACGGATGTATGAGCCATCGTACATAAAACGGTTCCCATTATTGTAGCTACTTGCCATCGATAGCCATCTCGGCATGGGTACGTCGGCATTCAGGTCGTTTTTTGACCAATACGTTCCTTCGTGATAAGCTAAATTGCGTTGCCTATCAAAACTACCTAGCACGACTTGACGAGTGACATTGTTAACACCATACCATTGTGTCATCAGGCTGAGGTTTTTCCAATCAAAACCCAGTGTCAGGTTATAGGTGTTTTGCGGCACAGATGGATAGGCAAAAGGGATGTTATCTTTGGTATCAATAATACCATCGCCGTTATAATCCAGGATGTGTAAGTTACCCGGGATTTTTTGATCGTCATTATTGTCGTGGATCGTACTCGCATATAGCTCATCCCAGGTATTATAATAGCCTGCGCTGACGTGTGTGTAGGTTTGGCTGATCTGTTTATTGTTCAGCTTTTGGTATTCCGGAAGTAAGGAAGGACTGTCGCCTTCGATGACCTTGTCTTTTGCATGCGTGAAATTGAGGTCACCCCATAAGCGCCAGTCGGCGTTCAGTTGCTTGTTGACTTTGAATTCCACCTCGTAACCCTGGTTAGTCACAATCCCCAGGTTAGCCGCGGGTGCAGCTACTCCAAAGTAATCGGGTATAGCCCGGTTGTCCCCGGGAATGAGTACATCCGTACGCTTGTCACGAAATATGTTGACCTGGCCACTGAGTAAACCATTAAAAAAGCCGAAATCCACACCGTAGTTAATTTTGCGCACTTTTTCCCAGTGGGTGTTGGGGTTTCCTAATACATTTTCTTTAAACCATGTATAATTACTTAATTCAGGTTGTTCTCCTACCACGCCCATTTTGGATTGGCCGCCGTAAGCCCACTGGGTCAGGTATAGCCAACGACCGTATACATTGTCATCTCCAATATCCCCGTAGGATGCTCGTAGTTTTAACATATCCAAAAAGGATACATCTTTTAGAAAGTTTTCTTCAGACAATAACCAGCCAATGCCTCCCGAGTTGAAGAACGCAAAGCGATATTCCGGAGAAAATTTTTCGGAGCCGGTATAAGATCCATTATACTCCAACAGGTATTTACCTTTATAATTATATGTCGTACGGAATACCCAGTCTTCCCGGAAAAAAGGTTGTTCGCTACCGGTTGCATATTGGTTACGATTAAACAGACCCATCGCTGTCACATCGTGATCTTCCGCAATACGTGTGTTATAGTTCAGCTGGAGTTGATAGAATAGACGACGATAACTTTGTCCATTATTCAGCGTTCCCGGCTGTTGCGCCCAGTTGATACCTTCTGCAAAATCAAATCGACTTCCGTCTAGAGCCTGTCCGTAGACAGCTAAGCCCGTTTCGGGATCGATCCATTTGGTTTGCACCCCATTATACAGGTCATTGACACCACGACCTACTTCGACGAACGTATTGTCCAGAGAAATGCTACCTCGTGCACTTAGGCCTTTGACAAACATGCCTAGATCCTGCTCTAACGAAAAGTCAGTGGTAATTCGATTCGTCGTAATGTACTCTATTCCCGATGTCGCTAATATTTGTGCGGAGTTAATACCGGCTTGCGTATCAGGGTGGTAAAATCCCCAAGTGCCATCCGAATATCGGGGATAAATAACGTCAGGTGGTACGGTATATGCTGCAATCCAGAAAGCATAGTCATTTCCTCCTCCCCACGGACTCTTCTTAACGCCACGTGAGCCAAACAGAT
>Ga0079226_10003452_pt1 | contig 12114 bp, 11 predicted proteins | sample Poulit2014_FD_76345 | JGI IMG/M metagenome (GOLD analysis project Ga0079226, IMG submission 76345) | Agricultural soil microbial communities from Georgia to study Nitrogen management - Poultry litter 2014 | ecosystem: Environmental > Terrestrial > Soil > Agricultural land | place: USA: Georgia... | reverse complement strand
TCCATCTGACGGATCATGATCCACCCCGTGGATCAGGGCCGTAGTCTCTGGACAGGTCCACATCGGGGCCCCCGGACCGCCACCTCGAGGGACGCGCCGCCCGGATAACGTGGTCGCCGGCCCACCCCTTTGCCGGAGGAGACAGATGCCCCAGCCACCCGCACCGACCACCCAGCACATCGTCACCCCACCGCCGAAGGCGGGCATCTTCCTCGTCCTGACCGTGGCCGAAGGGGGCGAGGAGACCGTCCGCGACGTGCTCGGCGACGCCGGGATGCTCACCCGGTCGGTGGCCTTCGGCTTCCCGGAGGGCGGCCTGGACCTCGTCGTCGGCGTCGGCGCCCACCTGTGGGACCGCATGTACGACGTGCCGCGGCCGATGCACCTGCACCCCTTCGAGGCGATCGAGGGGGCCGAGCACACCGCCGTCGCCACCCCCGGCGACCTGCTGCTGCACCTGCGTGCGGACCGGATGGACCTGTGCTTCGCCCTGGCCCAGCGGTTCGTGGGCGCGCTGGGCGAGGCCGCGACTGTCGTGGACGAGGTGCACGGCTTCCGCTCCTTCAACGTGCGCGACCTCCTCGGCTTCGTCGACGGGACCGAGAACCCCGAGGGCGACGACGCGATCGCCGCGGCACTCATCGGCGAGGAGGACCCCGCCCACGCCGGCGGCAGCTACGTCATCGTGCAGAAGTACCTGCACGACCTCACCGCCTGGGAGGAGCTCTCGACCGAGGAGCAGGAGCGGGTCATCGGCCGGCGCAAGCTCACCGACATCGAGCTCTCCGAGGACGAGAAGCCGAGCAACTCCCACGTCGCCCTCAACGACATCGAGGACGAGGACGGCAACGACCGGGAGATCGTGCGGGACAACATGCCCTTCGGATCGCTGCAGTCCGGGGAGATGGGCACCTACTTCATCGGCTACGCCAAGGACCCCGACGTCACCGAGACGATGCTGCGCAACATGTTCATCGGGGACCCGCCCGGCAACCACGACCGGATCCTCGACTTCTCCACCGCCGTGACCGGCAGCCTCTACTACGTGCCGACCCGCGACGAGCTCGAGGACGGCCCGACCGCGGGCTGACCCCGTGCGCGCCGGCACCAGCCTCGACGACGCGCTGCAGGACCTCTCGGAGGACCTCCAGCAGCGATTGGTCGTGCTCGACGAGGCACTGCGCGTGGTCGCCTACTCGATCCACGAGAGCGAGCAGGACCGGGCCCGCCTCTCCCACCTGCTCGCCCACAGCGACACCTGGCCCGCCCCGCCGGCGGGTCGCAACGAACCCACCGTCCGCACCGCCGCGGACGGCACCCGGTGGCAGATGGTGCCCCTGCGAGACGAACGCCACCTCGTCGGCCACCTCCTGCACGTGCAGGCGAAGGGGGCCCCGCCCCCGGACCGGGCCGTCCTGCGCGAGGGGGCCGCCCGGCTCGGCGTGCTGCTCGCGCTGCGCTCCCGCGATGCCGAACGGGCGAGCGCGCGTGCCGACGAGCTGCTCACCACGCTGCTCTCCCCCGCCGTCGCGGACACCGAACGCTCCGCCGTCGCAACGGCGCTCGTCGACGAGGGGCTCGTCGGCCCGGCCGAGCAGTACTGCGTCACCGTCGTCGCCCCACCGCCGGAGCTGCGCGATGACGGGTGGCTGGCGAGACGGGCGGTCGAGACGACCCTCGACTTCGTCGTCCGCACGACCACCGCCACCGTCGTCGGCGGCGTCGTGGGCGACCTCGGGGTGCTCGTCTTCCCCCGCCCGGTCGTGCAGGACCGGCTCGACCGAGTCCTGCAGGCGCCCGGTCTCGCCGAGGTGCGCGCGGGCATCGGCGGCCTCACCGACGGGCTGGTCACCGCGGCCACGTCCTACGAGCAGGCCGAGATCGCCTGGCGCGCAGCGTGCCTGGACCCAGGTACCCACCCGCGGGTGAGCACCTGGGAAGGGCTCGGCGTCGACAAGCTGCTGCTGCGCCTGCCGCTGGAGGACCTCACCCGGGCGGACCTGCCGGCGCCCGTCACGCGCCTGCTCGCGAGCGACCATCACGACGTGGACGTCCCGACGTTGCTGACCTACCTCGACTGCGGAGGCGACGGCCGGGCGACCGCGACCGCGCTGCGGATCCACCGCTCGACGCTCTACTACCGACTGGCCCGCATCCGCACGACCACCGCGGTCGACCTGGCCGACGGTGCCGTGCGCCGTGACCTGCACACCGGGCTGCGGGTGGCCCGCCTCGCCGGGCTGCTCAGCGACTGACGGGCGCGAGGCTGCCCGGACGGATCCCGGTGTCGACCCTCGGGTCGTAGGCGTGGACCCAGGCCAAGCGGTCCTCGAACCACTGCTGGGTCCCCATGAGGGCGTCCCGCTCCTGCGCCTGAGGCCCGTCCGGCAGGTGCAGGACCTCCGCCACCTGCGCCGAGGCGAAGGCCACCGCCCGGGTGCGCGCCCGGCGCCTGGCGGTGTAGGCCTCGAAGGCCGGCTCCGGGTCCCGACCGTGCACCGCCGCCAGCTCCTCGGCCAGCGCCCAGGTGTCCTCGATCGACTGGTTGGCCCCCTGGCCGTGGTGCGGCACGAAGGCGTGTGCGGCATCCCCGAGCAGCACGACCCGGCCCCGGTGCCAGGTCCGGATCGGGGGGCGGCGCATGAGCGCCCACTGCTGGGTCACCTCCACCGCCTCGAGCATCTGGGTCACCGCCGGGTGCCAGCCGGCGAAGGGGGCCAGCTTCGCCGAGTCCTCCACCGGCACCACCCATCCCTGCTCGGTCCACTCCTGCGGCTCGCGGGAGACGGCGAGGAAGTTCACGTGGCTGCCGTCCCCGCCCATCGCGTAGTGGAGCAGGTGCCCGGTCGGCCCCACCCAGAACTGAAGGGCATGGGGATCGGGCAGCTCGGTCAGGTCCTCGGTGCGGATGATCCCGCGGAAGCCGCTGCGACCCGAGTAGACGGCGTCGTCGTGCCCGAGCATCCAGCGCCGCACGGTCGAGCGCGCACCGTCGGCCCCGACGACGACTCGCGCGGTGACCCGGGAACCGTCGGCCATCTCGACGGCGACGTGGTCCCCCTCCTCCCGAAGACCGGTGACGTTGCGCGAGAGGAGGATCCGGTCCATGCCGACCGCCTCGGAGAGCACCTTCTGCAGGTCGGCCCGGTGCAGGCCCCACCAGTCGGCCCCGAAGCGTTCCCGGTAGGTCAGCCCCACCGGGGTGCGGCCGAGGGTCTCGCCCGTGCGCCCGTTGCGGAAGATCAGATCGGTCGGCGCCCAGGAGACCTTCGCCAGGGCGTCCTCGACGCCGTACTCGCGCAGCAACTTCACGGCATTCGCCGAGAGGCCGACCGCGGCGCCGACCTCGCGCAGCTCGGAGGTGCGCTCGATGACCGTCGCCTCGATCCCGCGCTGCCGCAGGGCGAGCGCGAGGGCGAGTCCGCCGATACCGGCGCCGATGATGACCACGTCGTCGTGGGATGTCTGGCTCATGACCTCGACACTAGGAACGTCCCGGACCCCTCGTCATCGGACGGGGAATCGCAACCGGACCCTCCCCCTTCGGACACTGTGTCGGGGTGGCCACGTCCCCTCGTGGGCACCGGGACGAATCAGCAGGAGATGGGCTTCCACCAGTAGACGCCGGCGATCCGTCCGCCCGGGTAGCCCTGCCGGCACCCGGTGTACCCGGGGGTGAGGCTGTCGTTGGTCCAGCCCGGCCCGGGGGCCGACGCCGCGTCCGCGGGGCCGGGCGCGGGCGGAGCTGCCGGCTCGGCTGGCGGTTCCGGGGTGCTGGGCTCGGGTGCCGGCTGCGGCTCCGGCTCGGCGGTCGGCTCGCTCGCGGGCTCCGGCTCCTGGCTGCAGCCGCCCCAGACGCCCTGCCCGGCACCGCGCGCCGACTCCTCCGCCTCGAGGTAGGTGCCCTGGCGCTCGTACGCGGTGTCGTAGGTGTACTCCTCCGCGTGGCCGGCGCGCAGCATGGCCTCCCCGAAGTCGGTGCCGCCCGGCAGGTCGAGATAGGCCAGCATCCGGCCGTACTTGTCGCGCGTGCCCTGGCTCGCGTCGTGCACCACCCGGACGCTCTTGCCCTCGAGGAGCGACTCCGCGGCCGCCGAGGCCTCGGGCCCGCCGCACTCGACGGGCGAGTTCGGGTCGACGGTCTCCGGGGTGTCGATCCCGATGACCCGGATCTTCTCCCGCCGTCGATGTCGACGACGACGGTGTCGCCGTCGACGACGCGGATCACGCGGTGCAGCGTGGACCGGCGCTCGTGCTTCTTGGCACCGCCCTCGGCGGAGCGCTTCTTGGTGGCCTGCCCGGCCTTCTTCGACGGGCCGTCCCCGTGCTCGTCCTTCGCACCGGCCCCGTCGGACTCCTTCTTGGACGCCTCGTCGTCGGCCGAGCCGGTCATGGCGCCGGCCCGACCGTCCCCCTTCGCGGCCGAACTCACGGGGGCGCTCGCCTCCGACGCCGGTTGCCCGGACTCCTCTGGGCTGCACGCCGGCAGCACCGCCAGCGCGAGCGCCCCCAGCAGCGCGACCCCTCGACCCGATGACCTCATCCGAACCCTCCACAGCTGTCGTGACGAACGCTTCGAGCTGAAGATATGCCGGTCACCGGGCCGGTGGGATCGTCCGTTCGGTCAGTCCTGACCCCCGTTCGGGGGACCCGCGATCTGCTGCAGCATCCGACCGGCAGTCAGGTAGTCCGCCACGGGCAGCCCGAACGCCTCCCGGACCGTCTCGGACACGATCGTCATGTCCCCGCACTCCAGGCAGATCGCGCCGATGTCCGGCCGATCGGCCACGGCACCACGGACGGTGTCGACCGCCTGCGCCCGGATGGCGTCGGGGTCATCGAGCGTGCCCCGCTCCAGCACCTGGTCCCGGAAGGGGCCCGGCCCGGACATGCCCACGACCACCACCCGCTCGGGAGCACTGATGCCGGCTGCGGCCAGGCACCGGTCATCGACCCCCTTCGCATCGGCCGCGAGGACCAGGATCGCTCCCGAGGTCACCCGCTCCAGCCAGGGCAGCAGCATGAGACTGGAGGTCACCACCGGCACCGGCAGCTCGGCGGACAACCGGTCCTGATACGGGGTGAAGTACCCGCACGTGGTCAGGACGGAGGTCGCCCCCTGGCCCACCAGCTCCTGTGCCGCCGCGAGCACGGCCGGGTACAGGGACTCGTCCGCACCCAACGCCAACCGGGTCAGGTCGGGGTGGTGCACCGGGTTCGATCGGGTCGCGAAGTCCCACGAGTCGGGGTGCGGCGATGTGCCGGGGATCGGGGTGATGCTCCCGAGTCCGATCAACCCCATGAATCCCGCCGTCACGGCGTGCTCACCTCGACCGTGGGAGGCAGGTCGAGAGCCTCGGCCTCCCCCTTGCGCCCCGCCGAGCGCTGCAGCGTCCGTGCCACGAGAACCCCGATGATGCCGAAGACGGCGATGTAGCAGGCCACCGCGTAACCCCCGTGTCTCGTGGCCAGCCAGGTCGCGACGAAGGGGGCGGGGCCGCCCCCGATGATCCCGGCCAGGTTGAAGCCGAGCGAGGACCCGCTGTACCTCGTCCGCGTCGGGAAGACCTTGGCGATGACGATCGGCTCGGGCGCGAACATCAGGGCATACGGCACCAGGGAGAGCAGGATCGCCACCGAGGTCAACGCGATCGACCCGCTCTCGACCATCACGAAGTAGACGAAGGCGAAGACCGCCATCGCGACGGCACCGATGGAGTACACCCGTTCGTGCCCGAGCCGGTCCGAGACCCGTCCGGCCACGAGCATGAGCCCGGCGGAGAGGAAGGCGGCCATCGAGACCATGAGCAGCAGCGTCGTGCGGTCATAGTCGTGCTCACCCGTCCCGTAGGAGAGGATGAAGGTGATGAAGATGTAGACGGGGATCATCTCCGCGCTCTTCAGGAGAGCCGCCAGGAGGACCTGTACCGGGTTGTCTCGCACACCTCCAGCACCGGCGCCTTGCTCACGTCGCCGGACTCCTTGGCCTTGGCGAAGGCGGTCGTCTCCGGCAGGGAGGAGCGGATCCACAACGCGAGCAAGATGAGCACGAAGCTGAAGAGGAAGGGCACCCGCCAGCCCCAGGTCATGAAGGCCTCCGGGCTGAGCAGCATGCTCACCGCCATGAAGGCCAGGTTCGCGCCCCCGATGCCGATCGTGCCGGCAGCCTGCGGGAAGCTGCCGCGGAAGCCCTCACCACCCTTGCGTCCGGACTCCATGGCCAGCAGCACCGCGCCGCCCCACTCACCGCCGACCCCGATGCCCTGCAGGGTGCGCAGCGCCACGAGGAGGATCGGCCCGAAGGCACCGACCACCGCATAGGTCGGGACCAGTCCGATACCGACAGTGCCGACCCCCATGAGGGTGATGGTCCACATCAGGGCCTTCTTGCGGCCGACCCGGTCCCCGAGGTGGCCGAAGATCGCCGCACCGAGGGGTCTGGCCAGGAAGCCGACGAAGTACGTGGAGAAGGCCAGCAGCACCCCGGTGACCGGACTGCTGTTGGGGAAGAACAGCGCCGGGAAGACGAGTGCGGCTGCTGCTCCGTAGAGCATGAAGTCGAACCATTCGATGACCGATCCGACGGTGCTGGCGAAGACGGCCTTGCGAACCGTCCGGGCGTCTGCTGTGTGCGTCATTGCACTCATGGGCTGCTCCCGGTCGCTGGGCGGTCAGCCCAGGACGTCCGGCTCTTCGTCGAGGATGATGTCGGCCTGCAGCTTGAAGCTGTGCTTGGCCATGTTCGGGTTGCTGAACTGGCGGTGGGCCAGCTCGGCCTGCTCCGGGCTCATGATCTTCGGCTGTCCCGCGGCCTCCGCGAGCAGCTGCATGTGGCACGCCTTGTCCATGGTCATGAACCACCAGGCAGCCTCCTCGACCGAGCGGCCGGTGGTCAGCAACCCGTGGTGCTGGAGGATCGCGGCACGGCGGTTGCCCATCTGCTGGGCGATCTGCTGGCCCTCCTCCCGGTCCAGGACGAGGCCGTTGTACTTGTCGAAGACGACATGGTCGTCGTAGAAGGCGCAGGACTCCTGGATGATCGGGTCCAGCTCGCGCCCCATCGCTGCCCAGGCCCGCCCATAGACGGAGTGCGTGTGCGCGATGGCGACGACGTCCGGCCGCGCCTCGTGGATTGTGGAATGGATGGAGAAAGCGGCCTTGTTCGTGCGCCGCTCCCCCTCGGCGACCTTGCCCTGCTCGTCGATGAGGAGCAGGTCGCTGACCTTCATCCGGGAGAAGTGGACCGCGTAGGGGTTGACCCAGAAGCGGCCGGGGAACTCCGGGTCCCGCACGGTGACGTGGCCGGCGACCCCTTCATCGAAGCCCAGCCGGGCGAAGAGCCGCAAGGTGACCGCCAGCATCTGCTTGCGGTGCTCTCGCTCCTCGGCGACCGTCGCACGGCCGTTGGGCAGGTCCTCCAGGTCAAGGGCGGGTGCGTTCGCCTCGGTCGTCATGTCGACTCCTGTGTCGAAGGGAATGGAACATGACGAGTTTTGCCTCAAAGGCAAACTCTGTCAACCACCCAGGCAATCTCGTGCCGTGCTATCGACGCTCGCTGCTGCCGGATAATGTGAGGTCATGTCAGTCGAGGACTCTGCTGCGGAGATCTCCGGACCCCTGCTCAGGCGCGCCCGCCAGGGATGCCGCATGACCCTGCAAGACGTCTCGGACAGCATCGGCCTGTCGGTGACGCACCTGTCCCGGCTGGAGTCCGGCAAGCGCCAGCCGTCGGTGGGGATCCTCATGCAGCTCGCGCGCCTCTACGGCACGAGCGTCGGCACCCTGCTGGGCGAGCACGCCGGTACACGTCACCACGTGACCACCACGGCGGAGCGAGTCTCCCGGCCGGGGCCGGACGGGCCCTTCACCGTGCTGACCGGCCTGCCAGAGGTCCAGGGACTCCACGCAGTCGAGCTGACCATCGACGGGACGGAGCACCGCCCGAGCTCGCACGAGGACGAGGAGATCGTGTACGTCCTCTCAGGCGCCGTGCGGGTGTCCCTCGGGGAGGAGGTCCTCGAACTGCGGACGGGCGACGCCGTCCACTTCGATGCTCGGGTCGAGCACACGCTCACGGACCTGGAGCCCGGCACCCGCGTCCTGATCGTGTGCGCACCCTTGCAGGCCAACGGCCCTCGCCCGCACGCGTTGCCGCAGCGCTCCTGAGCGGCGGTCGCTGGAGACGAGGAGCGCCCCGGTGGCTCACTCCCTGTTCGTGCGGAAGCCCGCCCACACCTCGTACATGAAGTCCGTCCCCTGCCGCAGCGCCTCGACGTAGATCCGCTCGTTGTTGCCGTGCATGCCGATGAGCTGCTCGTTGTTGATCACGTAGGGGTAGACGCCGTAGCCGGGGACCCCCTTCGCGCGCCACGGGCCGAGGCTCGTGCCCGCCTCGAAGAGCGCCGGGGCGAAGGGAGTGCCCTCGTAGGTCTTCTCGGCGGCCGCCTCCATGGCGCTCCAGAGGTCGGTGTCCAGGTCCGCCGGCGGCGTCGCCCAGGTCTCGTCGAGCTCGGCGAGCGCCTCCTCCTCGCTCTGACCCTCGGCGGTGGCCAGGGCGACCTCGACGTCCCGGTCGGCCAGCAGCCTGCGCACGCGGGCGAGGAACTCCCGCGGCTTCTCCCCGCCGGGGATCCCGCGGCAGTTGACGCGTGTCGTGGCCTCGGAGGGGATGACGTTCTCCTTGTAGCCGGCCTCCTGGATGACGAAGGCGTGCGTCGTCCGCAGCAGTGCACGGTGCAGCCAGGGGTAGTCCGACTGCTTGACCACCAGTGCCGCCGCCCGCTCCCGGGACCGCTCGCTGCGAGCCTTGAGCATCAGCCGGATCGCGCCGGCGAAGCGGCGATCGGACGTCGCGTGCTGCAGCGCCTCGAAGTACTCCCGGGTGACGTCGGTCAGGTGGACCGGCGCCTCCCACTCCCCCAGCTCGACGAGCGCCCGGGAGAGGGTCACGGCGGCGGAGTCGTCCGGGATCGGCTTCGACGAGTGGGTGGCGGTCCCCTTCGCCGTGATGTCGAGGTTGAAGTAGACGTTGTCCTGACGCGTGGCGGTGATGAGCATCGGGGTGCTCTCGTCGCTCTGCGCGAGGAACCAGCCACCCTCGGTGAGCACCGACCCGGCATCGATCTTGTCCCAGTGGTTCTCGGCCAGCCAGCGGGATCCGTAGCTGCCCGCCTCCTCGTCGCAGTCGGTGAGGATGATGATGTCGCGGTCGAAGGTCGCGCCCTCGTCCAGATGACGGAGCAGCGCGCTGATGGAGGCGGAGTTGGCACCCTTCATGTCGAGGGCGCCGCGGCCGTGGATCTCGCCGTCGACGACCGTGCCGGCGAAGGGGTCGTGGTCCCAGTTCTCCTCCTCGACCGGCACGACGTCGGAGTGGCCGAGGAAGAGCAACGGCTCCTTCTCGCCCGTGCCCTCGATCCGGGCGATGAGGTGGACGTTGTCCGGCTGCGGGGTGTCGATGATCTCGGCGTCGACGCCGGCGTCCTCCCAGACCTTCTGGAGCATCTCGGCGTGCGGGCGCGTCCTGCCCCCGTCGCCGTCGTTCTGGGTGTCGAAGCGGATCATCCGCTGCAGCAGGTCCAGCGGGTCCATGTCGGCCGCGGCGACGGCCGCCCCCTTCGTGCTCCCGGTGGGGCGGGCCCCCTTCGTGAAGGCCCCGGCGCCACCGGCCGTGGCCACGCCGAGCGCCGCGACACCCACCCCTCCGAGGAAGGCGCGACGGGGCAGGCTGCTTTCGGGGCTCTCGCTGGTGCGGTGGTCCATGGCGACTCCTTCGTCGGTGTGGCTGTCCGCGCAGCATTCGCCCGGTCCCGTTGCGGCACAACGGGTGACCTCGCGGTAGCACGACCAGCGGTCGGGCGGGAGCGACGGACGGCGCCGCCCTTGGACGTGCCTGACCGGGCCGTGACCAACTCATGGCGAAGGGGATGCCCGGCCGTGGAATGTCAGGCACCGGCATCCCCACCCGTCACTCCCGACACATCCGCCCCCCGGTTCCGGTAGCATCGCCTGTGGCGCCGTCGCGGTGTCGTTGTCGTCAGGGGAATGGGAATGATGAGCATGGGCCTGAGCGAGGTCGTCTCGATGGGGGTCGTCGGTGTCGGATTCGTCGCCGGACTACCGTTCCTGATGTCGTGGGTCGAGAAGAACCTCATGGACGGCCGCTCCCACCGCGACTGACCGCTCCCCCGAGCCCACTCCACGGACACCGTCCGTAGAGTGAGACGCGTGAGCAGCAACACCAGAGACATCGAGTCAGGCGTCCACCGCGACTTCCGGGAGGAGATGTCCTACGGGTCCTACCTGGCCCTGGACACCTTGCTGGACGCACAACGCCCGATCAGCGTCCCGGAGCACCACGACGAGATGCTCTTCATCATCCAGCACCAGACCTCCGAGCTCTGGCTGAAGCTCGTGCTGCACGAGACCCGCTCCGCGATGGACCTGCTCGCCCGCGACGAGATGCGCATCGCCCTGAAGCGGATCGCCCGGGTCAAGCACATCCAGCGCACGCTGACCGACCAGTGGTCCGTGCTCGCGACGCTCACGCCCACGGAGTACCAGGAGCTGCGCCCACACCTGGGGCACGCCTCCGGCTTCCAGTCCTGGCAGTACCGCGCCGTCGAGTTCGCGCTCGGCAACAAGCACGCGGGGATGCTCCCCGTCTTCGACGGCGACCCGGAGGCGCAGGTGCTGCTCACCGAGCTGCTCGAGGCGCCGAGCCTCTACGACGAGTTCCTGCGCCACCTGGCCCGGCGCGGCCACCCGATCCCGCGGCGGATCCTCGAGCGCGACGTCACGGTCGCCCACGAGCTCGACGACCAGCTGACCGAGGTCTTCGCCGACATCTACGCCCACGCCGAGGACAACTGGGACGTCTACGAGGCCTGCGAGGAGCTCGTCGACCTCGAGGACAACTTCCAGCTGTGGCGCTTCCGCCACCTGAAGACCGTCCAGCGCATCATCGGCATGAAGCGCGGCACCGGCGGCAGCTCCGGGGTGGCCTTCCTGCGGCAGGCGCTGGATCTGACCTTCTTCCCTGAGCTCTTCGCGCTGCGCACGAGGGTCGGCGAATGAGCACCCTGTCGGCCCGCGCCCGGGAGCTGGACGCCGCCGACCCGCTGGCGTGGTGCAGGGACGAGTACCTGCCGGCCGAGGGCGTCGTGGCCTATCTGGACGGGAACTCCCTGGGCCGCCCCCTTCGCGCCACCGCGGAGCGCATCGAGCGCCTGGTCCACCACGACTGGGGCACCCGGCTCATCCGCTCGTGGGAGGAGCAGTGGATGGAGCTGCCGCTGCGCCTCGGTGACCGGATCGGTGGGGCCTGCCTCGGCGCCGCGCCCGGCCAGACGGTCGTCGGGGACTCCACCACCGTCATGCTGTACAAGCTGCTGCGGGCGGCGGTGTACGCGGCCGGCCCCGGGCGCGACGAGATCGTGCTCGACAGCGAGAACTTCCCCACCGACCGCTATGTCGCCGAGGGGATCGCGGCGGAGACCGGTGCCCGGCTGGTGTGGGTGGAGCCGGACCCGGCGAAGGGGGTCACCCCCGACCTGGTCGCCGGTGTCCTGGGTGAGCGGACCGCGGTCGTCCTGCTCTCGCACGTCGCGTACAAGTCGGCGTGGGTCGCGGAGCTGCCGGAGATCACCCGGCTCGTCCACGAGGCCGGCGCACTGGTGCTGTGGGACCTGTGCCACTCGGTCGGGGTGGTCCCGAGCGAGCTGGACGCACACGAGGTCGACCTCGCGGTCGGGTGCACCTACAAGTTCCTCGGCGGCGGTCCCGGGGCGCCGGCCTTCGGGTACGTCGCCGCGCGCCACCAGGAGCGGCTGCGCCAGCCGATCCAGGGGTGGATGGGCCACGCGGAGCCCTTCGTCATGGGGCCCGGGTACCGGCCGGGGCCCGGGATGCGGGCCTTCATCTCCGGCACTCCCCCGGTGCTCGGGATGGTCGGGATCGAGGACTCGGTCGACCTCATCGAGCGGGTCGGGCTCGGCGCCGTGCGCGCCAAGGCCACCGCGCTCGGGCGCTACGTCATCGAGTCGGTGGACGAGCACCTGGCGCGACACGGTGTGCGGGTGGTCTCGCCACGCGAGGACGAGCGCCGCGGCGGGC
>Ga0079226_10003450_pt1 | contig 12118 bp, 8 predicted proteins | sample Poulit2014_FD_76345 | JGI IMG/M metagenome (GOLD analysis project Ga0079226, IMG submission 76345) | Agricultural soil microbial communities from Georgia to study Nitrogen management - Poultry litter 2014 | ecosystem: Environmental > Terrestrial > Soil > Agricultural land | place: USA: Georgia... | reverse complement strand
CCCTTTTTTAGATATTCTAATTATATCAAATTTGGGATAATTTTTTAAGTATTAATTTTACATAAAAAAGAAGGATAAACAACTTTTATGTAGAATATTATACTTATATGTATTAAACCCAAAGAAATATATATATATTCTTGATGGATATTTAAAACAGGGGGAGAGGTCTATGGATAATTATTTTACAAAGAAAGAGCAGATAATTATACTATCATTTGTTTTAACTGTAGTAGGATTTATAGGCTTTAAGTTGGGAACAAGTAATAATTTTGATAGGGGAGAAAGGTCTGAATTTGAAGATACTTTAGTGGATTTTGAAGAAGATAAGGATAAAGAGGTTATAGAGGATGAGAGTTTTTTTGAAGATAGTGTTATAATGATACATATTAGTGGACAAGTCCATGTGCCAGGAATAATACAATTAAATTCAGGAGAAAGATTAATAGATGCTATAGAATTGGCAGGGGGATTGAAAAAAGATGCAGATTTGGATAAAATAAACTTGGCGAGGAAATTATCCGATGAGGATAAAATATATATACCTGCAATAGGAGAGGATATAGAAATCGAATCCTATATGGAAATAAGCTCCGATGAGGATACTTCTACTAAAATAAATGTGAATGTATGCACAAAGGAAGAATTGACAAGCCTACCTGGTATAGGAGATGCGATTGCGGATAGAATTATAGAGTATAGAGAATCTACTCCCTTTAGTAGTGTTGAAGATTTGATGAATGTATCAGGTATAGGTGAGAAAAAATTTGAAGATATGAAAGATTTAATTATAATTAAGTGAGGTGTTTAGAATGGATTTAAAATTGACACAAATGACAGAAAGCTCTGGCTGAGCTGCTAAAATCGGCCCCGATATATTGGCACAAGTTTTGTGTCACTTACCAAAGATTGATGATGAAAGACTAATAGTGGGATTAGATACTTCAGATGATGCAGCAGTCTATCAAATAAATGAAACTACTGCAATAATACAAAGCTTAGATTTTTTTACACCTGTAGTAGACGATCCTTATCTATTCGGACAAATAGCAGCATCTAATTCATTAAGCGATATATATGCAATGGGTGGAGAACCGAAACTAGCTATGAATATAGTTTGTTTTCCAGACTGTTTAGAGCCTAGTGTGTTGACTGAGATTTTAAAAGGGGGACAAAGTAAGGTAGAAGAGGCAGGAGCTATTTTAGTAGGAGGACATAGTATATCAGATAATGAGCCAAAATACGGTCTTTCTGTGACGGGTTTTGTACATCCTAACAAAGTTTATGCTAATAATAATGCAAAAGTAGGGGATGTATTAATATTAACTAAACCTTTAGGCCTAGGAATTATAAATACAGCTATAAAAGGGAATATGGTTAATAATGACAGCTATAAAGAAGCTATAGATGTAATGATAACTTTAAATAAATATGCTAAAGATGCCATGGACAATACTAATGGTATAAATAGTGTTACAGATATTACTGGATTTGGACTTTTAGGTCATGGGTTTGAAATGGCAGAGTCTAGCAATGTGAGCATGAAAATATTTGCTGACAATGTACCCATAATAAGTAATACTTTAGACTATGCTAAGATGGGTCTGGTACCAGCCGGAGCCTATGGTAACAAAGAATTTTTAAAAGACAAAGCATATTTCAATGAAAATCTAGATCTAGCCATGATGGATGTATTATTTGACCCTCAAACTTCAGGAGGATTATTAATTTCTATTGAGAAAGACACTGTACCTAGTCTACTAGAGGAATTGGGAAATTCGCCTACAGAATATGCTATAATAGGTGAGGTAATAGAAAAAGATAAATATAACATATTTGTTGAATAATTGCTAAGGACGGGATTGTATGAAAAATAATAATCTATATAGCCTTCTGCCTAAGGTAGATGAATTACTAGCTAATGACAAGATAAATCAGCTAATAGATGAAGTACCAAGAAGACTTATTGTAGATTCAATTAGGGAAGCGATAAATACATTAAGAGAAGATATTAGTAGTGGGAAACTTAGTAGAGAAATCCTAGAGGATGAAATAGACAATTTACCAGAAAAAATATGTGGTAAGGCCATGAAAAACAATCAATTTAATTTAAGAAGAGTGGTAAATGCTACAGGGGTAGTAGTTCACACCAATCTAGGAAGATCTTTAATAAGTAATGATATAATCGATAATATAAGAGATGTATCGACAAATTACTCAAATTTAGAATTTGATTTGTTAAATGGAACTAGAGGATCTAGATACAGTCATTTAGAATCTATAATTTGTGATATCACTGGTAGTGAAGCTGCCATGGTAGTTAATAATAATGCAGCTGCAGTTATGTTAGTATTAAGCACATTAGCTAAAGGTAAAGAAGTTATAGTATCTCGAGGAGAACTGATCGAGATTGGTGGATCTTTTAGGATACCTGATGTTATGGAGCAAAGTGGAGCAAGATTAGTTGAAGTTGGGACGACAAATAAAACTCATCTCCGTGATTATGAAAATAAAATAAGTGAAGATACTGCTGCATTTTTAAAAGTGCATACTTCTAATTATAGAATACTTGGATTTACATCTGATGTAGATGCATCTGAGCTTAGAGATTTAAGAGATAAATACAATATACCAGTGATAGAAGATTTGGGAAGCGGGGTTTTAATTGATCTATCTAAGTATAAATTAGGTTATGAACCGACTGTACAAGAATCATTAAATAATGGTGTAGATATAGTAACATTTAGTGGGGATAAATTACTAGGTGGACCTCAAGCAGGGATTATAGTGGGAAAGAAAAAATATATTGATAATATGAAGTTAAATCCTTTAACTAGAGCATTTAGAGTAGACAAGTTTACTATAATAGCTTTAGAATCTATCTTTAGATATTATTTAGATGAGGATAGGATAATAGGTAAAATTCCTACCTTAAATATGCTCACAATGGATTTAGAGGAAATCCATAATAAAGCCAAGGATTTATTAGAGATGCTTAATGAATCAGATATAAGGTCATATATGGATATAAATATAGAAGATAGTTTTTCAGAAGTAGGAGGGGGCTCGCTACCTCTGGAAAAATTGCCAACTAAATGTATTGTATTTAAAGCTAAAGATATTAAGACTGGAGACTTTGAAGAGAAACTACGGGAATATACTATACCGATTATTACTAGGGTATATAAAGATAATATATATATAGATTTAAGGACTATAAGAAGGGAAGAATTCCCTATTATAGTAGAAGGGATAGATAAAGCACTAAAGAAAATTAAGGAGCAATAAAAATGAAACATATGATTATTGGTACGGCTGGACATATAGATCATGGTAAGACTACCTTAATCAAAGCATTAACAGGTAGAGAGACTGATAGATTAAAGGAAGAAAAAAAGAGAGGTATATCCATAGAGCTAGGGTTCACATATTTCGATCTACCTAATGGGCTAAGAGCAGGAATTATTGATGTTCCCGGTCATGAAAAATTCGTAAAGAATATGCTAGCAGGTGTCATAGGGATAGATTTAGTATTACTAGTAGTAGCTGCTGATGAAGGAGTCATGCCCCAAACCTTGGAGCATTTAGCAATACTGAATCTATTAGGTGTTGAAAAAGGAATTATAGCTTTAACTAAGGCAGATTTAGTGGAAGAAGAATGGATGGAATTGGTAGAAGAGGAGATAAGAGAAGAGATAAGGGGAACATTTCTAGAAAATAGTCCTATAATCAGAGTATCTTCTACTAAGAGACAAGGTATTGATGATATTATACAAATACTAGAGGATAGATCAAGAAAATTAGATTATAAAAAAGAAGATGAAACTCCCCGTCTACCAGTAGATAGGTCCTTTATAGTATCCGGATTTGGTACAATTGTGACAGGAACTCTATTGTCAGGAAGTTTAAAAAAGGGAGATGAGGTAGAAGTATTCCCAAAAGGAAATATATCTAGAATTAGAACCTTGCAAGTCCATGATGAAGATGCAGAAGTCGCATATGCTGGGCAAAGAGTAGCTATGAATTTGGCAGGAATAAAAAAGGAAGATGTAGAAAGGGGTAGTGTTGTCGCCCCCATTGATTCCATGAAAAAAACAATGATGCTAGATGTAAAAGTAGGATTGCTTGAATCTCTAGATAGAACTATTCCCAATAGGACGCGGTTAAAATTATATTTAGGCACGAAGGAATTATTATGTAGAATTATATTATTAGACAGAGATGAACTAAGTCCTGGGGAAGAAGCCTATGCTCAATTAAGACTAGAGGAAGAAACAGTAGCTAAAATGAAGGATAAATTTATTATAAGATTTTATTCCCCAATGTTTACAATTGGGGGAGGAGAAATATTAGAGCCCAATCCTACCAAGAAAAAAAGATTTGATAGTAATGCTCTGAGGGAACTAGAAGTTAAGGATCAAGGAAGTTTTGGAGATATATTGGAAAATATCATAAATGAGAAAAGTAAAGAGTTTCCATCTATAAAAGAATTGACACTAGCTACATCTATGAAAGAAGAAAGCATAAAAGATGAGGTGGATAAATTAGCTAGAGAAGATAGGGTAAAAAGTTTTACACTCACAGAAGATTCTTATATAATCCACAAGGAGTATTTTAAGGAATTACAAGCCTTAATTATAGATGAATTAGAACAGTTTCATAAAAATTATTCTTTGAGAGTAGGAATGCCTAAGGAAGAACTGAGAAGTAAAACAATTAAGAATGCTAGTCCTAGATTAGGGGAAATAATAATTGATAAACTAATAAGAGAAGGGATTTTAGAACAAAAAAGTGAATTTATAAGATTAAAGGATTTTAAAATCCAATATAGTGATAAACAACTAAAGATAAAAGATAAAATTATCCGTATATTTGCAGAAAATGCCTATATACCACCAAAAATGGGAGATCTAAATCAGCTTATTAGAGAAAAAGAAATAGAGATTAATGAAGTAGTAAACTCCCTAATAGATTCAGGTGATATAGTTCGATTAAATAGGGAAATTTTAATTCTCAAAGAATCCTATGATAATTCATTAGTTAAACTAAAAAGATTTTTTGAAAGCCAAGATTCAATCTCTATAGGGGAGTTCAGGGATATATTAAATACTAATAGAAGGGTATCCATTGCTTTACTAGAGTATTTTGATGAGAAGAAGATAACTAAAAGAGATGGGGACAAGAGAATATTAATGAAAGGATTTGACTAATTTCGAGGTGAAAGCATGGAGAGAAGCATACTAATCGCAGACAAGGATAAAATTTTCACTCAGGGTCTTAAATATGATCTTGAAAATGATGACTATTTTATAGAAATAGTCTATCAGGGAAAATCTTTATTAAAGAAAATAGAAGAAAAATCCTTTGATTTAATTCTCTTAGAATTAGATATGCCAGATATAAAAGGGTTGGAATTATGCAAAAAAATAAGAAGTATATCTTTTGTTCCAATTATTGTTATTACTAAGGATGATAAGGATATGTCAAAGATTTTGGCATTAGAATATGGAGCAGACGATTATTTAGTAAAACCTTTCAATATGTTAGAATTAAAGGCTAGGATTAAATCAATATTTAGACGGATTAATTATGAACTGGAAAAAACTAAGAATCATATATATAAAATACGAAATTTTACTATTAATTCTTTAAGAAGACAGATTAAACTTGGAGACGAAAATATTAATTTAACGGGTAAGGAGTTTGATTTGTTCTATGTATTATCTTCCAATCCGGGAAAGATTTTTACCAGGGAGGAATTATTAAAGAAGGTATGGGGGTATGCCTATTATGGCGATGTAAGAACTGTAGATGTTCATGTACGAAGAATAAGAAAAAAAATAGAAAATAATTTTAAGGACTCCCAGTATATAATGACTAAGTGGGGAGTAGGCTATTATTTTAATAATATACAATGATTTAGTATTAAAGAAATATGTATAATCAATATAGTTATAATATTGTTTATATAGAAGTATTGCTTAAGATACTTCGATAAATATTTTAGGCAATACAATTTCTATATTTAGAATTTTTTTTTGGAAGTATAGAGATAAGAAGGATATTCTAAAGAAGTACTGAGTCCATAGCCTTATTTATTTTTTGGTGAGTTTACTGTGAACTTCAAAAGAATATAGAGCAGATAGGGAGTATGGTCTAAGAGTTTAGTGGGATACTTGACACAAAATTCATACATGCTATACTATGATAGTGTTAGATTGATATAGTTTATGGGGGTAGATGGGTGCTGGTGTGCCCTCTGGTCTTCAAAACCAGTTTGAGGCGTTAGGAGCGTCTTAGGTGAGTTCGATTCTCACATACTCCCGCCATATTAATGTTTAAAATGGTTACAATTTTAGTAACCGTTTTTTATTGTTTAGAATTGGGTTCAATTTTAATTTAAGTTTATAAAATGATTTATAGAAATAGGAGATTGCAATGAGAGAATATAATATGCTAAAAGATAATCCAGGTAAATCCTTATTATTTTTCGCAATACCAATGATTATTGGAAACCTTTTCCAGCAATTTTATAATATGACAGACTCAATTGTAGTGGGTAAATTTGTAGGTGAAGGTGCACTAGCTTCTGTTGGTGCTTCATATTCATTAACTACAGTTTTTATAATGATTGCCATAGGTGGTGGTATAGGTTCATCAGTTATAATATCTCAGTATCTAGGTGCAAAAGAATATGAAAAAATGAAAACCGCTATATATACTGTATTAATAAGTTTTTTTGTTTTAAGTGTCTTTATGTTTGCATTTGGAATTCTTGCTAATAAAAAATTACTACTTTTATTAAATACACCTCTGAATATTTTAGATGATGCAGTTTTATATTTAAGGATATATTTTATAGGTTTACCTTTCTTATTTATGTACAATATTTTATCTGCTGTATTTAATTCATTAGGTAAATCAAAAATACCATTGTATCTTTTAATATTTTCATCCACATTAAACATTGTCCTTGATTTATATATGGTTATTGTTCTAAAAATGGGAGTAGCAGGTGTTGCTGTAGCTACAGTTATAGCCCAAGGTTTATCATCAGTAATTTCTTTTTTAATCTTGATGAAAACTATTGGGAAATATGATGCCGATGATGAACATATAAAAAAATTTGATAGGAGTATTTTAAAGACAATGATTTTACTTGCTATACCTTCCATACTCCAACAATCTATAGTTTCAATAGGTATGGTATTAGTTCAATCAGTAGTAAATAATTTTGGTTCCTCTGTTCTAGCAGGATATTCAGCTGGGACTCGTATTGAATCTATATGCATTGTACCTATGATTGCCATGGGAAATGCTATTTCCACATTTACAGCACAAAATCTAGGAGCAAATCAAATAGAGAGAGTAAGGGAAGGCTATAAGGCAGGTTATAGAATAGTTATTGTTTTCGCTATTATAATTGCATTAATAAGCTCTTTATTCTATAAAAATATTATTTCCATATTTTTAGACCCCGAAATCTCTGGTGAAGGTTTCAGTACAGGAGTTAGATATGTAAAATTCATAGGCTATTTCTTCATTTTTATTGGACTTAAATCTATTACAGATGGGGTTCTCCGAGGAGTAGGAGATATGGCTGTATTTACCATGGCAAATTTAACTAATTTAGGCATAAGGGTTTTTGTAGCTTTTAAATTTACACCTATATGGGGAGTCGATGCAATATGGTATGCTATCCCTATAGGTTGGGCTATAAATTACCTTATATCATTTGGTTATTATTTAACAGGAAAATGGATTGAGAAAGGGGTCAATCTATAGATAGATCTAGTTGCTTCAATTACATAGATATAATCGAATAAAATGACTAAGGATATGGTAAATAAGTGTTAACAGCTGAAAGTAAAAATAGGGACTGAAGCCCTATTTTCGCTTTTTGGATAGTATAAAATTATCTATGCCTTATAATGACTTCTAATCTCCTTGTAAAACATATCCATAAAAAGATCTAATTCTTTTAAATCTACTTTACCTTGAATAGTCTGTGGGCTTCCTCCACCTTTTATCTTCATATTTCTAGATATACCCTGTAACATATATTTTAGATTTATATTTAGGTCTTTGCTTCTAGCAAGGAGAAATTGACCTGTTTCTAGATTTGAGTTCCCATATATTTGGATTAAACCGGGTTGATTATTTAAATTGTATGCAATAAGTTTTATTTCTTTAAGACTGGTATTGGTAAATTTATGGACTATATAGTTTATCTTATTAAATGACCTAGATTTATTCATAAGTAGTTCACCTTTATACTTATATAGATCTTGTCTTAATAATTTGTTTTCTTTTTCTAGATTTTGATTGTTTTCAAATAATAATTTAGTCTTTTTAAAGGCATCCTTATCCCTGGAAGATAGCAATAGGCTGATCTCATTTATATACTTACTTTTCCATGTATAATCCTTAATAGCCCTATTCCCACAAATAAACTCTATCCTTATACTACCTTTATAATGTCTCCATTTTCTAATTTTAACTAAAGCGATTTCACCTGTATTATTTACATGGGTACCACCACAGGCTACAGTATCAATACCGTCTATTTCTATAATACGAGTATATTGTAAATTTGGAGGGCTTTGCCTTAGTGATACTTTGGAAAGTTCTGCATTAGTAACAAAGTAGGATTTAATCATAAAATTAGATTGGATTATTTTATTAGATAGATATTCGATTTGAGAAATCTCTCCATCTGTAAGACTAGACTTTTCTATGTCTATATATGCATATTCCTCTCCAATACGAAAACCTATAGTTTTAGCATTGAATAATCTATAAAATGATGATGAAAGGAGATGTTGGCCCGAATGCTGTTGCATTAGATCAAATCTGTTGTTCCAGTCTATTGCAATTTTTACATATTTACTGTTAATATCCTTATTTATTACATGTACTATATCATCACCATTTTCATATACGTCCACTACTTCTATATTATTTATAGTCCCTCTGTCCCTAGGTTGTCCACCTGATAAATGGGGATAAAAGATGGTTCTATCAAGAGTTATATGATATTGATTGTTTTTGTATTGCTTATTTATAATGATTGATTCGATTTCCCTTAAGTAAGGGTTTTCCATATAAAGCTTATTAGTCAATATACCACCAAGCCTTTCTTAGATCCAGTTGAATACCTTAAAGGAATGATTTATATCTATTTAAGAATTTATTTACAATATTATATGATATAATTAATTATAGCACATAATTTTAGGAGAAAATAATGCATAGACCCTTTCTGATATTATTAATTCCTTTAGTACTCGGTATATTATTTGCAAACTTCTTTAAAATTAATGTTTTAATTTCTTTGTTTTTATTTTTCTTTAGTTTAATATATTTATTCTATAATATAATAAAGGGTGAATTCAAGCTAAGAACCCTATTTATATTATTTTTTATGCTGGGTATATTTATAAGTATATCCAATGATAGCAGAGTGCTGAAATATGAATTAAATAAAAGGGTTGATTGCAAAGGAAGAGTTGAGCAGGTCTTATATAAGGATGATAGTAGAGGCAAATACATAGTAAGCATCAAGAATATAAATAATAAAACTATAAAAAAAGAGAAAATAATCCTTAATATAATAGGGAGTATGGATATAGAAATAGGAGATAAAATTTCCTTTAATGGAGAATTAAAATTACCACAGGAAAATACTAATCCTAGACTTTTTAATTATAAAATGCATTTAAAGGCTGATAAAATATATACTACTATGAGTATAAAAGACTATTCCATCACTAATATAGATAAAAACAATAGAACAATGAGACATGATATAAAAGGAAAGATTACTAATAATATAGAAAATCTATTTAAAAGCCATCTAAATCCAAAGAATAGCTCCTTAATAACTAGTATTATACTAGGAAAGTCATCTTATCTAGAAGAAGACAACCTCACAATATATAGGGAAATGGGACTAGCTCATATACTAGCAGTATCGGGATTACATATAGGATTAATAGCTGGATTTATATTCTTTGTTTTGTCAAATATAGGTATCAAAAGAAGGGCTAATATATTATTAATACTAACTATTATATGGACTTATGGATATTTGATAGATTTTCCTCCATCCATATTGAGGGCTAATATAATGTTTTCTATTTTATTTTATTCTCAACTAATTCACCAACCCTATGATTCTATAAATACTTTAAGCTTGGCAGCATTTATACTATTAATTATAAATCCATATTATTTATTTAATATAGGATTCCAGCTATCATTTGCCGCAACCTTCTCAATGATAATATTGTCACCTAGGATTAGAGAATGGTTTTATCCATACCAAAATAAGCTTGCTGATACACTAGCATCTTTGTTTGCTGTACATATTGGTCTACTACCTATACAATCCTATTATTTTAATAGTATAAGTCTATTAAGTATCTTAGCAAATATATTGATAGTACCATTATTATCCCTATGCTTGATTCTAGCATTTTTAATGATAATATTCCTCTATACTGTGCCATTTATAAATATAGGATTTGGATATATTTTAAATATAGGACTAAGTATACAATTTAAAATAATTTATATTTTAGATTCCATACCTCTAAATACAATTAGGGTATCTTCCCCAGAATTTATTACTATAGTAGGATTTTATATAATGATTTTTATTATATTTAAGATTATCAGAATCGATAATTTGGATAAAAATATAGCAAGGACTATAATCTTTATTTCTATATTTTCTGCTATATGGAATTTATATATTTTAGCAACTGACCATTCTGTCAAATTACATTTTATTGATGTAGGGCAGGGGGATGCTATACTTATAAGAGGTAAGAATAACAATTATCTTATGGACACTGGAGGAAGTTTCCTTCCTAACATGAATATTGGAAAAAATATTACTTTGCCTTATTTAGAAAAACATGGAATTAAAAAATTAGATGGAGTGTTTATTACTCATTTTCATGAGGATCATTACCAAGGTATAGGGGCCTTATTAGGCAATATAAAAATAAACAAAATCATATCTAGTGATTATCCAGATGATGAAGAATTTGTAAAAGGGATAAAAGAGCACAATATACCCTTTGCAGTGGTGAAAAGAGGTCATAGATATAGTTTAGATGAAGATTTAGATTTAAATATTATATGGCCTTTAGATAATATAGATAGCAATCTAAATACTAATAATAAATCCTTAGTTTCTATATTAAGTACAGAGGAGTTTGATATATTGCTAACTGGAGATATAGAAAAGGAAGGGGAATTATTAATAGCTGAAGCTATGTCTGACAACATAGACATTATAAAAGTACCCCATCATGGTAGCGATACTTCCTCTACAAAAGAATTATTAGAGTCTATTAGACCGGATATTGGAATTATTTCAGTGGGAAGAAATAACATGTATGGGCATCCTGATTCTGAGATTATTGAAAGATATAATAAATTTGCTACTAAATTATATAGGACTGATTATAATGGACGAGTATTGTTAAAACTGGATAAAGAGAATTATGAAATTGATACATTTTTACAAGAAGGGCATAAAACAAAGCCCACCTTTACAGAATTTATAAATGAAAATTCTTTAATTATCTTATATGATATTATAAGCCTATTTTTATTATATATATTAATTAAAACTTCATATAGGAGTGATTTAAATGCTTTATAATAAATTTTTTAGCCAAATCAAATATAATAATATTGGATCTTCCTATTTATTTATGGGAAAAGAAGAGTATATGATGAAATTAGCATTATCCATTTTAAAAAAGAAATATATAGATCAGGATTTTGAAAGTATTAATTTTATAGTATTAGAAGGAAAGAATGATAGATTAGAAAATTTAATCAATGCTTGTGAGACCTTACCTTTTATGTCAGCAAAAAAAATTGTACTTCTCAATGATATACACTTTTTTATTCAGGAACAGGATAAAGAGACTCAAAAGGATTTTTATGAATATATTGATACTCTGGGACAACATCTTTGTCTAATACTTATGGACAATACCTCATCTATAAAAAAGAATAGTAAAATTTATAAAAAACTGAATAAGGAAAACAAGGTAGTAGAGTTTCCAAAACTAGCTACTAATGACCTGAATCAATG
>Ga0079226_10003449_pt1 | contig 12119 bp, 10 predicted proteins | sample Poulit2014_FD_76345 | JGI IMG/M metagenome (GOLD analysis project Ga0079226, IMG submission 76345) | Agricultural soil microbial communities from Georgia to study Nitrogen management - Poultry litter 2014 | ecosystem: Environmental > Terrestrial > Soil > Agricultural land | place: USA: Georgia... | reverse complement strand
TTTCTGATAAATCATGTAACTCACTTGCTAAATATTCTTTTTGTTTCCAAATATAAAAAATTTGATAAATATATTCAGTCGGATCAATCTCTTTTAGATAATCTAAATCGCCATTTTTTAATAACTTTCTCGCTTCTTTAAATAAACCTGAATACACTAAAACTTGTTTACCTTTCAAAGATTGATAATAAGCATCAAACACTTTTTGACTACTTAAATAATCACTATCTTTCCCCGAATATTTAGCCATTTCGTAGAGTTCTTTATTATTATTTTGTTTAACTTTTGAACATGAACTTGTGTAATATCTTGGTTACCTGTCACATCACGCCATAATTCAAGCCATTCTTTTTGGCTTATATATGATTTTGTATCTTTAAAATATGATTTATTAACCGCAATCAACACATGAAAATGATGATTATAATCATCTCGCTCTTTGTTGTACGTAATTTCTAATTTTCTTACATAACCCTTAATAACATTGTCATAATTTAATATCTTCTCTTAGTAAAATACACTTTGAATATCGTATTCCAGTAATAAAATCAACAAAACATTTAAATTTTATTAATCATTCCAAAATGACGCCATTTGTTTTTGTAATTTTCGTTTATCTTCTTCAAATTTTTTAAGTTCTTCTTCTGTCATTACTTCTGTATGTTCTTGTTTTTTATCTCTATCTAATAACCATTGAGGTGTTTTTTCTATTGATTGGTTATGTTTAGCATTACCTTTAACACTTTTGTATTTACTTTCTTGTGCTTTTGCTTGTTCTAATGTTTGTACACCTGCTTGTTCCCAATTCGTTAAAATTGTCATTAATAGATTCGTTGGAGATGTTGTGCTTTTTTCTCCTGCATATTCAATCGCATAAGTCATAATATCTAAATTAAAGGTATTGCTAAACTTTTGTATTTTTCGTTCATACGTTTTTGTTAGTTTATGAATTTGATATTCATCTTTGATTTTTGAAATTAAGTTATTTTTAACTTTATTATTTTTAGAATAACCACCACTACTTTTTTGTTCTTTAGTAGTAGTATGATTTAAATGAGTTTTAGTAATATAAGGCTTAATAATATAAGTCTTATTAGATTTCGTTTGTGTTACTTCCATGATTTCGTTTGTGTTACTTCCATGATTTCGTTTGTGTGACTTCCATGATTTCGTTTGTGTTACCCCTTTGATATGACGCAGTTTATAGCCATTAATTTTAGGATTATTATTAATATCAGAAATTACTTTCACATTTTTATATTTTATTTCAATCGGTTTCTTTTTAAGATGATTCCATGTATTAGAATCTGTAATTTCCATATTTTTTGATATTTGAGGTAAATGAATATAAAAACGATCAGCTTTACTAAACCCACCATTTTCATAAGTAATCAAATGTTTTTTTCTTAAATCTTCTTTCATTTTTCGAATTTTTTCTCGACTAAACCCTGTTATTGATTCAATTTTAGAATACGTTAAAGTACAAAACACTTTGCCGTTATTTACATATTGACCTCTTTTTTTACTATATCTAAAAGTATTGTATAGAATGGCATAAAATACTTTTGTTTGATTATCTAATTCATTGTAGTATTTATAAGCAAATAAATCTTTTGGAAGTAGAAACCATTTACTAATATCATATTTATAAATGAAACCGTCTGTATAAGGTTGTTTAGGATATATACGGTTAGACAATCCTAATCCTTGTTGTTCTTCATACAATAATCCTTTTTCTTTTAATTGTTTTTTTAATCTAGGAACACTTTTGATATTGATTTTTAAGTCAGCTGCTAAATCTTTATTTGAATATATAGAGTATAATCGATCGTGTTCATCAAAAAATTGAGTATTACCTTGTTCAGCAGATTGTTTACTTAAATCATTTTTATCACTTAGTAAGGTATACATTAATTTGGCATTGATAGGTAAGTTTGAATAATTTTCATCATAGAATAAAAATAAGAATACTTTGTAAAAATTGCCTTCAAAATTTTTGTTATACATAATAAAAACCTCTTTCCGAATTTTAATTTTTGGATAGAGGTAATAAAACGTTTACAGAACATTTAATTGATATTTTGTATTGTATGCTTGCACATCTATTAAGTACAAGTTATAATATATGTATTAATTAATACAAAACGTCTGACTACGTTTTATTACCAAACACCAACTGTTAGCATCAGTTGGTGTTTTTTATTATTTTAATTGTAGCATTTTAAATGTTTTATATAAAGCACTTTTAATTATAATATATTTAACGCTAATTTTAGTGACTAAGAGTATAAATAGGCACCTAAGTTTACCACCTAACAACTTTATGTAGTGAAAATAAAGTTGTTAGGTGGTAAACTTAGGTGCCTAGAGGTGATGTTCATGAAGACTATTAAAACAGTTGCTGATGAATTAAATGTAACTAAACAAACAGTTGTTAATAATGCGAAAAGTTTAGGAATTGTTTTTGAAAAAAAAAGTGGAGTTAACTATATTAATGATGACGATTGTTTAAAAATAATAAATAAAATTGGTAAAAAAGAGAAAGTATTTACTAATAAAAAGTCAATTAAAAAAAATAAGTATACTAATACAACAAAAGAAATTTCAGATGAATCTCAAAGTTTAAAAATAAAAGTAAATGATCTAGAAAAACAGATAGAAATTTATGAAAATAAAGCGAAAAATGATGAAAAATATATAGATAGTTTAAATAGACAATTAAATCAACAAAATAGTAATGTTAATACATTGAACAAGTTATTAGAAAATCAACAAGTTTTAGCATTAAATAGTAACAAAAAAATTCAAGAACTTGAAAATCAACTAGCAGAGATGAGAAAACTTAATTATTCTTATAACAAAACTGAAAAAAGGAGTGGAATCATAAAAGAAAATCAACAAACTTATACTAATAGAAAAGATGATGAATTAAATCAACAAAATAAAAATATTCAAGAAAATAATACAAAAAAAGGTTTTTGGAGTCGTCTTTTTAGAAATAATTGAATAAAAAGGAGTGAATTTATAATGGATAATAATCAAATAGACACAGCTGTACTAAAACAAATTAAAAATGAGTTAAACCAATTTTCTAAATATTGGGAAGGAGATATTCTATTACGTAATAAAGTGATTGAGGATTTACGTAAGTATGATGAAAAACTAATTGACTCTTTATTAAAAAATAAAATCATTAAAGATACATATGCTTTTGCTTTAAATGAAATAACAGTTTTTAAAATAGATGAATTTATAGAGATGCTACGGTATAAAAACTATTGGGGGAATAGTTATACTAAATATACAAATAAAATAGGTTTAACAAGTGAAGGAAAGTATTTGAATTATAACTCAGACGTCGTTTTAGACTTTCCGCATAAAGATAGTGTGTTAGAAGGTGGAATGTCAAAAGAAGAGATTGGTAAAAAAGAAATTTATTATCATAATATATTGGCAAAAGAAGAAATTGATACATTATTAGCACCCAAAGTATTAAGTAATATCAAAAAATATGATGAAAACGGTGTACATAATATTATATCATTTAAAGATACAGATAATCTTATCTTAAAAGGAAATAATTTAGTTGCTTTAAGTATATTGAAAGAACAATATTCAGGAAAAGTGAAATTAATTTATATTGATCCCCCATATAATACAGGGAATGATAGCTTTAAATACAACGATAAATTTAATAAATCTACCTGGCTAACATTTATGAAAAATAGATTAGAAATTGCATATGATTTATTAGATGAAAATGGAAGTATTTATGTTCAGATTGATAACAATGAAGCGCACTCTTTAAAATTATTAATGGATGAAATATTTGGTAAAAATAATTTTCAAAGAGAGATAATATGGGTTTTAAAAGGTGTATCAGGATATAAAAGTATGATAAATAATTTTGTTAGAGGACATGAAACAATTTTATTTTATTCTAAAAGCACTAATTTTGTATTCAATAAACAATATTTGCCATATAATGAAGCTCAATTAAAAAGGTTCACTAAAATAGATGAATACGGACGAAAATATAAACCTATAACAAAAACTAGAAGAATGTATTTAGATGAATCTAAAGGCACACCTGTTTCAGATGTATGGGATGATATAGCAAGTTTTCAAACAGTAGTTAATGCAGAAGAGAGAGTAGATTTTACAACTCAAAAACCAGAAAAGTTAATACAAAGAATTATAGAAACTTCTTCAAATGAAAATGATATAGTATTAGATTTCTTTATGGGATCCTCAACCACTCAAGCTGTTGCACATAAAATGAAACGCCAATATATTGGTATAGAACAAATGGATTATATCGATACTGTATCTGTTCCGCGTCTTAAAAAAGTGATTGATGGAGATCAGGGAGGTATCTCTAAGAAAATAGAATGGCGAGGTGGGGGCAGTTTTGTATATGCCGAACTGACAAGTTTAAATGAATTTTATGTGAAAAAGATTCAAGAAGCTAGTGATGAAGACACACTTCAACAAGTATTAACAAACATGAAAGAGAGTGCTTATTTAAACTTTAAAGTCGATTTACACAAAGAGACTACAGAAAATCCAAAATATGCGGAATTATCTCTTGATAAAAAAAAGAACTTATTGATTGAATGTTTAGATATGAACCAATTATATCTAAACTATTCAGAAATAGAGGATGCACAATATAATATTTCTGAAGAAGTAAAATCATTTAATTACTCTTTCTATGAAAAAGAAGGTGATAAATATGAATAATGAAATTCTTCATAAGCAAATTGAAGAACAATTTAATTCCGTATTTACCCCCATTCCTGAAGTGCCTAATTATATTTTAGATAATTTGAATCATGAATTAAGATCTTATCAAAAACAAGCTATATCTCATTTAATATTTACTCAAGAATCAGATGTTGCTGATATGAAATTCAAACATTTGTTGTTTCATATGGCAACAGGTTCAGGAAAAACACTCGTTTTAGCAGCTTCTATGTTGTATCTATTTAAAAAGTTTGGCAAACAAAATTTTGTGTTTTTTGTTCATACAGATGCAATTATTAGAAAAACACACGATAACTTAGTAAATACAAATTCGTCTAAATATTTATTTAAAAAAGAAGGAATCAATATTGATGGGAATATCATAACAATTCAATTAGTTGATGTGTTTCCTCCAGTTCCCAACCCAAATACTATTTATTTGAAGTTAACGACCATTCAAAAATTACATGGTGATTTAGAAGAAGCTAGAGAAGATTCACTGACTTATGAATCTTTGCAGAATATAGATATAGTGTTATTAGCAGATGAAGCTCATCATTACTTCTCAGCAACTAAACGAAATCAAAGAAATATTAGTAAAACTGAAGAAGAAATAAAATCTTGGGAGAAAACCATTAAAAAAACATTATCGTTACGACCAAAGAACAGACTTCTAGGATTCAGCGCAACATTTAATTTATCTAACGATGTCCTATTTGAAAATATTAAAGATAAAATTGTCTATCAATATGATTTAAAAAAATTTATGGAAGATGGTTTTTCAAAGAATGTCATGCTTTTAAGAGCTGATGAACCTGATGAAAATAAAATGCTACATGGTATTCTTCTTAACCAATATAGAAAATATATCGCTCAAAATTATGATATTGATTTAAAGCCAATTATTCTATTTAAATCAAACACTATAGATACATCTTTAACAGCTCATAAAAATTTTACAATGATGCTTGATAAGCTAAATCCAAAAGAGTTGGATATGGTTATTAATAAAGGGTATAATCTTTATAAAAATCAAAATAATATTTGGAGTAATATGTTTAGTTTTTATAAAGAAAAAAATCTTAATAAAGTAGTTAGTGATTTACAGTGGGATTTTTCAGAAGGAAGTCTCTTAAATGCTAATACAAAAGAATTTCTTTCAGAAGATAATGCATTATATTTAAATAGCTTAGAAGATAAAAATAATCCTATTCGAGCAGTTTTTGCAGTTGCAAAACTGAATGAAGGTTGGGATGTTTTAAATCTTTTTGATATTGTCCGAATTAGTGAAGGAGCTAGTAAAACAAAAGTAACCACTGATAGTGAAGCACAATTAATTGGACGTGGTGCGCGCTATTTTCCATATATGTATAATGAAGAAAAATCATATAATCGACGCTTTGATATCATGAGTTCTGATTTGAAAATACTTGAATCTCTGCATTATCACACAATTAATGATAATTCTTATATTCAACATTTAGAACAGTCTTTAGAAGATGCAAATATTCAAGTTAAAGAAGATAGTTTTGAAAAACTTTCAGCTAAAGTAAAGCCCGAATTTAAAAAAACTTCTATATTTAAAGAAGGAAAAATATATATTAATAAATTAATCTCAACAACAATTGAAGATTACAATTCTTTAGCAGACTATGGAGCAGTAGCTTTTTATGATATTCCATTAACTACAACAATTGAACAAAAATACGGTGAAAAAGCCCAAATATCTACAGAAGTAAATAGGCATGAAGTTACTTGGAAAGTCGATAAAATATATATACAGAAAGCAATTCAAAGACATCCTTTCTTTCAATTCAGTAACCTTAAAAAATACATGCCTGCAATTTCTAGTATGAAAGATTTTATAGAAAACAAAGAATTTTTAGGTGATTTAAAACTATATATCACACTTCCAATAGATGAAAAAATTTCAGATATTTCACCTATAGAAAAACTAAAAATGGTTGAAAATTATATGGAATCTCTTGAAAAAAAGATACGTAAAAATTATATGAAAGAAAGAGGAACTCCCATATTTGAAGGGGTATCATTTTCTAAATTAATTAATGATTATCAAGTTGAATTAAGCAAAGTAAATACTTCTATTTCAAGAATGAGTGAAGTTGTAAGAAGTAGAAATATGCGTGATCACAATTGGTATATTTATGATAAAGCTATCGTAAATAGTTGGGAAAGTTCATTTATAGATTTTATTAATGATTATATAGATGAATTAAAACAGAAATATCAAGAAGTATATTTAATCAGAAATGAACGTAAAGTCAAAATTGTTGAAATTGATGGTACTAGAGGTTTTATGCCAGACTTTTTACTATATTTAAAAGATAAAAGTTGTACGTATCAAGTGTTTTTAGAACCTAAAGGAGATCATTTAAGAAGACAAGATCAATGGAAAGAAGATTTATTAATTTCTCTTTCGGAAAGAGATGATATAGAAATATTAGCTGAAAATAATGAGGTTCGTTTACTTGGAATCAAATTTTACTCAGAAACAACTAAAAATAAAAAGAAATTTAGAGAAGATTTTAAAGACAAGTTATTGTAATCAGAATTTTTATCTCATATATTTTCAAAAAACTATCGTTTTTGATACAAATCCTCTTAATACAAATTTAAGAGGATTTTCTTGGATATTTAAGTTTCAAAACTTGTGTTATAATCAATGTGTCATAAAATTGAAAGTTCATGAGTTTTTAGAATTGAATGAGGCTTCTAATTTGCCTCGAGAAATATATTATATGGATAAGGCGCCATAAAAGCATTCAAAAGGAGGAAACGAAATGGCTAAAATTGGTTATGCACGTGTCTCAACACAAGATCAAAGTCTTGACGGGCAAATTGATACATTAGAAGCATATGGATGTGAACGAATATTTAGCGAAAAAGCAAGTGGTCGTAAAACAAAAAGGACAGAACTAGATAAATGTCTAGATTATTTACGTGATGGAGATATTTTAGTTATCTATAAATTAGATAGATTAGGCCGTACAACCAAACAATTGATTGAGTTATCTCAATGGTTTGAAGAAAATAACATTGATTTACATATTATTGATATGAATGTGTCGACGAAAGATGCAATGGGCAAGATGTTCTTTACTATGATGAGCGCTTTTGCGGAACTTGAAGCAAACCTATTAAGTGAGCGTACTAAAAAAGGATTAGAAGCTGCTAGAGCAAGAGGACGAAAAGGTGGACGCCCCTCACTGCCAGATTATAAGAAAAGAGAAATCAAATTTTTATATGAAGAACAAAAATTAACGGGTGAAGAAATAGCCAGACAAACAGGAGTTAGTCGGTCGACCGTTTATAGAATTGTTAAAGATTAAAGCCTCGTAGTTTTAATATTACGAGGTTTTAATCTTCCTATTTGTTTAACTATCTTACCATTTAAAATGACTGTTAATTAGTTATCTATTTCACTTTTGAGTATTTTAAGAGATTTTGCATCAATACTTACTTCATGGTTATCGCCTTTATATTGAATATCCATATCATAAACTAATTTACCATGATTTTTTTCAATGGACCATTCCTTCAAAGTACCACCACTCACTTCATCAATGCCTTTTTTCAATGCTTTAGTATAAGGTTTCACATCTTTTTTATAATCGAAAGTTTTATCGGATTGGTCTCCTTCATCTAATTCTTTTTCTTTGTTCACAACTTTTTGATCTTTATCTTGAATTATGACTTCAGATTCATCAGTATTATTAACTTGCGCAATTTTATATATCCATTCTCCTCTTTCTTTTTTAAAAGCTACTTCTTTCACCTCACCTTTGTATTCTTTTTGTGCTATTTCTATTGCTCTTTCAGGTGTTGTGTTAATGTCTTTGAGTTCTATTGTATTTTTATTTGAAGTTTGTTTTGCTTTTTGTTAAGTTTTACCTTGACTACTCTCTTTTTCATCGCCATTATTATCTTGTGCGCATGCTCCTAGTATAACTCCTGAAGCTAATAAAACACTTAATGTTTTAACTTTCATGATATTCCTCCTATCATTTTATATTTATAATAATACTCTCATTCGAATATTTAAAGTTATAAAAAAGAAAAGACTGAAGTAAAGGAGGTCACCTTATAGCTTCAGTCTTTTCGATGAATTCTTAACTAGAATAACTTAACATGGAAACTTAAACTAGCAATCCTAATAATATATTATCCATTTATATATATAAGAAACAAAATCACCTCGCAAATAAATGTGAGATGCTAATCATTAAAAAATAAAATTATGTTACAAAGCTATAATTAAACCATAATATTAACAACACGTAACATACAAAATAGTTTATTCAATTAATAATGACTATTTTTCTTGTTGCTTTTTTCACAATGCCTATTTCATGGTAATAAGTACTACGACATATTTTAAGGATTTTACACATGGCTGATACCGAATATTGATAGCTATTTTGTCTAATAACTTTTATTTTCGTCCCATGATCAGCACTGCTTGCTTTAAAATATCTGTTTCCATTCTTAATTGCTTGTTTTCTTTACGTAATCTTTTGCGGTTTATATTTTAATTTAAAAAAAAGTTATTTATGTCGTTTTCATTTTTAACAACCTTTGTTGAATCTACATTAAACTCTAGTGCATATTCTACTGTATTACCTAATCTAACCTTAGATGAGACAGTTTCATCAAAAGCTTTAATAGTTATTTTTTTCAGATAGTTATATTCATTAATAATTTTTCTTAATATAGATTGATATTCAATTTCAATATTTTTACAAATCTCTATATACTTTAATTCCATTTCATGTTGTGTAAATTCATCTCTTTTAAAAATATCTTTCACTGCTATAAAAAATTCTCTAAAATCTTCTATTAAGTATAATACATTTGCTATTGTTATTGATGTTAAAATTCCTCCAATTGTTATACCAATAAGCTCAGAAAATAAAGCAAAAGGAGTTGTTTTCAAATATATTATAAGATTTTCTGTTAAAATTCCTCCAATTGCACTAATTACAGTACTAGCGAGTAACTTACTAGCTGCTTTAAACTTAATTTCTGATGTTTCAGAACCATCATCACTGCGCAATAAGATTTTCACAGAACCAACTATACCATTAAATGTTTCACTTATTAATTTCACCACTCTTTTAGATGTTGTTATAAATGTGTTTACTATAATTGTAATAAGATTGCTTATAAATCCTTTTAAAAAACCATCCGTAAATCCCATAAAAATTTTATTTTTCTTTTTTAACATATTATCTTTAATTCTTAATGCTAATTCTTTAAATTTTTGAATCTTTACCTTAAAAGTTCCGTAAGTTTTATAGTTTTCAAGATACTTTTTCATTTCTGTGGTAAATTCATTTTGAAGTTCATATAAAAAAATACCTATCATTTGTTGTAATCCAACTTTCATTCCTTGCTTAGTTCCTGATTTTGCAGTTTCTTTCATATAATATTTTCTTTTAGCTTGCACTTTTCTTTTTTCAATAAATTTTTTTGAGTCCATTGATAATTCTTTCATATCACGCTCATTTAAATTATAAAATTCTTTATTTGTCATATTAGGGTTATTTCTATTTTTCGAGTTAGCCCAATCTATTAAGTCTTTAGAATTCTTTGATTGATTTGCACGTCCGAAAGTATATGTTAAATTCTCTTCCGATAGTGCTAATATGGCTCTCTCTTTATCAGACATATATAATTTAAGTTCTTTATCACTATCAATTTCAAATGCAGACGTAATATGATCTACATGAGTATGTTTATGTTCATGTGTTATATCCTTATTATAGCCATCAATAATTCTTTTATTATCATCAACACTTTTATGCATTAAGTTATCTATTTGATTTTTAGCATTTTTACTTACTGATACTTTAATTTTTTTTGGTTCTTTTAAACCTGGATTAATATTTTGAACATTCATTATATCTGGTGCTGATTCTATTATATTATTTCTGTATTTTTCTGTATTAAACCTCAAAGTACTTAATCCAGCTGCCTTCAATTCTACTTTTCCAAATTTATTCTTACCATAAACATTAGATTCATAATCTTTTCTGTCAAACTTTTTATTAAATCTTGATTCATCAGCTTTTTGGGCATAAGTATTATTATTAGCATTATTTAGAGTAGTTACATTTCCACCATCTTTATAAAGCTTTAAAATTTTACTAAGTCCAAATTGTTGTATAATTTGATTCACAATTATTTCTTTATATTCATCCAAAAGTTTATTAGAAGTATTGGTTATATCTTTATATTTAAACAACTCTGTACCATCAATATAATTAATATCAATAAATTTCCCAAAATTAATTGTTTCAGTCATTATTTACTTCCTTTCCAATAACTCTATTTAACAATTGAATAGCTCCATTAGTTTGATTTATCAAAGTACCTAAATCATTTATTAAATCTTCATCTTTTGCTTTTAAAATAAGCTGGTAATCCATTTTATATTTTGAAGTTCTATCTAATATATTTGTAAAATAAGGATTTAATAGTTCTAAAGTATTATTAGTTAATTCATTTGTTTCTATAATTTCCTTACTTGTACCTTTTAACATAGCAATTTGCTTTTCTAATTCGATTCCTTTGTAACGGGCTTCATTTGCTATCTTCTTATTTTTAGAATTTAAAAGCAAACTTGCTCCTGCTAAGGACACACCACCGATAGCCCAACCGATTGGACCACTTAACGCAACTAAAGCTGTTCCTGCTGAAGTCCCCCCTCCACCAGCAGCTAATGCGCCTCCACCTAACCATGCTAGTGCTGCATTTGTTGCAGCTGCTCCACTTAAGGTTGAAATAGCTGTTCCTGTTGAAGCTGTTCCAAAAGTGGTAGCAATTGCCATTGCAGCGGATGGACCAAATGCTGCTACTCCAGCTCCTGCAGCAATTCCACCTCCTAAGCTTCCCGCTGTTTTCTTAAATGTTGCTTCTACTTCTTCATTAATTTCTTGAATGAAGTTGTCAAACTTTTTAAATTCTACTTTAATTTTTTCTACTTTTACTTCAAATTCTTCAGGTTTATTTCTCATATTATTTAAAAATTCCCAAACTGTTTTAATTTGTTCATTTAACATTATTCTACTTGCATATAATTTTTCTGACTGTGTAATCATATATCCCTTTTGATATTCATAATTATTTATTGTTTTTTCAAGTCTTTTCACTGCTTCTACTCTATTTTTTTTATTTAACATTTCTCTTTTCTCCTTTACCCCACCAAAGACTTCAATTTTTCCCGCCTTACGTCGTAACTTTTTTTGGTAATCTTCTTTTGTTTTTTCATTTTTGTTTATTTATTTGTAACGATTTTTTGTATTGTTGAGTTAAGTCCAAATAAAAATTAGACACCTACACGCTATCTAATT
>Ga0079226_10003448_pt1 | contig 12119 bp, 14 predicted proteins | sample Poulit2014_FD_76345 | JGI IMG/M metagenome (GOLD analysis project Ga0079226, IMG submission 76345) | Agricultural soil microbial communities from Georgia to study Nitrogen management - Poultry litter 2014 | ecosystem: Environmental > Terrestrial > Soil > Agricultural land | place: USA: Georgia... | reverse complement strand
GCTGTCTCTTTTGCCGACGGCAACCCTCTGCAAGAAACCTTCGCAGACTGGCCAGCAGCGCTTGATATACACAGCGGCCAATTGCACAGCCATATTGATTTTAATAAGCCCACAGGTCGCCCTTGGAGCGCTTTGCTTAAACTAAACGCCGACCAACTGAGTGCCACACTGGAAAACAGTACCCTCAAAAACTTAAACCTTGAATTCAGCAGCCAGCTCGACCTGCTAGACGTTGACGACTGGCTAGCGACGATCAGTCAAGGGCAGCTCTTAGTACAATTGGACGACTTTAACGACCCTAATTTGCACGCCCAGCACCTGCATGCCGGTGCTTATTTTACTGGGCGGCTGAACCCTGAAGACTTTGCGCTCAACTTTAATGAAGGCTCCCGGATTGAGAGCGCTGCCTTTCAATTACCCGACCTGCTGCAAGGCGAAAAACTCAGCGCAGACTTAACCAATCTCAGTTTAACAGGCACTAGCAGCGCAGCGCAGCAGGCCAAGCTCAGTAGCCCGGTAAGTATTCAGGTTAAAAACTTACATTCAGCACAGCTGCACAGTCAAAACTGGACGTTCAAAGGCACTCTGCATGGGCAACTGCCCGCATTAACCCTGACCGGGGATCTCAACGGCGACCATGGCCTTAACCTTGAGACTCAGTTGCACATCGGTGACGATGCAGCCCAAGGCACTGCCAAACTCCAAGAAGTATTTTTTAGGGCCAGCAACCCACTACAAAAAACTTTTAAGGACTGGCCTGAGTTGGTGTCCTTCAACAGCGGCCGTTTACGCAGCCAGCTGGACTTCTCATTTTCCAGCACAGAGGCTTTACAGCTCAAGCTGCAAGGCAGCGCCAGCGGCTTAAATGGCATCATCAATCGCAGCGAATTAAGCAGCATGGGCTTGGACTTTAATGCGCAACTCACTGGCCAGCGGTTTACGCTAAACATTCCCAGTTTAACCATCGAGCAGCTCAATCCTGGCGTGCCTTTAACTGCGCTGCAGTTGGACCGCATGACTTACCGCGCTTCGATAGATCACCCATTAAAAGGCATTGCTGATTGGCAAACTGTACAAGTACAGTTGCTTAATGGTCGAGCTTGGTTGGATGCACAACAGCTGGATTTAAGTCGCCCACAAAAAATCTTCTTACACCTGCAAGGTATCGAACTGCAAGAACTCTTTAGGGTCTACCCCACTGAAGGGTTAGCCGGTCATGGTATTATCGACGGGCAACTGCCATTGCACATTGAGCCCGACGCCCTCTATATACAAGCCGGCCAGCTACAAGCCCGCGAGCCTGGTGTGCTGCAATTTCAATCTGAAAAAATTCAGGCCTTAGGGCGCAGTAACCCAGCCATGCAAATTGTCGCTGACGCCTTGGATGATTTTCACTTTAATCTATTAAGTAGCGGGTTAAGCTATGATCAATCCGGTAAACTGATACTTAATGTTCGTTTAGAGGGGCAAAACCCCGATGTTGAAAAAGGTCGCCCAATTCATTTAAACATCAACCTTGAAGAGGATATTCCTGCCCTGCTCGCCAGTATTCAGCTCAGTGGTCAAGTCAGCGAAATCATTCAAAAACGTGTTCGAGAACGCCTCGAAAAACGTTAATACAGGAGGTATTTATGCGTGCAAACATTTTTATAAGTGTTTTTGTACTGGCTCTATTCACCAGTGCTTGCTCCCCAACGGTGCAGTTATCGGCCCCCAAAGAGCCGATCAACATCAATCTTAACGTTAAAATAGAGCACGAAATCTACATTAAAGTCGATAAAGAGCTTGATAACATTTTCGATGAATCCAGTGGTTTATTCTAAGGAGCGCAGCATGACTATTCGTAAATTTCTAATCCCTTTCTTATTGCTTGGCAGCCTCCTCAGCACCACGGTACTGGCCATGGATTTAAATGAAGCCATGCGTAATTTGAGCCAAGCCAAATCAGCAGGCTTACTCGGCGAGCAACCCAATGGCTACTTAGGTGTGGTTAAGGCACAAGGCGGCGCTGCTGAAATTGCACGCTTAATCAACCAAGCCCGCCGTGCGGAATACCAACGCTTGGCTAAAAACAATAATATTCAGTTGTCTGATGTAGAAACCATGGCCGGCAAGAAGGCTTTAGACAGAACACCGTCCGGCCAATACATCCAATTAAACGGTAAATGGCTCAAAAAGTAACCATAAAGTGTATTTTTTAAGTTTTTATGCTGTATAACCTTTCGTATTTCAATTACTTAGGGTATAGTCATCCTCGTTTTCAGGCACAGCATGAAAACATTGTCGGGGCGTAGCGCAGCCTGGTAGCGCACTTGCATGGGGTGCAAGGGGTCGAGTGTTCGAATCACTCCGTCCCGACCATATAAATCAATGACTTAGGCCAGCCTTAACCAGCTGGCCTTTTTCATTTCTGGGAAAGGGGTAAACAAAGGGGTAAACACGTTTACTTGCTTGCACCAGCAATCACTTCTTCTCATTCAGCAACAGAACACTAGCTGACATAGCAAAAACTGAACTTCCTTCATCTACATCCAGCTAATCTAATCCTGCCTTAAAAATTCAGCCTACAATTCAGGCGTAATTGCTTACCAACAGCAGTTACTCTAAAAGCATCCACAACCCATTCTCTCGCCAGCAGCAATTAGCTCACTGGTACGCCCCACCGACCTCTCTCCAAAAATTTACACTCACACATTACTGTCGTGACCATGACGTCATTTTCATTTGGAGATTTAACCATGACAGTACAATGCCCACAATGCGGTTCTACAAACACTCATCCAACACACAGTCTCGTAATGACCTCAGCTGGGATTGGTGCAATCGGTGGTATTGCCGCCGTCTTCGCTAAGACCTTCAGCAAGGGGGCTCCCACCAGTGGAGTCCAGTTTGCTGCCAGCTTACTAACCAACAGCCTCTTTTCAGGTTTAGCTGGCTCACTACTAGGAGCACGAGTTGGCTCTGAGCTTCAACGTTCCGCTCCCCAAATCTATAGCTGTAACAAGTGCAGTCACAGCTTCCAGCCTATGAAGCACCTGAACTAACCATCTACAGGAGATTTACCATGGCTCATTTAGTTGAACAAATGGCATACATCGGTGATACGCCTTGGCATGGCTTAGGCAATCAACTATCACCCAAGCAACCTTTAGAAGTCTGGCGTCGTGAAGCCGGAATGGACTGGGACATCATCGAAAGTCCTGTTTACTTTAAATCCAACATGACTGGCCACTTAGGCAGCATCCACACCTTCCCTGAAAGAAAGGTTCTGTACCGCTCTGACACCAAGCTACCCCTCTCGGTGGTTTCCCAGCGTTACCAAACGGTGCAACCAAAAGAGGTTATTGAGTTCTACCGTGACCTCACCGAGGTGTCTGGTTATGAATTGGAAACTGCAGGCGTGCTTAAAGGTGGACGTAAGTTCTGGGCACTCGCACGCACTGGGCTGGACTTTACCCTTAAGGGCAAAGACCACGTTAACAGCTACATACTGCTGGCCACTTCCTGTGACGGCACCTTAGCCACCACAGCCACACCAACGACCGTTCGAGTCGTATGCAACAACACCCTAACAGTTTCTCTGGACGGCGCACCTATGGCCATCAGAGTTCCGCACAGCACAAAGTTTAATCCTGATGCGGTAAAGCGTGATTTAGGTATTGCCGTCTCTCAATGGGACGACTTCAAATACCAAATGAATCTGTTATCGCAACGCAAAGTGCGCTGGAAAGAAGCTATGGGGTATTTCATGGGTGTCATGTGTGAGCTTGAGGAGCAAGCACCGGTACCTGAGAAGCTACCTAACGAAAGAGCGTTACGTGCCGTGCAAGATCTCTATGACGGTCGTGGCCGTGGTAGCGAGCTTGAGTCGGCTAACGGTACAGCTTGGGGCTTACTCAGTGCAGTGACTGAGTTTGTGGACCATCACAAGCAAGCCCGCAGTAATGATAACCGTTTGGATTCAGCCTGGTTCGGGCAAGGCTCTCAAATCAAGCAACGCGCTCTAGATAACGCTTTAAAGCTTATCGCTTAATTTTAAACACCAACTGTTACGTTATATCGTCTCGGAGTATTAATCATGCAAGTACAACAACTTAACACTGAAGTTAAAACCCATCACAACCGACCAGCTTTGCGCTTAGTCAGCACTAAGAACCTTGAGCGTGAAGAGTGGTTAAACATTCGTAAGCAAGGCATTGGCAGCTCTGATGCTGCTGCAGCTGTTGGTCTCAACCCTTACAAGTCTCAACTGGAACTATGGATGGAGAAGACAGGCCGTGACGCTGAGCTGCCACAACTTGATCCATCTGACGACACCAGCCCAGCATTCTGGGGCACGCTGCTTGAACCTATCGTAGCTTCGCACTACACAAAGAAAACGGGTAATCGTGTACGTCGCATCAATGCAGTGCTGCAACATGCTGATCCTAAGCTGCCTTGGATGCTGGCCAACATCGACCGTGAAGTGATTGGTGCTGACGATGTGCAGATCCTTGAATGTAAAACAGCCGGTATCAACGGTTCACGCTTATGGAAAGAAGGTGTTCCTGAGTACGTACAACTGCAAGTCATGCACCAGTTAGCCGTTACCGGCAAGCAAGCTGCTGATGTAGCAGTACTGCTTGGCGGCCAACACCTAGAGGTGTATCGCATTGAACGTGACGAAACCATGATTACCCAGTTGATTGAGCTGGAGCGGCAATTCTGGAACTACGTTGAAACAGATACACCACCACCGGCTGACGGCTCAGCTTCTGCAGATACAGCGCTACGTTGTTTATTCCCTCAAGACCACGGTGAAACGGTTGATTTCACTGTCGATGAAGAACTCACTGCTGCCTACGAAACATTGAAGCAAGTGCGTGAAACGATTAGTGAACAGGAGAAACAAGAGTCCGCTTTAAAGCAAAAGATCCAACAAGCTATGGGCGATGCTTCACGCGCTGTTTTTGCCTCTGGCGCAGTGACCTGGAAGAAAGCCAAAGACTCAGTCACAGTTGATACCAAGGCTCTGCTGCGTGACCTGCCACACCTGCGTGAACAATATGAGTCCTTACGCCAAGGCAGTCGTCGCTTCTTAATCTCATAACTCAAACTAAGCAACATAAAGCCCCTAGCTGCGTAATGCGGCTAGGGGCTTTATGCGTTTAAGGAGAACATCATGTTAAAAGGTTTAGCTATTACACCGCCGGTACTGGGGCGTATTTCGATTGGTCGCGTTGTTGAAAAGAACGGTAAACGTCTACCTGAAAAAGATGATCAATTCACCATTACTTCACAAGTGCAAACCCGTGATGGTTGGTTGCTGCATCCGCTGAATGATGACTTACGACAGGAGCAGGAAGGCAAATTACGCAGCATTCCGATTCGCTTACTGTTCAATGAGCCTGAATTGAATTTCAGAGCTGACTACAGCTTGTTTGATCGCAACACCGGTCGTCCGTTATGCGTAGGTAATGGCGAGACGTGCAAGCGTCAAACGGAAAGCGGCATTCAGTCGTTACCTTGTCCATCACCCGATAGCTGCCCACTGGCACAAGGCAATGCCTGTAAGCCATACGCTCGCTTGAACGTCCTGATTGGTGACGACGACAGCATGGGCAGCTTCGTGTTTCGCACCACAGGTTTTAACAGCATCCGCACCCTCACTGCTCGCTTGAATTACTTTAAGGCCATCTCAAACAATCTCTTGTCTTGTCTGCCACTGGAGCTGCGCTTGCGTGGTAAGTCCACACGCCAAAGCCGTGGTACGCCCATCTTTTACGCTGACATTACGTTACGTGAAGGACTGAGCATGCCTGACACTTTACTCGCTGCTAAGCAGCTGCACGAACAACGACAACAGACTGGATTCAATCAAGATGCGCTGGACCACATTGCCAGCGCTGGCTTAGGTAATGGAGCTTTTGAAGAGGATGAAGATGACATCAGCGCAATCGTTGAAGAGTTTTACCCTACCGAAAGTAGAGCCAACAATGACCTGAAAGCCCATGTTCTAGCTGAACGGTCACTGGCAGACAAACTTCACCGTAAAGCGAGCGCTAACGCCAGCAACGCTTAATCACACACTGGACTTCCCACTATTTCAAGCCACCCATCGAGGTGGCTTTTTTATGCCTATAAGGAAAAACATCATGCGCTATCACATGCTTAAAGCCGGTACTGAACCTGGCACCTATGTCATGGAGTCACCGATCGTTACTGAACACGATATCTTGACCATGGCCAAACAACTCTCACAGAAGCGTCTCAGCAAAGGCCGTGCATTAGAAAGCCCAAAGGCAGTTAAGGAACACCTGCGCACGCTGCTGCATGATTATGAACATGAGGTCTTTGCCGTGCTGCTACTGGACACTAAGCACAAGATCATTGGCTTCCACGAACTGTTCAGAGGCACCATCGACTCAGCATCTGTATACCCGCGTGAAGTGGTAAAGACTGCACTGGAGCATAACGCTGCAGCCATGATCATTACCCACAATCACCCTTCAGGTAATCCAGAACCAAGCCAGGCCGACATTCACCTCACCACCCGCTTAAAGGAGGCGCTGGCACTGGTAGACGTGCGGGTGCTGGATCACATCATCGTTGGGACGGATGGATGCTATTCGCTTGTGGAAAACGGGAACATGTAGCCATGTGAAAACCAGCCAGGCTGCATACTGCTTGGCTCTCACGCCAAGAGCTTACGCCTTGCGAGATCAAGCATAGATGAAAATTTATTTAGTTAAAAAGGCCAAACATGCGAATTGTAAAACTGAATATAAAAAACAAATTCAAAATACCTTATGAATGCCTAGAACGATTAAGTAATAAAACCAGCCAGACAGAGGGCTGGCTTTTCAAAACGCACACCTACACAAAAGAGCAGCTCATTAGCAGCCCAGAGCATCACAAGATCTATTCTGTCACAGAGAAAATAGGTAGCGATTTACAGCTCTGGTACAAACTAGGCCAAATCACAGAAGACCAGCATCAGGAATATATTGAGGAGCGCAATGAAGTCGAATACCGTCTTAAAAGACTCAATGAAAGTATTCAATATCGAAAGCCAACGCTGTGGGAGCACATCAAGCTGCCATTCAGTCAGTTTGTCATCATGGTCATGAAAAACTTACCTGAAACACTAAAGGAGAGATTTTTAAAAATAGCAGCGGCAAAAGCCATCCCGCTTTTAAAAAGAATATCCAACTCAATCAGCCTGTAAATAAAGCTCCCTTCTGGGCCAAATGACCACTGGCCATAGGAGGATGCTGTTCTCTGCCTTAGTAACGAGGCATGAAAGCAACACAGTGAACCTATGTTTTAAAGGAACACATGCAATGGACACCTTCACTTACACCGTTGAGTTTTCCGACCCTTTATGTCCGTTTTGTAGTGCCCGAGTTCCCTGCGATAAAGATGATCCAACAGAGCCTTGGGTCGGCACATGCTTAAGCGGACATACTGCTACTTACCAGCTGGACAGCGATTACGAAGACGAAGACGAAGACAGCAACGATTGACTCTAAACTTTCAGCTCAGCGAGATAAAAGCAACCAAGTCAGGCAGCGTAAGCTGCTTGGCTGGGTTCATTGGCGTTTATTTTTTACCCGCTCAAGCTTTTTATTCAAATAATAAATAGCAGCCCCACAAAATGACTTGTGTTTACCCTGGCGATCTAAAGATGACCAATCCTGAAGCAATCTCTGCAATCCACCAGTGGTCGCACTGCCTTTAGTCCTCGCTAACACATGCTGCACCGCATCAATTACCGCTTTACGGTTCTCATTCAAGCGGTAGTAGTTAAGGTTGAGCACTTGGTTGATTTGATCGTTTAAAATAGGATCATCCAGCTTCAATTTACCACTACCCAAGTACCTGATCTTCTCTTGAATAGAATGCGCTGGCTCTGCAGGATTGATACTGAGCTCTTGATTTCCTTTGCGTGTATCACAGTGCTGGCTGGCATACTCACTGCCTTCATTACCTTTGCAAACTGCCAGCATATTTTTGTAATCCAACTGCCGTTCAGGATACTGGCTTTGACTTTGCCAATGCTCGACTTTCATTTTGAGAGGGTCATTTTCAATACTGTTCATGCAGTAGGCACACAGATAACCTTGTTCTCTCAGTAAAGAGGATCTGATTTCCGCCTTTACAATGCTGAAATTCGCGCCGTCATAACAGGCTTCTGCTTGCTTTCTGTAAGCCAGCAACGCTTGAGGTTCTGGTTGCTTCTTTATACCAATCAAACCTAGCCCTCCAGCATGCTTAGCAGGCTTTCAGCTCTGATTAGCTCAGGTATATCTCCTGTGAGCCTTTCTTTTAAGGCTGCAATAGCGGCGCGTGCAGACGCAAAATCCTCATCATCTATCTGTAGGAAAATAGCATCTAACGCAGTGGTCACATCTATATTGCGCTTCGGCGTTTGTAGCAACTCTTCAAGAATTTCAGCAGAGGTTAGACCTAGTGATTGCTGAGGTATGTTGAATGTTGTTTTGCCTTCTGCATTTCGCGTCAAAATACGCACAGCGCTGCCAGGCACCTCCCCCATAATCTGCGGTGAGTGCGTGGTAATAATAAATTGGCAGTTGGGAAATACGCGTGTTAGCTGATGAATAACCAGTCGCTGCCAATGAGGGTGCAAGTGCAAGTCCAGCTCATCAATCAGAACAATACCCTCACCTGATAGCGGGTTGCTTATCGTTGGGTTAGCAATGGCCAAACGCCGGGCCAAGTCACCCACCATAGCCATCATGCACTTCTCACCGTCGGAGAGTTGCTCTACACGCATGCGCTCGCCATCCTTTTCCACAATCATGGCTAAAGGATTACGTTGGATACGCATTTTTTTAAACTGCGGCATAAAGCTTTCCAGCGCAGAGCGTACTGCTTGTAACTGACCGTCAATCGGGCTTTGATCAGTGTCAGCAAACTCACGAAAACGCTCATTCTCTAAGTCTTCACGATTCCTAAACCATTCAAAAAAACGACGGAAATTAGCTGCACTGGTTAATGCATCATCATAGGCTTCTAGTAAAGCAAACTCATGTTTTTGGCGTATGCGCACAGGTATATCAAGCACAGTACGGTTAACTGGGTAGTAGGCAAAAACAGGAATGGAGCATTGTTCATTATGGCTAGAGATCTGCTCTTGCAACTCCAAAGCATAACTTGAAACAAACTTGAGATCGCTCGGATCAACTTGTCTGACATGGCCTTTACGGGTTTTACTAAGCGCCCAACTATCACCGTTTGTAGTGGTAATACGAATCTGCGCATCGTTAGCTTGGTTATTGATATCTTCTTCAGATATCGCACGCCCCGAAGTACCTGCATGACGTATGCGCGCCACGACCCAACTCAGCATCAGAGCGACGGCATCCACCACTGTTGATTTACCCGCGCCATTCACACCAGCAATTAGCGTCACCTGCCCTTCAGCTAAAGGCAGATGTATAGCTTCCATACCTCGAAAGTTTTTTAGTTCAATGGACGCGAGTTTCATAGGGTTTCCTAACTAGCTAGATGGTCTGTAAATTAGCATAACTGACGGCTAGAGTCTTTGCTTTGCCTGTACAAACCAGTAAGTGACTGAGTCGGGACTGATGATTGCTCGGTTAGCAGAAACCAAGCTACATCATGAGCAGATAAGAGATGGGTTTATTCTCCTGCCTAAAAGCATCGATTCCCCATCTCGTTAAAGGCTCTAAAACCGACTGATAAGGCCTGACTAACCCCGACACTTTTTATGGTAAAAAGATGAACAACCATAAGGGGTTAAACATGAGCAAAGGCTACCGTTATTCAGATGAGTTTAAGCAAGAAGCTGTCAACCAAGTGACCGTCCATGGTTATGCTGTTGTAGACGTTGCTACGCGCTTAGGCATCAGCGATAAGACGCTGTACAACTGGATTAAGATCTTTTCCAAACCGGTTAAAAACGACTGGAAGATAATGATTTACAGACTGAAATCGCCCGTTTAAAGCGCGAACTGAAGCGTGTTGAGCAAGAGCGCAACATCTTAAAGGAGGCCGCCGTGTTCTTTGCCAGCGAGTCAAAGAACGGTACGCGTTCATAAAATCTCGTCGCCACCGTTATCCTGTGCGCTTGCTTTGCAAAGTGATGCGTGTTCATCACAGCAGCTATTACGCTTGGGTTAAAACGCCAAGATGTGCTCGCGAATGAACGCATTGTGTTCACCGACACCCGTCGCGCTCTCCATCCATTGTTGGCCGCTTTCCAGCGTCAGGCGCTGGATGCGCAGCTGCAGTTCCAGGTTCGCCTTGAACAGGTTGAGAGGGATAGTTTCGTTGCTCATGATCAAACTCCTTGCCGGGGGTGAAATGCTCACTCGGGCGGTCAAACGATCAAGCCATCTGGCCGATCGTTTTGCGAAAGCGTGCTAACGACAGGAAAAACAGCACCGTGCCGATCAGGGCCAGCGCCAGGAACGGCTGCCATACCGTCTCCAGGCCCGCGCCCCGGTAAAGGATGGCCTGGCTCAGTTCCACGAAATGGGTGGTGGGTGCGATCAGCATGATGTTCTGCACTATCTCGGGCATGCTTTCGCGTGGCGTGGTGCCACCCGAGAGCATCTGCAGCGGCATGATGGTCAGCATCATCAACATACCGAACTGCGGCATGTTGCGCGCCAGGGTGGCGAGGAAGATGCCCATCGACGTGGTGGCGAACAGACTGAGCGCCGCGCCAGCGAAGAACAGTGCAATGGAACCCTCGACTGGAACGCCCAGAACGCCGCGCACCATGAGATTGAGGGACAGAAAGGAGGCGATCAGCACGACCAGGGCCATCGACCAGACCTTGGAGAGCATGATCTGCGCGGGCGTGACCGGCATCACCAGCAGGTGCTCGATGGTGCCGTGCTCTCGCTCGCGGATCAGCGCCGCGCCGGTCAGGATGATGGACAGCAGCGTGATGTGGTTGATGATCTGCACCACCGAGCCGAACCAGGCCTGCTCGAGTGCGGGGTTGAAGCGCGCGCGCAAGGCCAGGTCCACGGGCAGTGCGTCAGTCCCGCGATAACGCTTGACGAACTCGTTGACTTCACCCGTGAAGATCTGTTGAACGTAACCGCTGCCGGTGAAGGCCTGGCTCATGCGGGTGGCGTCAACATTGAGCTGCACGGCGGGCGAGCGCCCTGCGAGCACGTCGCGCTGGAAGTTGGGCGGAATGACCAGGGCGAAGGTGTACTGCCCAGCATCCATGCCCGGATCCACGTCCCCATAGTCGATCATGGCCGGCTGGGTGAACTGCGGCGGGTAGAACGCCGAGGCAATCCGCTGGGACAGCGCCGAATGATCCTCGTCGACGATGGCGATGGGCGCGTTGTGCAGCGTCTCCGGCATGGACGTGGCCGAGGTGTAGACCGACGCGGTGAACACATAGAGGATGAGCACGAGCATCATCGGATCGCGCCACAGACTCCACAGCTCCTTGACACCCAGGTCGTAGATGTTGGCCAGGTTTCTTCTGCCCATCTCAGCGCTCCTGCTTTTTGAGTAGCAAAACGGCTGCGCCGAGGATGACCGGGACCGACAAGAGCATCGACCACAGCGGCCCAGTCAGGTCAGCCAGGCCGAGCGACTTGCTGAAAACGCCGCGGCTGATGGAGATCATGTGCGTGGCGGGATATATCTCGCCGATGAACTTGCTGGAGCCCTCGAGCGAGGACACCGGATCGATCAGGCCGGCGAACTGGGTGGCCGGTATCAGGGTGCCGATCATGGCAAAGAACATGGCCGCGATCTGGCTGCGTGTGACGGCCGAGGCGAGCAGCCCCATGCCTGTCGCGGCGAAGGAGAAGATCAGCGCGGCCAGCGTCAGGGTGAAAAAGCTGCCCTTGACCGGAACGCCAAAGACGGTGACCGCGAGCAGCGTCATCAACAGAAAGTTCACCATGGCCAGACCGACATAGGGCAGTTGCTTGCCAAGCAGAAACTCGATGCGCGTAACCGGCGTCACGTAGAGGTTGGTGATCGACCCGGTTTCTTTCTCGCGCACCACCGCCAGCGCGGTCAGCATCGCCGGCAGCATGAGCAACAACAGAGGAATCACGGCCGGTACCATGGCCGGCAGGCTCTTGACATCGGGGTTGTAGCGAAAGCGCGTCTCG
>Ga0079226_10003447_pt1 | contig 12119 bp, 21 predicted proteins | sample Poulit2014_FD_76345 | JGI IMG/M metagenome (GOLD analysis project Ga0079226, IMG submission 76345) | Agricultural soil microbial communities from Georgia to study Nitrogen management - Poultry litter 2014 | ecosystem: Environmental > Terrestrial > Soil > Agricultural land | place: USA: Georgia... | reverse complement strand
GTTGCTTTCTAGTTAACCTCATAATTCCTGGTTAGCAATATTAAGTTGTGGAAGGGAAAAAAATATAAATGAGTGGGGCGGGGGGTTTCCGTGCGATGCGGTTTTCAGACTTTTAATGCCCCCCCTTGCTATTCTTTTGCTCCGATTAACAAATCGGCCCTGCTCTTTTAGTGTCTTTGCCTCGTGGCATTCAATGCAAAGCACCTGTAAGTTGCTCTCACTGTCTTCACCACCTTGGTGTAGTGGAACGATATGGTCCAACTCAAAGCCGCCTGGGAACTGTGTGTATCTTTCACAAGCAGCGCACTGCGGTGATGCTGTCCATATATCCAGTCTGCGCTTTTGGAGCCTGCGACCAGTAAGCCGGCGCGCTCTAGTTTTATGCTCTTGGCTTACTTGCACCCTGCTAGTGTTCAGAGGCTTCAGCCTTGGCTGCAGTGTCTTGAGCTTCACAGCACCTCTCCTTGCTCTCTGTTCACTGGCAATGGGTTTCCGTCCAAGTCGAATGCCACAAGCTCCTCTTCGTCCTCATACTCGCCAGCGAGCGCATCAATCAGCGCATCGAGCTTGGCTTCTATTCTGTTCAGCTGTTCTTTCATATGCTTTTCATGTCAATGAGCTAACCTTTTATGCCCCTAGGGATAAGCCTCATTTAATAAGCGCTCAAGCAGGTTACAATAAGATTTATTTTGTAATCTTTGAGGAGGCTGGAAATGAAAAAACCAGGCGAAAAAGCCACTCGTTCAGGCCAATACGAAATTGTAGGGACACGCGGCGGCCGAACGGGTGAAGAGCGAACAGTGGTTAAAGGTGAGCCACTGCCCCCCACTCCCAAAAAGGGCCAAAAGTACAAGCTTGTTGATCCAACCAAAAACAAAAGTGGCAGAGGGTAGGCTATAAAAAACCCAGCTCAAGGCTGGGCACACTCATTACAAGACCCATTCAGGGCTGGGGCCTAACCCACGGCCACGCTCCGGCGTGAATGGGCAATTATCCGGGCAATCAGCGCCCTGCGGATGACCTCTAAACACGCTTTCCTCCCATATCAATCAGACCGCCACCGAGCATTCTGTAAGCATTGTTTTTGCGACATAGGCTTTCAAAATCCTCTTCGAGTTTTTCCAGTTTGCACTTCTGGGAGATGCCGCCCATTTCTACATCTTCAATTGCTTCCCTAATCACAGGCGCGAGCAAAAAACCCAGCACCGACGTATACGTCTTCAACAAAAATCTAGACATAAAAACCCCACTTTCAAGTTCAATATGTGACTGATAGCATCAAAACAAAATTATTTACCCATCCGTGTCGTCATATAGTAGAAGACATGAGTGATGCCAAGAAAAGCAAACCTGTTGTACCGCAACCTACACCAGAAAAAATTCAAAGAGGTAAGCCTGATATCCCCCAGCCACGGCCACTTAGAAAGGACAGGCCCTTACCACCAAAAAAGAAGTAAGGGCAAAAAAAACCGGGCTGGCTAAGGCCGCAAAACGGATGCGATTAAGCCAGCTCGCTGTTTGCCGGTTCCGACTACTAGCCTCTTCTATTCTTTTTTGTATGTTGTCTAATTCAGCCTCTCGTAGCTCCTGAAGCGTATAGTTTTTCTGATAAAGATTCTCTGGCTCGTTGTATATAGATGGAAACCTTTTAACCCTTAATGTATTGAAAACCAGAGTCGCACACAATATATACAGATAGATGGAGAAAACACTACTTCCCACAGCCAACCAAGCCAGGCCTTGCTCTAAACCTTTTATTGCAAACGCTAAACCACCCGTCGCACCTGTCAATAAAACAGTTAAAGTGGTTACCGATTGCTTTTGGAGCCCGTCCGCCGTTTCATGATGGCTTTTTAAATTTTTGAGGGCTGCATCCTCAGCCCAATCCAAGAGGTCCTTCATGTATAACCCCATTAAAAGCCCACCAATGCGATGGGCTCGTTTCCTACAGACGCAATTTGTCTACCCCTTAATTGTCCCACATTGCGTCCATACTTTCACCAACTTCATGTCCCACTTTGGGACAAAACCAAGAATAGTAAACGGAATTTCGAGCCTCCACTCTTCTAGCAATCTGCCCTGTCCTCTGCAGCTCATCTAATACACGTATGACGCCTTTTCTTATTGCATCTCTTCTTCTTGCTGACAATTCCTTTGCTCCGGAAACATACCTCACAATCTGAGCCATACGGAACTCTACCCCTGGGTGCGCTGCCATGAGCTCAATGACTTCCCTTGCGTACTTCATGCCACCTCCAGCTCAATCATATTCTTAAAGGCTCTCAAGCAAGACTCGTATTCTTTTTCTGTAAGCCAGACCTTTGCTGTTTTAGCTATCCATCGCCTTGCTGCTTCCATGCGCTGCCTGGCGTGCATGTCTGCAAAACGACCATTCTTCTGCGGGTACTCTGCGATGACTACCATGCGCTCGTGCAGCTGTAGCCTGTGTAGCAGCTCGTCTACCTGCCTGGCTTGATTGATATTGATAGGCCTAAAGTCATCACGCCAAGGAATGTAAGGAACCATGTTGCCTACGTGCTTTCCAGACCAGCACCAGCGCACCCAATTCCAAATAATGTCATCCACGTCATACTTATTCGTCATCTGACCCTTTATCGCCAAAAAGTTTCTCTAGCTCTTGCCTTGCGCGCTTCCTTTTTGCCTCCTTTGTGCTTGCCTCATACTCCTTTCGCTTTTCACGTATGTAATCAACGTGTTTGCTAGGGTCTTGATACATCCACCACGGAAGCGCCATTAAAATACCTCCTTCACTTCTATGCCGTGCACTTGCAGCATCAGTTTCCGACGTAGCACGTAATCAGCGAGTTTCGCAGTAGCCTTTGACTTCACGTCCTCAACAACCTCATTGCCTTCTTTGTCGATATACCGAAAGTCTGCTGTGTAATGAGCTGCTCGCTCGATGCTGCCATCTGCTTTACGCTGCCTGGGTATGACTTCAAAACGGGGCTGGATCTCAAGGTCACTAATCTCACCAGCTCGTTCAAGCCATAGCAGCTCTTTGTACCGGCGCATCTCCCTGATGCTTGCAAACTTCTTGCCGTTGTACGTCCTGCGACGTGCGCTGTATTTATTTCTTTCTCTGCGCATTAAGCCACCTCACCTCAGCCATGCCCACACCCACGGCGCCATTGCCCAGGCAATATACGCAGCCAAGCCTACGAATACAATCCAGTCAATCATGCTCTCACCTTCCTTATATCCAAGGGCGTGCAGCTCTTGTCACCCGTATATTGCAAACTCCCCTGGTGATACCAAAGGGCCACCGTCCCCTCCCACTCCCCATGCCTGTTCTTGTCACACACAAGCAAAGAATCAGCTGAATCTACGATGTCTTGTGGGGCTGCCTCTCCGTTTCGCAAGCACCTCTCTAAAATCCTTTCTTTTTTCTTATTGCGCCAAACAGTGAGCACCTGATCCACCTGGTCCGCTATCGCGCTTGACCCTCTTGAGTCAAACTTGCCGGGAATGCGCTCCTCAGATTCCCCTTTGCGGACATGATGCACAAGGTGGATGTGAACGCCATAGTCACGAGCCAAGCTTGTCAGCATGTCTACGAAGTCCTTTTGACCGTTGTAATCGTCTTCGCCACGGACACACTTCATCAGGCTGTCTATCACCATATGTTTGATGTTCAGCTCCTGAGCGCAATAACGAATAACTGCATAAATCATTTCAGGGGTGACGCTGCCCATTTGGTCATAAAGCCAAAACCTACCTTTGGACCAATCCATCATTTCGTTAACCGCTTGCTCTCCTGGCCTATCGTTCATCGCAAACTGGCGCAACATTCTGCGAAGGGTGCTAACGGGCCTCATCTCAAAGCTTGCGATACAAACCCGCTCGCCCTGAGCCGCAAACCACAGCGCTGCCTGCCCGAGCATCTGTGACTTGCCATGCCCGTTTGTGCCCTGCCAAAGAGTCACCTCACCACCACGAAAGCGAATGTGGTCATGGGTTTTGCTCCAAGGCAATGTGGCCCCGGTAAACACGTCGCCATTGCGCACCCATTCCGTCAGTTCATTCCTCCAGGTGTCGACAGAAAGCACCTTGACCTGTGGCTCGGTTTCCTCCATATACGCTTTGAAATCAAACGAATCAGGCGTAATCAGTGGAATAACGTTATCTCTCATTTCTCTCCTCCCCCGTGTCGTGAAATATGCTTCTGTTTGCTGTGATAATCCGCTTTGGCGCAAAAGCCCGTATGCGAGCAAAAGCATCTCTTAAACGATCATCTTCAGCGCCCTGCAAAAGCACAGTCACACCACGCAAAACACGAAAATCCAAAGACCCGATGACCTCCTCTGGGCCGATATGTATTTCTGGCATGCCGCTTAGCTCCAGGGTTAACTCCGCATCCAGCGGATAAGAGCGCCAGCACTCGCTGCCAGTTAAAAAAACCCAGACGTACTCAGGCCGATAGCCTGACAGCCGTAATGCGGTGAGAGCTTCATGACCCCTCATATCGCAACCTCGTGATGAAAGCTGCTGTAATCGTCATGGACCCTTCCCTGTGACCCCGACCTTGCTTGCGGCCTTGGGTTGTCTTGCTGCCTGGAAAGCCAGTTGACAACGAAAGCATTGATGCCCCGTTTGGTTTTTCTACGCCTTGGGTTTGCGTTCAGCCAGGCCTTCATCCGCTTTAACTCGCCACGGATGTCGACGCCTGGATATGCCTCAGCCCACTGCTGAATGTCGTCGTCAAAAATCAGGTGCTCGGATTTATCAGCAAGGGTTAAAGTTTCTAGCGCTTGTGGTTCTTGTTCTGGGTTATCAAAGAGGGGCTTCGAGCCCTGAGCAACTTCTTGTTGTTCAGGGCTTATATATTCCTGTTCCTGTTCCTGTTCTTGGCTTCCAAGGGGCTTGGAAGGGGCTTGGAAGGGGCGTGCTGTTTGCGCGTCATCGCCCCGTCTTTTGGTCATATTGAACGCTTGATGATATCTGTCGTAAAACGCTGATAGGAAAGGGTTTTCCGGCACAGATTCATACTCGTTCTGCACGCCCTTGCACCGTTTATCCGTTGGCTTTAGTTCGTCGGCAATTTGGAACTTCGCCATTTCATGTACAAACACCACCTCGGAAGCCTCGTCATACGAGCAAAAGCCCGCTTCGATGGCCCTTTGAAGCCCCTTGTTAGCCCCTTCCATTCCAAGCCCTGTTTCATGGGCCATATACATAACTGGCAGGTAGTACATGCCAATCATGTTGGAATGCGGGCACGTCATGAGATACAGGGCAACAATTTGCGCTTCTGGTCCTGCTGCGCGGAGTTTCTTACCCGTCTCGCCAATCCAAAATTGGGGGGAAACTTTCCCATAATCACGCATTGCTATTTACCTCCATGTTCTATTAGGTTTAAGGGCCCGCAAACTATGGAGCTTTATGTGTTTACTTGGTATAATTTCTCTACCCATTAGATAAACCTTTTAAAGTGGTTAATTGGCCCGACACTGTTACGGCAGTGCTCGGGTTTTTTCTTTCTAGAAGCCCGCTGGTCATCTCCAGCAGGTCTGATTCAGTTAATCCGTACATGCGCTCAAAGGCTCTACGACCTAAACCGTGAAAGCCTGTCGCCCCCCGATGATGCTCCGGGCACAGTGGCACTACGTTGTAATTGCTGTTTCGCTGCCCCATTCCCATGCCGTGCCTCAGGTGATGAATTTCAGCAGGTGTGGCCCCATACCCTAGGTGCAGGCATAAAATGCAGCCCAGGTCAGCCACAGCACTTAGATGCTTGCGTTCTGCTTTCCTCATACGAACTCCACACCTAATTCCATAGCGCCGTACGCATGGACCTTCTCTGTGTATTCAGCAAACTGGGATACAGTCATTTCTGTGGTGCTTCTTCTTCTGGTGACTACCTCACCGCTTGGCAGCGTGATGTCCTCACATAAGCCAAACTCACGAGCAAAGTACTCATGCCAGGCATCCTTAGAAAACCTCTGGCCGTTGACCCAGGCTTGATCAGCAATAGATGTGATGACCACACCCCAGTAATATCTGTTTTGCTCTAGCCGTCTCTTTGCCTCAGCTTCAGTGACAATCACTCTTAATGGGCGCTCACGGTCAATACTCGCCTTGGCATTAGTGCGCACGAAAGCAACCAGTGCCTGCCATGCAGAAGGGCCACGTAAGATGAACTCTCGATAAAGCGTGCTCATGGCACCCTCTCCCAAACCGTAGCGTTAGCCATGTGATTGCTGGGGGTTTTGACCGGAGCTATTCCGACACGACGAATCAACCCCTCACGAGATGCGCGCAGCATCACGCCGCCCCAGGCCCTGCAATGAGGCGGGTAAGGTGTGGCTAAATGGTCGTACGCGTAATTGCGCACATCCTCAGCCATGAATGTCTGATCAGGATGTAAAGCAATAAAAACTCGCAATGCGCTATAAGCCTGATCAGCCCACCCATCCACTTGTTGATTAGCGTTATCTACCGCCTGCTGAATACCTGCATCACGCAGTGTGCGGCCGGTTAAAGGCTGACTTTCCTGTTTCACCTCATCCCTCCTATTCCCTCTTCTTCCGTTCTATTCCCTCGGCGTAAAGCAGTCGTTCGGCGATACTGGAGGCATCAAGGTGCTCCATCGCCCAACGATGCAAGACATCACGCACTATTGCTTGATGGTCATTCCCGGTGGAACGGCTAATTGCTTCAAGCCAACACCAAGTTTCGGGCGTGATTTTGCCCCTGAAGTCCTTCAGGCTCATGCCATCTCCTTTAGCTCTGCCCATATTTCGTGCCAATCATGAGGACGCAGGTCTTTACGGGTCACTACCCCGCCTGTGGCGCGCTCGATGTCAGGACAGCGCCTCGCAGGAACGGTCCGCAAGCCCATCCTGTACTGGTAAATCATTGATGGCGCTATACCCAGCTCACGAGCTAACTCTGATGCTGTCTTGCGCCCGCTTTGTAAATATTCTGTAAGAGTCATGCTATTGATAATAGCTTTTGCTATCGGTAAATGCAATAGCAACTGTCAATTTACCATTTGCTATTTATGAGGCATAAGTATGTTTATGGACACAAGAAACGTACGACTAAAAAATCTCAAAGCCCTAGTAGACAAAGAGGGCTCCATAGCCGCGTTTGCCAGAAAGCATGACGGTGTAGATCCGACCTATGTCTCCCAGCTATTAAATAAGCACAGAGCCTTCGGAGAGCGCGCCGCCAGAAACATGGAGGAGAAGGTGGGCTTAAAGTCTGGCGCGCTGGACATCAACCACCAAAAAGAGGGCACCTCTATAAAAGAAGAGGTTGCGCAAGAGAACAAACGCCCCCAGCACATACGCCTACCAATACTCGAAGTCTCCCCTGCCGCTGGCGCTGGCAGAGAGCCGATGGATTACCCTGCTGTTATTGATTATCTAGAGCTGCCAGAGTCGTGGGCGCAGCATAGATTAGGCCGTGACCTGTCCAAGTATCGCGTGCTACCAGTGTCAGGTGACTCGATGAGCCCGACCATAAATGATGGCGACTTGGTGTTTGTCGATACAAGCGTGACCTCATACCAGTCAAACGGTGTCTACGTGATTATCTGGCATGACCGCCTGCTGATTAAAAGGCTTAGAGCGTCACTGAGCAGTGGAAAAATAGAAATCGCATCAGACAATGAAGCTGCCTACCCCACCGAGTCTGTCTCATTGGAAGAGTTAAACAGGCTGCACATATGCGGATTGGTTCGGTGCTGGTGGTCCATTAAGGGGGCGTGACAGAAAAAGGCATCAATTTTTTTACCAATCAGGTAAAGAATAATGCTAAACTGAGGGTGACTTGAAGATACTTTTTCGTAATAAAAGACTAGAAAGACTATGCCTTGACAAGAAAGCCGCAAATAAGGACTTGGGGGCCAACGCCGCCAAAGGCCTTATGAGCAGGATTGCTGACCTTGAGGCAGCAGTAACTGTAAACGATCTTGTGGCTGGGAAGCGCCACCCGCTTAAAGGCCGCTTCTCAGGGCAGTTAGCCGTCACCGTGTACAGAGGGATTAGATTGACCTTTTCCCCAGCGGATGACCCAGTCCCGAAGGCCGAGGATGGAAGCATTGATTGGAATTCGGTCACTAGCATACGTATAGAATACATAGGAGATTATCATGACTAGGCAGGAGGAAAGCTTAATGCCTAATTGGGCATCCCCTCCTGGAGACACGATATCAGACGTTCTTCAAGAGCGTGGATGGTCTCAGGGAGAATTTGCCCGCCGTTTAGGTTACTCAGAAAAACATGTTAGCCAGTTATTAAAAGGAATAGCTACCCTGACCAGGAGCACCGCAGAAAAGCTTGAGAAGGTAGTAGGTGGTTCGGTAGATTTTTGGCTGGCCAGAGAAGCTAAGTACCGAGAAAGAAAGGAGCGTCTAGAACAAGAGGCTAGATACAAGGAATGGTCCCCGTGGCTAGACCGAATACCAGTTCGGGATCTAATGAAAATAGGTGCTATTCCAAAAATTCGGATGACAGAAAATAATAAGCCATCTGTTGTAAAAGAGGTCCTGCGCTTTTTCTCTGTAGCGTCCCCAACAGAATGGGAGGCCACCTATGTCGCTATGGAAGCCTCGTTTCGTAGGAGTCAAGCAGCCCAGACAGACATGGGCGCAATATCCGCCTGGTTGCGCGCAGGCGAAATAGCAGTAGAAAAAACCGGACCGTGTCCTAATGTATTCAACAAAAGTGAATTCAAGAAGGCACTAAAAGAGATACGCTCTTTGACATGTTTGAGAGCGGAGGTTTTTAGCCCAAAAATGAGGGAGATATTGTGGGATGCTGGCGTTCAATTGATTTTTGTGGAGTCGCTACCTAGAGCGCAAGTCAGCGGTGTTGCTCGCTGGCTCAACAAACGACCTGTTATTCAACTTTCACTTTTTGGCCGAACTAACGATAAATTTTGGTTCACTTTTTTCCATGAGGCGGCACACATTTTACTGCACAGCAACAGTGCTGCAGAAAAGAAATTGGTATTTCTAGATGACCCCGGCACGAGCTCAAATGATAGCAAACATGAACGTGAGGCCAACGAATGGGCGGCAAACTTCTTAATCCCGGAAGAGCATGCAGGGCTGCTGCCCTCGTTGACAGCAAAAGCCCAAATAAAACAGTTCGCCAAGGAAGTGGGGATTCACCCAGGCATAGTTGTCGGACGGTTGCAGCATGAACAGATAATCCCATTCAGCTATTTCAACAACTTGAAAGCGAGACTCCAACTGACAAAAAGAGAAAGCTGAACTTGCCGTCAACATGCGCTTTAAGCCGCCCCTCCCACGAGGGGCTTTTTGTTGCCTGTCATTCGGGGTTAGTGCCAATTGGCTTCTAATGGTTGCAGCATATAATTTAATGTAACAAAAAGACTAACTATAAACGTTAAATACACATCCACCAAGGAGGAAAAAATGTATATACCACTAGCACAAGCTGGGCTAAACGACGTGAAAGGACTACTAAATTTAGCTACTAAAGCAAAACAACAAATAGCGCCCTTGCTAGACCTGGCAGGAAAATCAAAAACTCATCTGCAAACTTTTTGTGACGAGTGGCCTGAAGACTTGAGCTTCTTTGTAGATATATCACCTATGGGGATAGAGCTGTGCAAAGCGGTAGCTGAGGCAGATGAAGAAAATCATATAATCCTGACACTAAGCCTGGATAACCCAAAAAACGGCTTTACTACTAGAAAAAACCTTTATTTAGCACTGCATAAAAAGCATCAAGGACTAATTCCTTGCATTTCATGGGAAAACACCGACGCTACTCGACGTGATGTATTACTTTTTGCTAGGTCTTTAGAGGAAGACTTTAATAAAATTGCGATCAGAATATGCCTGTGGAATGAGATTTCAGACCACCAGAAAAACCTCGATTATGCAAAAGCAATACTTGATGTTGTAAGAGACCGAAGTAAAGTCTGGTTACTAATAGACTATGGCCCATTAAGACAGGATACCGAAATAGCAACCTCGAAAAAAATGGCCGACTTTTTAGAAATAATTAACTCTACTAGTGTGGCAGGCTGGTCTATCATAAGCACATCCTTCCCGGCACAACGCCCCTCTTCTGGCGAGGAGCAAAGGGCTCAGCTGCTTGACTACACGGCTCAATCTTTAATTAAAACCCGAAACAAAACATCACAAAGAGCTTATGGTGACTATGCTGCATCTGCCCTAGGGAGTGCCACACAATTTACCCCAGGCATGATCGTTATACCCTTTGGTGCTTACCTAGCCAACTTTGAGTGGTGGCTTCACAGAGACGGCGGAAGCTCTGAATTTAGGAAATATATCGATATTGCAAAGAAATTAATAAGCCTCCCACAATTTGATGGGGCTGGCTTCTGCTGGGCCAATGAAAATTATGAACGAATATCCCAGCTACCACCAGCCGCTACTCGTGATTATGGCAATAATGGAGTCTGGAATGGTTATAGATTAAATCAACACATTACTAAGATATGTCATTACCTCGAGCAGTATGGCTTTCCCCTATCCCTTCAAGCCACTTCTGTAGAGGAAGAAGATGGTGAAATTTGATATTCAGGATATCTTTTCTTAATAGCCTCTATCACAGCTTTCCTTATGCGTATTTCAGGAACCTTAGCTATCATCTCTTTTCTGGCTTCTGCAATACGCATACTTCTATTTTGTTTAATGCCTACACTGCTCAGCAAATCATCTATCTCACTCCGCCATAAAAGCTCAGCATAAAATTCCATTTTTTGAGCTCTATTGCTCTTTGCTTCTCGCAAAACCACGATCCCCCCATAGTCATCAGAAAGCATTAAGCCAACATTAGGGCTAATTAATTCGTGTGCTTTCTGTAGATGTCGGTGGTGAGCACAAAGCCAAACCTTGTCAAAAACGCTCAGATACGCCTTTTGTTGCTGAGCCCATCTGCACATGCGATCGCGTGCAGATTTAATTTCAAATGCTGTTAGTGTCCCATTGGCAAGAACCAAATCCGCTCTATTTTTTCTGCCATAAAAGCACATCTCGGATACAAGCACGTCGTTAGGAGCAATTACACAGTGCTCCCTCACCCAACGAGTAAGAGACCTAGTCAACAAAGCCGCTGATCCTGACTGCATTTTAAAACCCCTAAACCAGTTTTTCCGAATATTAGTTTTCAGCCACCAAAGCCTCATGACTTTGGCTGCATATTTAATATACTAGAGGCGGCCAAAACAGTAAATTTGAGACTTCCCATTTTTCTTAAAAGGCATTTTGCTGCTCTCTACCACCCCTCTCCCGAGGGGCCTTTTCACTCCCCTCCCCAGCGTGGGGATCTTTATTTCCTGCCTCTCTAACACTACGCCTTTATGCGCCACTATATGTAGTGGTGTATAAATAACCAGCGTCAAAAAAACCTTTAATATCAAGGGCTGTTTGTAACGTCTTGTGGTAGGGGTTAAAATGACAATTCTAGAAGCAAAGAAAAACCGCCAACTTTGGACGAAGCTGGCGGCTTGAGTAAGTGTTTTTCTCGACGACATCAAGAAGCGGAACACTAAGACGGACTTTTATTGTTCCATTTTGCGGTGCCGACGTCAAACCCTTTTGGTTATAAAGGACCGTATTATGTGGAAAATACAGCATCAAAGATCACTTCAATTGATCACACACCAAACCAGCAGTGGTATCGTTCAACAACGCGCTACCGATGGATATATCAACGCCACAGCGCTTTGTAAAGCAGCCGGGAAACGGATCGGTCATTATTTAGAAAACAAAACAACAAAGGATTTTTTGGCAGAGCTGTCAACGGATATCGGAATTCCGACATCCCAGTTAATTCAAGTAGTTAGGAGTGGAACTGAGCCGCAAGGAACCTGGGTCCACCCCCAGGTCGCTATCAACTTAGCTCAATGGCTATCTGCAAAATTCGCGGTCCAAGTGAGCCGCTGGGTCTACGAATGGCTGTCAGACAATTCAGAACCAACTGTACCCTCTAGCCTTCCTTCACATCTTGCTCGTTACCTTGCTAATGACCCAAAAGTGTTGCCAGGCTATTTTTCTGTCCTTCAGGAAACGGCTTTAAATTTATTTGGCCCAATGCACAACGTAGGCTTTATAATTCCTGAAAATTGGGTACCTGATATCTCAGTTGGCCGCT
>Ga0079226_10003446_pt1 | contig 12120 bp, 11 predicted proteins | sample Poulit2014_FD_76345 | JGI IMG/M metagenome (GOLD analysis project Ga0079226, IMG submission 76345) | Agricultural soil microbial communities from Georgia to study Nitrogen management - Poultry litter 2014 | ecosystem: Environmental > Terrestrial > Soil > Agricultural land | place: USA: Georgia... | reverse complement strand
ATGCACATTATCCAGATTGTTATTATTTATTAGCAAATAATTATGCTCATTTAGGACTTCTAAATGAGGCAAAACGTTATGCACTTTTATATTTAGAGGAAGTACCAGATGGAGAAATTAGTAAAGACGCAAGAGACTTATTAGAGCTTATCGATATTGAGGATGAGGATACGAATTCATTTAGCAATGACGAAGATGAATTACTTATGTATCAAGAGACAGCATTTCGTCATGTGGAATATATGGAATGGGAAAAAGCATTGCCAGTGCTTGAAGAGATGATGGCGTTATTTCCTAACCATACGATTGCTAAACATGATTATGCTGTGACACTTTATAATCTGGGACGGGAAGAAGAAGCGATTGATAGAGAATTAGCTATGCTAGAGGAACATCCGAATACATTGAATAGTTATATGAATTTAGCTGTTTTTTATTATGATCGGAATGAGATGAAAAATGCGAATGGATGTATTCAATCATTGCTATCCGTATATCCAATTTTGGAACAACAAAAATTGCGAATCGCAGTCACTTTAGCAAAGACAAATTATGTGGAAGCAGCCTTACCTAGATTCGAACGTTTAAAAACGTCATATGCTAAAACTCATCCATCTTATTATCGTTGGTATAGCTGGTCATTATATTCAATGAATCAAATTGAGCGTGCCCAAAGATTGTGGGCTGAAGGATGTAAATCACACCCAATTTTACAAAAAGAAGAAGTTCCATGGTGATATAAGCAAAAACATGGACTAATTTGTTAGAGTTTAATATGCTGAAATTGGATGAAATGAACATTCATAGCACAATGTAAAGGGGCGACGTATATGTCAGAAGATCGTATTTTAGATGTAATTATTGTAGGTGCGGGCCCAGCTGGTATGACAGCGGCTGTATATGCATCACGTGCGAATTTAGATACAATGATGATTGAAAAAGGAATTCCAGGTGGGCAAATGGCTAATACAGAAGATGTAGAGAACTATCCTGGATTCGATCATATTTTAGGTCCGGATTTATCTAATAAAATGTTTGAGCACGCTAAAAAATTCGGTGCTGAATATCAATACGGTGATATTAAAGAAGTCATTGATCACGGTGACTATAAAACTGTTATTGCCGGTTCAAAAGAATTTAAAACAAAAGCATTGATCATTACTACTGGAGCCGAGTATAAGAAAATGGGTATTCCAGGAGTAGAAGAGTTAACTGGACGCGGGGTTTCTTACTGCGCTGTATGTGATGGTGCTTTCTTTAGAGATAAAGAACTTGTAGTTGTTGGTGGCGGTGATTCAGCGGTAGAGGAAGGTATTTACTTGACGAAATTTGCTAAAAAAGTAACAATTATTCACCGTCGTGATGAGCTACGTGCACAAAAAATTATCCAAGATCGAGCATTTGATAACGACAAAATTGAATTCATTTGGGATACCGTTGTTGAAGAAATTAATGGGGAAGACGGAAAAGTTCATTCAGTATCATTATTGAACCGTAAAACAAATGAGAAATCTGAATTTAATACAGATGGTGTGTTTATTTATATTGGAATGATTCCATTAAGTGAACCATTCAAATCACTAGGCATTACAAATGAAGAAGGCTACATTCCAACAAATGCAAATATGGAAACGAATGTACCTGGCATCTATGCTGCTGGAGATATTCGAGAAAAAGAATTGCGTCAAATTGTAACAGCTACTGGTGATGGAAGTATTGCTGCTGAAACAGCTCAAAAATATTTAGAAGAACTAAAAGATAAACAAAAAACTAAATAAAATCTATGTGAAAAGTCATAAAACTATGACAAAAAGGTAATTAAATGTTAACTTTTTGTAATGTTAATATGACTTAAAATAGGGTATACTAAGATTATCAATTGACCCCCCTTTTTATATAATAATGAATTGATAATGGTACAGACTTTGTGTCTGTACCTTTTTTCTTTATTTGAAAAGAATTAATCGATAAAATAAGGCGTTTCATTGTTGCTTCAATTATTTCATTGTATAATATAAGTATGAAATGAAGTGAACTGTATAATGATGTAAAGAAAGATGATTCAAACTAGTACTCATAAGATGAGTCATAATTAAAAGGGGGACTCTTTTTGGAACAAAGAGAGAAAGAAACGAAGCTTGTTATTATTACGGGGATGTCTGGAGCCGGAAAGACAGTTGCCATTCAGAGCTTTGAAGATCTTGGTTATTATTGTGTTGATAATTTACCTCCTGCACTTCTACCGAAATTTCTAGAGTTGATGAAAGATTCACGAAATACAATTCATGAAGTAGCACTTGTTATGGATTTAAGAGGTCGTGAGTTTTTTGATTCATTATTTGAAGCGCTCGATATGTTAAGCAATGAGAACTGGATTGAAGAGAACATCTTATTTTTAGATGCTGAAGATGAGAAGCTTGTAACAAGATATAAAGAAACGAGACGTTCTCATCCACTTGCAAATGGTGAATTACCTCTTACAGGTATACATCAGGAAAGACAAATGCTTGATGAACTAAAAGGACGCGCCCAACGCATTATAGATACAACAGAGTTAAAGCCAAAAGAATTACGTGAGGAAATCTTAAAATATTATCAAGAAGAGCAAGATGTTTTCTCTGTTCATTTTGTATCGTTTGGATTTAAATATGGTATTCCAATTGATGCTGATTTAGTCTTTGATGTACGCTTTTTGCCCAATCCACATTATATCCCTCAGATGCAGCCATTGACTGGATTAAATCCAGAGGTATCTTCCTATGTATTCAAATGGACAGAAACACAACGATTTATCGAAAAAATATATGATTTGTTGCAATTTACACTTCCACAATATAAAAAAGAAGGACGTACACAACTTGTTGTTGCAATTGGATGTACTGGCGGCCAGCACCGTTCTGTTGCATTGACTGAACATTTCGGTAAAATACTTGGCAATCAATATATTACGCATATTACACATCGTGATATTGAGAAACGAAAGGAAACAAAATGACCAACAAAAAGAAACCAAATGTTGTTGTTATTGGCGGCGGGACCGGTATGCCGGTTATTTTGAGAGGATTAAAGGAATTACCAATTCATTTGACAACGCTTGTTACTGTTGCTGATGATGGAGGGAGTTCAGGACGTATTCGCTCAATTATGGATTTGCCGGCCCCTGGTGATGTTAGAAATTGCCTAGCCGCCTTGTCTGATGCAGAGCCTTTTTTAATTCTATTATTCCAACACCGCTTTACAGAAGGAAATGGGTTATCAGGACATTCAATGGGGAATCTATTACTAGCAGCTATGGCCTCTATTACTGGTGATTTTTATACAGGTATTCAAGAATTATCGAGAGTGTTATCCGTAAAAGGGGATATATATCCTATTACGAATGAGAGCTTATCATTATCTGCTGAAATGATGGATGGTACAGTAGTTAGAGGTGAGTCAAAAATCCCTGTAGAAAACAAACGAATTAAACGTGTGTTTTTAACACCAGATCCAGCACAGCCTTTACCTGATGCAATTAAAGCGATTTATGAGGCTGATATCGTCGTTATTTCACCTGGAAGTTTATATACAAGTATTTTACCAAATTTAATCATATCTGGTGTTGGGGAAGCACTTCGTGAAACAAAGGCTGATGTTGTCTATATTTGTAATTTAATGACTCAATCAGGAGAAACAGCAGGCTATGCTGCTTCTGACCATGTGCAAGCAATATATGATCATATTGGTCCAAAGACAGTGGATGCGATTATAGCACCTAATGAATCTATTGATAAGCGGATTCAGGCGATATACGCTGAGGAAAATGCACAACCTGTTATTTATGACTTGGAATACTTAATAGATATGGGCCTTGATATCATTGAGGGTGATATCATTATTGAAAGAAATGGTGTCATACGACATGATGCGAGGAAAATTGCCCAATTGATTCACGCTTTATTGTAAACACAATTACATAAAGTAGATAGAGTATAAATGAAAAGAGAAGGGAGGCTTTTCAGGTGTCCTTTGCTTCCGAAATCAAAAAAGAATTAACAGGTATTGAAGAAAAGACAATTGAATCATTAGAAGCTGAATTAAGTGCATTGATTCGCATGAATGGTGTTTTGTCAACCTTAAAAGAATCTTTCACGTTAGATGTGCAAACGGAAAATGCCGCGATTGCTAGGCGTATTTACACATTGATTAAAGAAATTTATCACCATCCAGTTGAGTTGCTTGTACGTAAAAAAATGAAATTAAAAAAGAATAATGTATACATCGTACGGTTGAAGAAAGAAGTAAAAGATTTATTGCAAAGATTAAAGGTAATTGATGAAGATGGTAACATGATTGATACGATACCTAATAAATATTTAACAAATGAAAAATCCGAAAAAGCTTATTTACGTGGGGCATTCTTAGCTGGCGGCTCGATTAATAATCCTGAAACATCCTCTTATCATTTGGAGATCTTTACTAGCAATGAATCACATAATGATTCTGTTTGTACATTATTAAATACTTTTGATTTAAAAGGACGCACCTTACAAAGAAGAAATGGCTATATCACATATATTAAAGAAGCGGAGAAGATAACAGAGTTCTTAATTATTATTGGTGCGCACAACGCTTTGTTCAAATTTGAGGATGTGCGGATTGTAAGAGATATGAGAAATTCTGTGAACCGGCTTGTCAACTGTGAAACGGCTAATTTAAATAAAACAATTGGAGCTGCGTTCAGACAAATCGAAAGTATACAATTTATTGAGAACACCGTTGGGATAGAGGTCCTCCCACAGAAATTACAAGAAATTGCTAAGTTACGTGTTGAACATCAAGAGGTGTCACTTCGAGAATTAGGAGAGCTTGTCCAAAATGAGAAAATCTCCAAATCAGGTGTGAATCATCGTTTGAAAAAAATTGAGCAATTTGCAGATAAATTAAGACAAGAAGGTACAACTGTTTAAGTTATATAAAATGTAGCGAAATATAAAAGTAGATACATGAAACGAATGTAATATGGGAAAAGGTAGATTACTAAATCAAAAAAGAAGGATGATGGATATTGGTTCAGAGGACATTGACGGTTAAACTAGATCCCGGGTTGCAAGCAAGACCGGCAGCACAATTCGTTCAAGAGGCAGTGAAATTCTCTTCAAATATTTTCATCGAAAAAAATCAAAAGCAAGTAAATGCAAAAAGTATTATGGGGCTTATGAGTCTAGCTATTGCGCAATCTGAGACGATTGAATTGATTGCTGAAGGAACGGACGAGGATGAGGCTTTAGAATACTTAGGGAATATTATTGAACAAACAGAGTCATAAAAAATACGGTAAAACTAAAATGGCTTTCGTACAGCTTTCGCCTTAATAAATATGGGGAGAGCTGTTTTCTTTTGAAGAAAAAAATCACATATAAAAAAGCTCTCCCTTTTAAATAGGAGAGCTTTTTTAAAAGCATCGTTTTAATAAGATTATTTTTCTTTTTCTTCTTTTGGCTTGCGTTCAAGTACTTTATCGATTAAGCCATATTCTAATGCTTTTGGAGCAACCATGAAGTTGTCTCGGTCTGTATCGCGTTCGATAACATCTAATGGTTGGCCAGTACGCTCAGAAAGAATTTGGTTTAGTTTTTCACGCATTTCGATGATACGTTTTGCATGAATTTGAATATCAGATGCTTGACCTTGTGTTCCACCAAGTGGTTGGTGAATCATAATCTCACTGTTTGGAAGCGCATAGCGTTTACCTTTCTCACCAGCTGTTAGCAGGAATGCACCCATTGATGCTGCCATACCAGTACAGATAGTAGAAACATCTGCATTAATGAACTGCATTGTATCATAAATCGCCATTCCAGCTGTAATCGATCCACCTGGAGAGTTGATATAAAGCGAAATGTCTTTCTCAGGGTCTTCTGCTTCTAGGAATAGTAATTGCGCAACAATTGAGTTTGCTACGTTATCATCAATTGCACTTCCTAGCATAATAATTCGGTCTTTTAACAGACGTGAATAAATGTCATATGCACGTTCACAACGATTTGTTGATTCAATTACTGTAGGTATTAAATTCATGAAAAGATCCTCCTTTTGATCGGTAAGTCAATATCCATTTTCATCATAACTCAATAGGTCAATAAAGGTCAAACAAAAACATTTTACATTTTTCGCACATGTAAAATGAGTTGACTCTACAGATGAAAGGGTATGTATAATAATATACATTTTCCCCTAAATACGCATCTCTCAAACCTTATATTTATAAAAATTATTAAATGTTAAATCCAATCCAAGCAGCAAGCAAACTTAATATAACAGATGTTAGTACATAAATTATTGCTAAATTAAAACGATGTTTTGTAAGTAGTGTTATTGTTTCAGTTCCGAAAGTAGAAAAGGTAGTATAAGCTCCACAAAACACAACACCAACAATAAGCCAAGTTGTTTCTGTGATGATTTCAGTTTGTAGTAAATACACACATAAACCTAATAAAAAAGATCCTGTAATATTTAAAAACCACGTTCCAATTGGAAAAGGAGCAAGTGAATTACCAAGTTTATTCAGATAAGCTCCTAATACATAACGGCAAACGGCTCCCATTGAGCCAGCAAGACCAATGAAGATTGTCATTTTACGTCACTTCCTTTTATGAAGAAATATAATGCAAGTTGTCTGCCAAGATAAGCTAATAATAATCCGAGAATAATGCTGAATACAACATAAATACAAGCAGATAGGATACGGTCATCTTGCATGAGCTGTATCGTTTCGACTGAGAACGTTGAAAAAGTCGTAAAAGAGCCTAGAATCCCAGTGCCTATTAAGGGCGTAAGGTAACGACGTACACCATGAAATTGAGCGAGATATGTCGAAAGGAAACCTAATAATAAACAGCCACATAGATTTGTGAAAAATGTTGCGAATGGAAAAATAGCATTAGATAATAGAAAAGTCGATATGCCATAACGTAAAAGTGTTCCAATAAATCCACCAATAGCGATAGCAATAATATTCATATAAAGTGCCTCCTAACTGTAAAATAAACATATAAAAAACTCCTGTACAAGACATACTTCACCCGATGTCTTATACAGGAGTCATTAGCTAATGTTGTAAACACATTAACGGTTATGGCGAACTCCATCGCCTTTAGTTATTAAGCGCGCCTAAGAGGATTCGAACCCCTGCTCCTGGTACCGGAAACCAGTGCTCTATCCAACTGAGCTATAGGCGCAATAGTAAAACATGCACAAATTAGTATAACTTTTTCGTGCTAGAGTTGCAAGCAAATTAAAAGGAGACGTATTCAAACGTCTCCCGATTTTATTGATTATTCATCTTTTAATAAAAGTGTAATCAATGTAGTACCAATATATGTTGTTAAACGGAATGCAGAATCTAATCCATTCCAATCAGAACTTTGCCACATAGCAAACCATTCTCCACCAACAACTTGGAAACCAAGGAACCAAACACTAATTCCAAGTAAAAGACCAACGATTCCCCATTTTTTTGCTTCATGGAAAGTAGCAGCATCGTCATTACGATGTTTGATCATTTTGAAAGCACCTAATAAACAAAGAATCGCAATAGCCCATTCAAGTACGATGATAAAGATATAGCCAACATGATGTAATGTAGAGGAAGTAATCGCTCGGTACATTAAGCTATTGCCTTCAAATGTTGTATCCATGCTTAATACATGGTGAACGAATTGATAGTTTGATTGATAATCGGTTACATTACCAAATGCAACGAATAAAGCATATAATCCAAAGAACCCAGTTAATGCAGCTTTAGTAAGTCTTGTAATAGAATTTGTGTTCATTTTAAATTCACCCTTTAGTTAATTTTAAATTTGTCTACTTCTTCAATTAATTCTTCAGCAATGGATGCTAGATTTCTTGCACCATCTGACATATCTTCTACAACGGCAGTTTGTTCTTCAGCAGAAGAAGCAACATCTTCAGCATTTAGATTCAGATTTTGATAGATTGTAGAAATACCGTCGATTTCTTCAGTTAAGTTGGACGTAATTGCTTCAACTTGTGCAGAAATGGTTGAAGTCTCTTGGAACTGACTAGATACTTTTTCAACAGCATTTAAGATATGAGTAAAGGCATTACCAGCTTCATCTGTAAGTCGATTACCTTCTTGAACTGCATGATAACCTTTATTCATACTTTCCATAGCATTTGAAATTTCATTTTTAATTTCAACAATTAATTCATTTATTTGATTTGCTGCTTTGCTTGATTCCACAGCTAGCTTACGAACTTCATCAGCTACAACTGCAAATCCTTTTCCAGATTCGCCAGCACGAGCAGATACAATTGCTGCATTTAATGCTAGCAAATTTGTCTGCTCTGCAATTGAAGTAATAAATGATGAAATTGTCTCAATTTGTGTTGATTTATCATTTAATTGGTTAATGATTGTATTTGATTGTTTTGTATGCGTGTCGATAACTTGCATGTTTTTCTGTGATGCTTCAATTGTTGACGTTCCAGATTCTGAAATATTTACTGTATTGTCAACGAGCTCGTTCACTTGTTGGATATTATCGCTCACACGTTTGATTTCATTTGAAATTGAACCAATATGATCTGTCGCGTTGTTCACAATTGTCGTTTGTTGGTCTGTTTCAGACGATACTGTTTGAATCGCTTCAGAGATTTGATTGGCAGCAAGTTTCGTTTCTTGAGAGCTTGCAGTAAACTGTTCAGCCATTGCTGCAAGTTGTGAAGATGAATGAATTACTTTTTCAAAAGCATTACGAATTGCAGCTAGCATTGTATCGTATTTATTTGCTAAGTCACCAAAATCATCTTTACGTAGTTTCAAATGTTCTAAATGTTCGTTTTCGACGAATTCTAAATTAGAAGTCGAATCGATTAATTTACCGAGTTCATCTACTGGTTTAGAAACTCGGCGGCCGATGATAATAGATAAGCCAATTGCAATCACAACGGATACGAGCACAATGATGATTGAAGTAATATTATTCTTCATTAATGTTGAATTAAAGAAGTCTTCATCATATTGAATGACAAGTAGACGTGTTTGCTTGTACGAACCATTTTCGTCGGGTTCTCCAATTGGAATATAGCGAATTTTTGTCTTTGTACCATCAATGGTGTCATTTTTTGTTTTGATCTTGCTTTCTTCAATCGCTTTTTTACCAATTTTGGCATCTTGCTTGCTAATTGCTTTTGCATCACCATTTTTGTCTTGCTTATTAATAGAATGTTCTGGTTCACCATTATCTTGTACAGTGTATAAAGATATGTTTTTAACGTAGTCGTGGTCTTTTTCTAATTTATTTGTTGTGTCGGTTAAGCTAAAACCATCTAATACCTCATTGAATTGATCAGCAGTTGCACCGAGTTCAATTAAATATTTTCCATCAGGTGTTCCCATATAACTGAATTTATTTGTTTCTTTTGTAGCTTCACTAACTTCTAAACGGTCATGTTCGAATTTACCACTTTTTAAACGATTATTTAATAAATCTGTAATACCGAATTCTTTAAAGTCTAATCCTAAATCTTCTTTTCGTGTTGAGTATTTTACTACTAAGTCATCATCTAATATGAAAATTTCAAAATCATCGAATTGCTTTTTATATTTTTCTAGATTCCATGATTCGATTTTTGGATTTTCCTTATATTCTTTCATGAGGACATTTGTATACTCTTCCATCTTCTCTGCTAAGGAAGATTCAATAATGTTATAGGATACATCTGAGCTATCAACCGCACTCAAAATATTACTCTCGACTAAATTCTCAGTCGCTTCTTTTTGATTTTGTAATTCTTGTCTCGTATTCATGTAATTGATAGAAACAACTAAAATAACGAGTAGAGAAATTGAGATTCCAAGCATTAAAATTAAATTGCGTTGGAACACACTCATTTTTTTCATTATGATTTTACCCCTTTCTATGTTGACTAACCGTAAAATTAATAACCATCGACTATAGACCATATATAGTATCGGCTAACTAATGAAAAAATGAATGGTTTTTGTGAAGAAAATTAATTCTTTTTACCTAATTGTCATTTTTGTGATGTTTTGATAGTAGGGATAAAATCACACTTAGTTTTTTCGAAAAATAATGTAAATTTTGATTAAATAGTTAAAACAAAAAGATACCTATTTTTGAATTAAATATGTTATACTTTTTCTAATGTTTGACACCAATGCGGTGGATAACGTATGTATGTACTATAGAGGGACAAATTTTACATAAATAATTTAGGAGGGTTTGTATTATGCGTAATCAAGAAATGCTTTTGATTCCAGGACCTACACCTGTCGTTGATTCGATTTATGATGCAATATCAAAAGAAACTTGGAGTCATACTGACCCACGTTTTGCTCAAATTTATAAAGACTCAATTGCTAAAACACGCGATATGTTAAAAACAGATGGTGAAGTCATTGTATTTGCTGCTTCAGGTACACTTGGTATGGAGATGGCATTGATTAATACTGTGAAACCAGGCGAAAAAGTATTAGTTGTCAGCCAAGGATATTTCGGTGACCGTTTCATCGGAATTGGTAAGGCTTATGGTATTGAAATCGATGTTATTCAATCTGAATGGGGAGAACAAGTTTCTCCAGAAGCAGTAGATGAGAAGCTAGCTTCAGGTAATTATAAAGCAGTAACTGTTACTCATGCAGATACTTCAACTGGGGTAAAAGCAGATTTGGATGCGCTTGTGCCGGTTATTAAAAAACACGATGCACTCGTGATTGTTGACGGGATTTGTGCTACAGCTGCAATGGAAGAAGATATGAGTAAAACTTATGGTGACCCTTCTTATAAATTAGACATTGTATTAACTGGTTCGCAAAAAGCGATTGGTGTACCACCAGGGCTTGCAATCGTTGCCTTTAACCAATCTGCTTTAGATGTTCGTAAAGAAATTGAACATGTACCAGGTTATTACACTGATATTTATAACTGGTTACCAATCATGCATGATCCAACAAAATACTTCGCAACACCAGCTGTGAACTTAGTGTATGCATATGATGAAGGTATGCGTATTGTATTAGAAGAAGGTATGGATAACCGCTATGCACGTCACGACAAGTTTGCAGAAGGCGTACGTAAAGGCTTGAAAGAATATGGTATGAAACCATTAGCTGCTGAAGGTGCTGAAGCAAGTACATTAAGCTGCATACTATATCCAGAAGGTGTAGATGACGGCGAATTCCGCAAAAACTTATCTGATAAAGGTATTGTTGTTGCAGGTGCCTTAGCACATCTTAAAGGTAAAGCATTCCGTATTGGCCATATGGGGAATACGACAAAAGAAATGCTTGAAAAAGCCGTCGAAGAAATTGGTAAAACGTTAGTTGATATGGGTCAAAATGTAGATCCTGAAAAAGCTGTTGCAAGCTTCAATAGTGTATTTTAATTAAATCTCATATTTGATATCTAGTAAAGCCAGATTGTTCATCCTACAATGAGCAATCTGGCTTTTTTGTGTTTTATATAATGGGATTGAGACTTATCTAATGGGGTAATGTTATTTAAAACAATTTTTACGAAAAAATATAATCTTAAGATACTTTGTTGTTGTATATTTCCATTCAAAGTGAATATCAATTATAACTTTTGACTGAAATGCCGATAACATATATAGGTATAAATCATTAGTTACATATATTATTCATCAGAAGGTGATTAACATGCATAGTTTACGCTTTTATCAATATTTTTTTAGAGTAGCTATTATTCTTAGTATGATTGGTGTCATTGGGTATTTAAATATGAAATCTTATGTTGTTGAAGGTGCAGAGAAATCAACAAGTAAAGCTACAATTGAGTTTGTACCTACAACCGATCAAGTTATCCCTATGAATCCAAAGAATCCTACTGAAGCATTAGATTCAACATATCAACGAAGAAGTTCTACAGCAAACATTGAAAAAGGTGAATTGCGTTTAGACTATGTTGCTATGCCGAATTTCGTAACCGATAGAACATCTTTATATCATGAAGCTAATAAATTGAGTTCAGATGTACGATTTATACAAATTTCGAATTTGGCTAGTATGAATTCTACATGGATGGTTACAGCAAAAATGAACGAAGTCAAAAGCCAAGCAACAAACGAAGT
>Ga0079226_10003445_pt1 | contig 12125 bp, 12 predicted proteins | sample Poulit2014_FD_76345 | JGI IMG/M metagenome (GOLD analysis project Ga0079226, IMG submission 76345) | Agricultural soil microbial communities from Georgia to study Nitrogen management - Poultry litter 2014 | ecosystem: Environmental > Terrestrial > Soil > Agricultural land | place: USA: Georgia... | reverse complement strand
CGGCTGTGAAAGTAATAATTCATCGATATTAACGCCGAGTGCCCGAGCATAATTAGGATCTAATGCATGCTCCGCGTCAATAAATGCAGCCTGCCCACCTAATTTTTGTGCCTCAGCAATCGCATGCAATGCAACAGTTGTCTTTCCCGACGATTCTGGTCCATAAATTTCGATTACACGACCTCGTGGATACCCACCGATCCCTAAAGCAATATCTAATGCTAAAGACCCACTCGGAATCGTTTCAATCCTTTTTTCCGCCTCTTCACCTAACTTCATTATTGAACCTTTACCAAACTGTTTTTCTATTTTTCGTAACGCTTCATCTAAAGCTTTTTGTCTATTACTCAATTTATTTGCTCCTTCCTCTTACACTATTACTATAATACAATGTTTTACTATATTTCTCAAACGAAAAGCGAATGCATGTTCTTCTTTTTTTACCCTCTAAAATTACTCAAATTACTAATTTAATAATAGTTCCTTAGTCAAGATATTATTTTTCATTCACTTTATCCGGTTTATTTTTGTAAATTTAAATATTTAAATAATTTTTCAAACCCTTTTAATACAGAACGATAACGAATATGTTTTCTATCCCCATGGAATTGATATCGTTCAACTAGTTCAACGTTTTTATCACGATCGTATAAACAAATAAACACTGTACCTATTTCTTGTCCTTCTGCAGGTTCTGGACCAGCAACCCCTGTGAAACTGAGGCTAATATTAGCATCCATTAATTCACAAACGTTACGAGCCATCTCTGTAGCACATTGTTTACTAACAGTACCATGCTGATCAATCGTTTCTTCTGCTACACGCAATACATTTATTTTTGTAGAGGGTGCATAGCTAACAATCCCACCATTAAAAACCGTCGCTGCACCACTAACGGATACAAACTTACTTTGAAACGCACCACCTGTAAGACTTTCAGCGACTGCAAGTTTTTTATTATATGCTTGTAGTAAGTGGAAAATCTTTTCTTCAATCGTTGCACCATTTTCACCATAATAATATTGCCCGACTCGTTCTAAAATAGCAGCCTTAGTTTTTAATAACATTTTTTTAGCTATTTCATTTGTTTCTGCTTTTGCTGTTAAGCGAATCGTTATTCCATCTTTATCAGCTAACGGAGCAATCGTTGGATTTTGTTGACCACTAATTAGATCTTTCAATTTATGTTCTAAAGAAGATTCTCCAATTCCGATAAAACGTAAAATATGCGACTCTATAACTTGTTCCCCATTTAAATGGCGTAGGTAAGGCAGCACATCATCACTAAATATCTGTTTCATCTCTCGAGGTACCCCTGGAAGGAAGATCCATATTTTCCCTTCGTGCTCTACGATATTACCCGGAGCCATTCCGTATTTGTTTTCTAATAACGTTGAATTTTCAAATATGCGGGCCTGTCGACGATTATTAGGAGTCATCTCTATTCCTTGTGATTTAAAAAATGACTTTATCTTTTGTAAAGAAGGTTCATCTTCAATAATCGATAAATGACTAATTTGCTGAAAAGCTTCACGGGACAAATCATCTTCTGTCGGACCTAGACCTCCTGAAACAATCATCACATCTGATCGTTCCCTTGCCCTTTCCATAATCGTCGTTAACCGTTCTAAATTATCCCCTACGACCGTATGAAAGTACGTATTTATTCCGTAAGCTGCTAATTGCTCAGACATCCATTGAGCGTTTGTATTAGCGATCTGTCCTAGTAACAATTCTGTACCAACAGCGATGATTTCTGTACGAAGTGGTTTGTTAATCATTTGGATTCCTCCAATACGTGCCAATTTTTAATAAAATAATCAACACCTGACCATACTGTCAAAATTAACGCAATATACACGGCGATAGTATCGATTGGAATAGCTAAGTAAGCAAAAGGAAAATTGTGTAGTAAAAGTAAAGCAATGGCACTTAACTGGGATGCAGTTTTTAATTTTCCCATACTACTCGCAGCAAGAACGATGCCCTCCCCAGCTGCGACTAAACGTAAGCCAGTAACAGCAAATTCACGGCTGACAATTAAAATGACAATCCATGCTGCGACTAAATCTAGTTCAACGAGTAAAATAAACGCAGCTGAGACGAGTAATTTGTCTGCTAAAGGATCTAAAAACTTCCCCATATTCGTAATCAAATTATACTTACGTGCGTAATACCCATCTAACCAATCAGTTGCTGAAGCGATAATAAAAATGATCGCTGCTATGAGATGGGTAATAGGATACGCCTCTTCATTCATATACCATTCTCCCCACGCAAACGGTATAGTTAATACAATAATAAAAATAGGAATTAATAAAATACGTGAAATTGTTATTTTGTTAGGGAGGTTCATCTTTTATCAACCTTTCTTTATTCAGTTAAAAACCCCTTCCGACAATGAGAAGGGGGAAGTGATTAAATCTGTTAGCTTTTGTACTTTAACTATTCATTTAACTCATCGGTATTCCGGTAAATTATGATTTTAATACATCTCAAAAATAGTGTTTATCCAACGAAATTGACCATTTGAAAGTCCATTTCCTTTATGATCCTTTATCTAAATTAATAAGGAATTTTTGATGAACACTTGATGCCGGATCAACTGGATACTCCATTGCAACATCATTTAATTTAATCGTAATACCTGTTGTATTACCAACATTTAAATAAACGTTATTTTCCTCGGTTAAGTCAATCGGCTCTATATTCGTATCTGAACTTAAAATACCATCAAAATAATTAGTTCCACTTTCACCGACAATGGACACATAAGCTTCACCTTCAACATCAAATGCTAATAAAACTTCATCCTCATAATAAAGAAAATTTAATTCAGATTGAGGCGATCTACCTGTTCCGACTTCAACTACCTCGAATTCACTTTCAGATTCTGGTTCGTCATTGCCATCATCTTCCGTATCACCAGAACCATCATCTTCTTCATCGTCATTAACTGGTTTTTCTTGATCTGATTTTTCAGCATCTCGAATAATTTCATCCGACTCGCTCGGTTGATTTGAATTTGGGCTATCTGTTTTTAATGCCTTTTGCGTTAATGTCAAAGCAACAAATAATACTCCAATAATTAAAATAATGACGATAACTGTTGGTAAAAATGATAAGATTGCCGTGCTTTTAGGGGCACGTGCTCGTTGCGTACGTCTAACATTCGAGTATTGCGCTGTTTCTTCCTCGATATCTTCTTGATCAAAATTTTGCAATAATAGTTCATAATCCATATTTAAGACGAGCGCATACTCTTTTATAAAAGCTCGTGCATAAAATCGGCCGGGTAAACTGCTAAAATCATTATCTTCGATTGACTGTAAATAACGCTTTTGAATTTTAGTCATTTCCTGAATGTCATCAAGCGATAATTGTTGTGCTTCCCGTTCCTCTTTTAATATTTGACCGATTTCCATCATTGAACACCTTCCATATTAAAATTCAAACATTCCTTCTCCGGGCATCATTTTGGGCTCAATAGAATCATATGTGATTTCTTCATCTTTATCCCGTCTAATTTCAATAATATAATCAAAATCTTTCATCGTATACTCAGTAGCTTGCACAAATACATCCGGATGTTCGATTACTTTAATTGCGGGTAATTGCATAATTTCACGAATTAATTGCCAATGTTGTTCATCAGCTCGCTGTTTAGAAACTACGCCGTCGATGATATAGATGTAATCTTCTCCATATTCCCCTTCAATTAATTCTTTACGGACAGTTTGTTTTAATAATGTACTTGATACGAATAACCATTTTTTATTGGCGCTAACACTTCCCGCTACAATTGATTCCGTTTTACCTACGCGAGGCATACCTCTTACGCCGATTAATTTATTCCCTTTAGCTTTAAACAATTCAGCCATAAAATCAACGAGTAATCCAAATTCACCTCGAACGAAACGGACTGTTTTACGATCTTCTGAGTCACGATGAATATACTTTCCGTGCCTTACTGCTAATACATCATGTACTTCCGGTTTTCTCAACTTTGTTTTTTTAATTGTATCTAAATTATCTAGAATCGTTTTTAATCTTTCAATATTTTCATCATGTTGCGATAAAAGTAACATACCACGTCGTGAATCTTCAATCCCATTAATCATTATAATGTTAATCGACAACATACCTAGTAATGAAGAAATATCTCCTAACATGCCTGGTCGGTTATATTGTAACTCATATTCAAAATACCATTCCGTTTTCTTCATAAATAAGTACCTCTTTCCTATTACGATTCCATCTTCTTAATTTTACCTAATCAACAAAACAATTGCAATCTTATATCTGTAAGAGCTTTTTTCGATGACCTATTTTTTAAAAAAATGAATCAATTTCATAATATATCATTTTAAAATTAAACATAAGTACAGAATAATTATTTCATCAAAAATTTTATTTTTGTGTTCATTCGGCTACACTTCTCCTTCCGACGGACAGAACGTCCTAATGCAAAATTAGCAAACAACAGGAGGTTGCGTTTAAATTTGCCGCAAGCACTTCCTTGTCCCGGCAAGGGATATGCCGACGTTTCCGGCAAAGGGAGTTTTTAGTCGGCCCTTCTTTTAATTTGTTGCTCATCTAACGAGTCGCTACAGTGAGTTTCGGATTGTGCTGTTCCATTTTGTATATAATTAACGAAAAAAGCACCGAAGGTATTAATTTACTCCGATGCTTTTACTCTTTAATTATAAATTCATTTATTTATTTTTAACTAACTTGATCATTGTACTTGCTATTGCGCGTTGTTCGTCTTCTGATGCAGCATTCCATAAATCTTTTAGGATTTGTTCTTCCTTATTTTCTGGGGTAACATGTTTACTTAAATAATCACCAACATGTTGAGCTACATCCGCCATTTTTTCATTACTCATCCCATGATCTTTCGCTGCTTCTACTCGATCCGCCAAAAATTCTTTCCACGTCGAAAAGTTATCTAAAATAGACATTAACATACCTCCTTATCTTTATCGTTAGTATGTAACGTCTAGCATAGTTTATTCATTGAACTATTAATTATTAAGGAGACCATCCACCAGAAATATTAATAATTTCTCCCTGAATGTAATTCGCCTTTTTATCCATTAAAAAGCTAACCGTATGCGCCACTTCACTCGTTAACCCAGCTCGATGTAATGGAATTTGCGAAATAATGGACTCTTTTTCAATATGTTCGTTCATTTTTGTGTCAATAAAACCAGGACTTACCGCATTAACCGATATACCTGATGGCCCTACCTCTTTAGCTAACGCCTTAATAAAGCTATTTTGAGCACCTTTAACCGATGAATAAACAACCTCATTACTTGCACCGACATGTCCCCAAATAGATGTTATGAAAATAATTTTCCCCGTTTGTTTCCGAATCATTTCGGGTAAAAAATATTTCGTTACAAGCCACGGCGCCTTTACATGTAGATGTAACATAGCATCCATTTCATCTTCCGAAGTGTCGTGGAATAAGCCAAAATGTGCCATTCCACTTACATAAATAATAGCATCAACTGGAAAGACAATCTCATCGCACAGTTTATGAACCGAACTCGACATCGTTAAATCAGCTTGTACAATTTGTAAAATACGTTCTTCATCTATTTCTGTAACTAACTGTTTCATCGCCTCTTTATTGCGATTATAATGAAGTAAAAGCGAATATCCATCATCAGCTAAGCCTTTACTAATAGCCGAACCGATTCCGCCGCTCGCCCCCAAAATCAATACATTCTTTTGCATTTGTTACGATCCTTTTTCAATAATAAACGATGTGAGTCGTTCTTCTGTAATCCACTCGTTTAAGTAATTGTTAATATCCTCTAATGTAATTGACGAAACAAAAGGAATAATCTCAAAATAATTAATACCTGAAAAATGATAATGTAAAAATTGACTGGCAATTTGTTCGAGTGAGTTCATTTCACGTAGCATTTGACCAATTTTTTTATTGCGCATCATTTGAAATATTTTTTCATCAATTTCCATTGTTTTCGTGCTAAATAACAACTCGTTTACTTTTTGAACAAAATTATTTGGATCGGAAGTGTTGCTACTAATGAGCGTGAAGTTATAATCTTCTTCAACCGTTGTGCTATATTCAAAACTGTCATCGATTAACTGTTCCTGATATAACGTCTCGTAAAAAGGGCCTGATTGGGAAAATAAATAATCTAATACCATTTGTTGAATTAATTCTTGTTTTAACAGGTTCTCACCTTGCAGTTGCTGTTCACTTTCTTTAATACCGACAGTCACTTTTGGAATTGATACCGGTAATTCAATAGTATTTTCCTTCGTGACAACTTGGGTTGGTTCATTTGGTACAGATATTGCCAGCGCCTGTACGTCGGCAAATGTTTTTTCTGCTTGATTTTTTTCAATTAAGTTCCCTAAGGTTTGTACATCGAAGTTTCCGACGACAAATAATGCCATATTACTCGGATGATAAAATGTTTCATAACATGTATATAAATCTTCCTTTGTTATCGCTTGAATCGACTGTACCGTTCCAGCAATATCGATATTAATTGGTAATAATTCATACATGTTTTTAATCGCACCCATAAAGGAGCGCCAACCCGGTTCATCGTCATACATCTTAATTTCTTGGGCGATAATACCTTTCTCTTTCTCAACGGATTGATCAGAAAAATACGGTTCTTGGACGAAGTCGAGTAATGTTGTGACATTTTCGTTTACATTTTCTGTCGTTGAAAATAAATACGCTGTTTTTGAAAATGATGTGTAGGCATTTGGAGATGCACCTTGGGCCATGAAATCATTGAAAATATCTCGATCTTCTTTTTCAAATAATTTATGCTCTAAGAAATGGGCTATCCCGTCTGGAACAGTAACCTCTTCCTCCTCGTTAATCGGTGTAAATGTATTGTGCATTGAACCATAATTCGTCATAAAAAGAGCGAATGATTTTGTCATCTGTCGTTTCGGTAATAAAAATACTGTTAACCCATTTGAAAGCTCTTTTTTATATAAGGATTCTGAAATATGTTCGTAATTTATTTTTTCCATTTTATTCACCTGCCTTACCTGCTAATACATAGATTGTGTCAAGATTGATTTCATTTGCTACCTTAATGACAGCTTCTTTCGTCACTTGTTCAATTTGCTTTATAAATAATTGAGGTGTTAGTTGTTTTTTTCCAAGCACTTGTTGATATAATAACTCAATAGTACCTCCCGGATGATCTAAAGTTTCCTTTACATTACTTACGATTAGCTCCTGAACACCTGTTAATTCAGTTTCTGTAAAATTACCTTGTCGTATCTCTTCAAGCTGTTGTGCAATAATTGTATAAGTGTTCTCATATTCCGACGTTTCAACACCGCCATATACCATGAGAAGCCCAATATGACTTTCTATTCTTGAAGCGATATAGTAGGCTAAACTGTGTTTTTCTCGGACATTCATAAATAGTTTGGAATTAGGAAATGCTCCAAATAATCCATTAAAAACTTGCAAAGCACTATATTGATCATCATCATATAAAATATTCGTCCGATATCCGATATGTAATTTAGCTTGCTGAATTGCATCTGCTTCAACTACCTTCTTCGGTTCTATAGGATGTGACCTTTTTGCTTCACTGATATCTACTGTCTGTTTAGGGGCGGTTTGACGAATAAACAGATTCGTTACAGTTCCTTCTATTTCTTCTACTTCAAAGTCACCTAATACATAAATATCAAGTTCATCTTCCGCGATCATTTGTTCATAATAATTTGCTAATTGTTGTCCATCAATTGATTCTAATTCATCAACATAGCCGTCAATATGAAGTGAAAATGGTTCTTCTTTATACATTTCATCGATTAGTCGCTCATTAGCATAGGCAACCTTATTATCGTAAATAGCATTTATTTTATTTTCTAATTGTCTTTTTTCACGTATGACAATTTGGTTATCGAACATGTCATTTTCAATTAAAGGTGAAAAAATGACTTCATGAAACAATTTCAACGCAGCATTTGTAATATCACCTGATTGTTCGATAAACTTTTCATTCGCAAATTCTAATTGAAAATGTAAAATGTCGCTTTCGCCTTTTTTCGTTGTCGTTATATGCAATAATGCACCATATAATTCATCAAGCCTCATTTGTAATTCTTTTTCCGAGCGATGATGTTTCGTTCCTTGTTTTAAAACGAAAGGCAATAACGCACGCTTTGTCACCGTGTCGCGCATTAACGGTGCTTTAAACTTTGCTACTGCCGTAATTGTTTTAAATTTATCGGTTGGAACGAAATGAAAATTAATATGATTTTTTTCAATCGTTTTAACTGTTTGCTCAACCATCAACTTCAACCTTCCTTCTACCTTTTAAAGTTTATTTATCGTTCAAGTATTTCTCATTGTTCCTCTTCTTCATCAGGTTTATCAATTAATACTTCACGAGGTTTATTCCCTTCATATGGCCCGACAATCCCTTGTTCTTCCATCGCATCGATTAATCTTGCTGCACGATTGTATCCTATTCTGAACCGCCTTTGTAACATAGAAACACTTGCACTTTGTATATCTACAACTAAAGTTACAGCATCTTCAAACAACTCATCAGCAGTTTCATCAAATGACTCCGGCACTTCAGATGGCGTCATTTTTTCATCGTAATTTGCTTGTTGCTCCTCCTTACAATGTGTGACGACTCGTTCTACTTCATCATCTGATAAAAATGCCCCTTGAACACGAATCGGTTTTGATTGACCGACAGGAATATATAACATGTCGCCTCGACCTAATAATTTTTCAGCACCAACCATATCTAAAATGGTTCGTGAATCAACCTGAGAGGAAACACTAAATGCGATCCGAGACGGTATATTCGCTTTAATAACCCCCGTGATCACATCAACAGACGGACGCTGAGTTGCGATAATGAGGTGTATACCAGCTGCACGGGCCATTTGTGCTAATCGTGTGATAGAATCTTCGACATCAGACGACGCTACCATCATTAAATCTGCTAACTCATCGACTAATACGACAATGTATGGCAATCGAGACCTTTGTTCCTCATTCTGTTCATTTTCTTTATGAATATAACTATTATAACTTTCAATATTACGAGTACCCGTTTCGGAAAATAGTTCGTATCTTTCCTCCATTTCAGTCACGATTTTTCGTAAAGCGACTGATGCTTTTTTAGGATCCGTGACAACAGGTGTCAGTAAGTGAGGTATGCCATTATACATATTAAGTTCAACTTTTTTCGGGTCGATCATTAACATTTTAACTTCACTCGGTTTTGCCCGCATTAAGATGGAGATAATAATACCGTTAATACATACACTTTTACCACTACCTGTTGCACCTGCGATTAATAAGTGAGGCATTTTATTCAACTCACCTGTCACAACATCTCCAGATATATCCCGACCTAAGGCAAATAACAACTTTTTCTGGATATCACGATTGACATCTAACACCTCACGTAACGATACAGTCGCTATTTCATTGTTCGGAATTTCAATCCCTACGGCTGACTTACCAGGTATCGGTGCTTCTATTCGTATGTCCTGTGCGGCAAGTGCAAGTGCAAGATCATCTTGTAAGCTAAGAATTCGACTTACTTTCACTCCTGCTTCCGGATACACTTCGTAACGCGTTACTGCTGGTCCTACGTGCGCCTTTGTAATGGTTGCATTTACACCGAAACTTGCAAACGTTTCTTCTAATGTTTTTACGGTACTATTTATTTTTCTCTGATCTTTTCGTTGGGCTTGTACTTTTGGTTCCGAGAGTAAGCCTATGCTCGGTAATTCATAATCCTCATCCACGGATTCATTTATTATGATGGCTTCCTCATCTAATTCATTAGAACTATCTTCCGTCTCTATCGGTAAAATCATCTGACCAGAAGCTTGATCGTGTGAAAAATGGACATCAACGGCCTTTTTTCGTTCTTCAGTCGGCTCGACAGAAACTGTCTCATTTGTTCCTGCAGCCATCGGTAATTCTTCTTTTTCAGCTTCAGACGTTCGCTGTTTTTTGAATGAAGAGAATTTATTAAAAATGAAATCCTTCATCTTCAAAAAGGTTCCCCATACTTTTTTAAACATACGCTCAATAGAAAAGTTTGTCACAAACAATAGCCCTATTAACATAGAAAACACGGCTACGATCTTCGCACCAACAAAAGAAAATAAAAAATGGATGAACGAAAATAACAGTGCCCCAATCATTCCCCCACCTAATTGACTACTAACTCCGACCCCTTTTACATATGATGCGAAATGATACCATGATTGTTTCATAATCGAAGTTTCAGCTAAATGGATCTGCATTTTTTCAAATGTATGAATATGTGTGAATAACAACACACCAAGGAAAATAATAATGAAGCCCAATTTCCGCTTTGAAAAAATGGTCGGTCTTTTTCTTTTTATCACTAACACGACCCCGACAATAAGTAAAACAATTGAGGCGACAAAATACCAAATCCCAAATAAAAAACGAAAACTATTTTCCAACAAACGTGTAATGAATCCCTCACTAATCATCGAGGCACCACTGCCGAAAATAGATAAAAAAACGAGTAATAAACCGATTAATTCTAATTTAAATTGTTTTTTTGTATTCCTAGACTTTCTACGTTTTCTTTTTTTAGACACAGTTCGTTCACTCCAAATATATTGCTTAAAACATTACCTTAAATGTTGATTTCTCGCTATAATCTTTATCTAGTATAACATAATTGATTCATTGCGAGGGAGTGACGATGACGATTTATATAATTTATTTAGACAGTTGATTCAAACAACTATTATTCATATTTAATAATCGTACCTGGCTGGAACTTTCCTTCTAAAAAATCTTGCGGATTAGTCGATAACAATTGTACGATTTCATATGAACCATCATTATTATTCATCACATAACATTGTTTGCCAGCGTAAGATTTTAATTCGGGTGGTGTTGTCTTACTAGGATATATATCGTCATGATGCATGATTGTGTACAAAACCATCATTACCCTTCCTTTCCATTGTCAGTTGTATTACCATCTTCATTTTCATTTGTATTACCATTTCTATTGCCATTTAGATTACTGTTTTCAATTAAGGCTGTTAGTGTGTTCATCGCATCCTTGAGTCCACCTACCTGATCGATTATTTTATACGTAACAGCCTCTTCTCCTACTAAATTCGTTCCAATATCGCGTGTTAAATTACCTCGGGCAAACATTAATTCTTTAAAAGATTGTTCATCTATATTGGAATGATTGACGACGAATTGAATGACGCGGTCTTGCATTTTATCTAAATATTCAAATGTTTGTGGTACCCCGATTACGAGTCCTGTTAGGCGAATTGGATGAATCGTCATTGTCGCTGTCGGTGCAATAAAGGAATGGGTTGCCGCGCATGCGATAGGAACTCCAATTGAATGTCCTCCTCCTAAAACGATTGAAACAGTCGGTTTTGACATCGAGGCAATCATTTCTGCAAGCGCTAACCCCGCTTCAACGTCACCGCCAACGGTATTTAACAATATAATAACACCTTCTATTTTAGGGTTTTGCTCGATTGCGATTAGTTGAGGTAATACATGTTCATATTTTGTCGTTTTATTTTGTGGAGGTAATTGCATATGTCCTTCAACTTGTCCAATAATCGTCAACACATGGATATTTGAATCAGGTGCTTCGGGAACATTTGCCTGACCTAATTCTTTAATTTTTTCTACAATCGAAGACGTTGATACTTCTTCATCTGCTGTCTTTTTCTCATTCTCAGTTTGTTTCATTTTAAACGACCTTTCTAGCAATTTTATTTTCTATAGTATTTGCTACTTTTTCTAGTTCATGCAGTTGAAAAACTGAACGAAAAAATTTGGCGATAAATTGCGCCTCCATATGACAGAATGAAGTTTATTTTATGACTAAAACAAAAGGTGAATAATAACCACGATATGGGAAACAACTATAAAAAATGGCTGGATTGAATCTGGATAAAATCCAGAAACAAACCAGCCTGTTATTCATAACATTTTAGTATTTTTAGTAACGGTTAATGATGATTTAATTATACTCGTTTATGATCGTTTAATTTATTTAGTTCAAATGCGTCATGTAAAGCATTAACTGCTTTTTTAACTT
>Ga0079226_10003443_pt1 | contig 12133 bp, 7 predicted proteins | sample Poulit2014_FD_76345 | JGI IMG/M metagenome (GOLD analysis project Ga0079226, IMG submission 76345) | Agricultural soil microbial communities from Georgia to study Nitrogen management - Poultry litter 2014 | ecosystem: Environmental > Terrestrial > Soil > Agricultural land | place: USA: Georgia... | reverse complement strand
TTGAGCAGCATGCTGATCAACGATATAAAAACCATCGTCAGATTCCGCAAATAAAAATGTCCCATGCATTTGGCCAAAATAATTTAATGGTGGAAACTCTGCCTTTTCTGTGGGTTGATTTTCATCAATGCCCGGTGAGGTATCTGCGCTATTTTCGCTAATTGAAGCATCTTTTGTATCCGTTTTTCCTGTGGTTTTTTCTGGCTGATACTTAGCATCCCAGTTTTTAACAGCCTCAGAATCCAAATCATTCACATTACTGATCATCACCGGCTTAACGTCTGTTTTAACTGTATTGTCAATTTGATCTGTTTTGTCCGTTTGATCCGGAGAAGCTTTACCGCCCATTAAAGCATCAAGGACATCCTTTTTATTTGGTCTTTCCTTTTGCTGAAAATCATAACTAGGTGAACTCTCATTTAAGCCAAAATCGAGTTGCTTACTTTTAGTCGTTTGACGTTGACCACTATGCATATTTTTTAAAGCATCCGGGATCAAGTTTTCTTGAGCGATCAGTTGATAAACGCTTTGCGACAGCAAATCACATAGTTCCTGTTCTTTACTGATCTTCACTTCCTGTTTAGTGGGATGAACATTCACATCGACCAATATTGGATCTGAGCGAAGCGAGATCACCGCGATCGGATAGCGCCCGACCATCAACTTAGATCCATAGCCTTGCACCAATGCCTTACTTAAATGATTATTTTTAACATACCTGCCATTTAATAAGAAGCTCATATAGTTACGTGAAGCACGCGTTAATTTAGGCAATGAAATATAACCTTGCACCTTAAAATCATTATTTTCTTGCTCAAAAAAAACCATTTGACGCGCCACGTTTATCCCATAGATCGCACTGATCACTTGCTTTAAATTACCGTTACCTGCCGTATGCAATAATTCACGACCATTACTTAGTAAAGAAAAAGCAATATCGGTGTGGCTTAGTGCCAAACGGTTCACAATATCCGTGATCGCAGATAGTTCAGTTTGTATTGAGCTTAAGTATTTCAAACGAGCTGGTGTATTGAAAAAAAGGTTGTCTACACTCACTTTGGTCCCACGTCGGCTTTCAGAGATCTGCTTATCAATGACCTTGCCGCCTTTTAAATGAATCTTAGTGCCAGGTTTTCCCTCAGTCGCAGTCTCCATCACCACATCAGAAACCGATACGATGCTTGGTAAAGCCTCACCTCGAAAACCTAAAGTTACGATTTGAAAGAGATCTTGCCGACTTGCAATTTTACTAGTTGCATGACGGCGAAAGGCCATTTCAATTTCGTCAACCGGGATCCCTCGACCATTATCAATGACTTGAATCGACTTGAGACCTGCATCCTCAACTACAATATCAATTTGTGAACTACCTGCATCGATTGAATTTTCGACCAACTCTTTTACCACGGAAGCAGGGCGTTCCACAACTTCACCAGCAGAAATTTGGTCTGCTAAAATTGAGTCGAGTTGATGAATTTCGGTCATAAGTTTTCTCCTTTCTCAACAAAATACTCAGTAGACACTACCATGATTTATTTATTTTTTCTTATTCAAACGACTCTGCCACTTGTAGACAGCATTCATAACTTCCATGGGTGTCATCGCCATTAAATTGGCATTTTTTAATTCTCCCACGACTTTCGCATCTACTGGTGTCGTGCTTGGGTCTGGCTCACTAAACAATGACAGTTGCTGGTCTGCTTGTGGATCAGTGGATTTTTCTTCAAGGATTTCTTCTTGATTTTCCGCAACTTCAGTCGCTTGTGGCTGTGGTGATTTTTGTCCTTCTTGTTCTAAATTTGCCAGGATCTGCGCCGCATTTTTCAACAAACTATCTGGTAATCCAGCTAACTTAGCAACATGCACCCCATACGAGCGATCAGCAGGACCGGCTTGCATTTGATGCAAGAATACCAATTCACCATTTTTTTCAACTGCTCCAACGTGAATGTTCTTTAAATTAGTCAATTCATTTTCTAAAGCAGTTAATTCGTGGTAATGAGTTGAAAATAATGTTTTTGCTTGTACTTTATCATGCACATATTCAATAATGGCTTGTGCCAATGCCATACCATCATAAGTTGCCGTCCCCCGACCGATCTCATCAAATAACAATAAGCTATTGGGCGTTGCATTTTTTAATGCTTCATTTGCTTCCATCATTTCCACCATGAAAGTCGATTCACCAGAGATTAAATCATCAGCAGCTCCGATCCGCGTAAAGATCTGATCAAATAATGGCATCTTTGCGCTTTGTGCTGGAACAAAACAACCCAGCTGCGCCATAATAACGGTTAAAGCTAGTTGACGCATATACGTACTTTTACCAGACATATTTGGTCCAGTGATCAATAAGATAGTCAACTCATCAGGCATTGAAATATCATTAGGGACATAACGTTGTTTACTCATCACTTTTTGGACCACTGGATGCCAGCCTTGCGTGATCTTAATATCATGACCACTAACGAATTCCGGGCGCACAAAATGTCCATCTTCACTAACGACAGCAAAGCTTTGTAAAACATCCAACTTGGCGACAGCACCCGCTAATTGTTGCAAACGTTGAATTCGATCTTTGATTTGCTCACGAATGTCAATAAACAACTGGTACTCTAAATCAGCTGCTTTACTTTGCGCCCCTAAGATCATGGCTTCTTTTTCTTTTAACTCTGGTGTAATAAAACGTTCGGCATTGACCAAAGTCTGTTTACGCTGATATCGACCTTCTGGTAGCTTTGGAATGTTTCCCTTGGAAACTTCGATATAATAACCAAACACCTTATTGTAACCAATTTTTAAGTTATTGATACCTGTTTCTTGTCGTTCTTTGGCTTCCAATTCGGCCAACCACTTTTGACCATTATTTAAAGCATCGTTATATTCATCAAGTTGTAAATTATACCCTTCACGTATCAAATTACCGTCTGTAACTGAAATCGGTGGCTCATCCACGATCGCAGTTTCGATCAGATCAGCAACTTCTTCCACTGGGTCTAACTGGCTTAAAAGATTATCTAGCTGACCATCATTTAACTGTTCCAAAATATACTTGATTTGTGGTACATGCTGCAAAGAAGTCATGAGTTGGATCAAGTCACGTCCATTGACGTTACCAAATGCAACTCGCCCTGCCAAACGTTCCAGGTCATAGACCTGTGATAATTCCTCTTGTAAACTCGATCTTTCAAAATAATTGTCCAACAAAACCTGGACTATATTTTGACGTTCCAAAATACTATCTTTATTTAATAAGGGACGATCGATCCACTGTTTTAATAGCCGACCACCCATCGCAGTTTTTGTTTTATCTAACAACCATAAAAGTGTCCCAGACTTTTTATGTGTCCGCGAATTCTCTAATAATTCTAAGTTTCGTTTGACTCGATGTTCTAATTTCAAATATTGTGTTGGTTCGTAATGAATAGCTTTTTGAATATGTGCCAAGGCTCTTTTTTGTGTCACTTCTAAGTATGATACTAAATGACGCACGACACTTAACTCTAATTCATTGGTCAGATCTTGAGTCGCATAGGCCACCTCTGATTTATCTTCGACTTCATCTTGATGTGACAACAAGATCTTCAAGTTAGCAAAAGCTGAAAGTGTTTGTTTTGTGACAGTTTGATCGACTACCACTTCTTTAGTCCGCAGACTCAGCATTTCATTGATCAAAGAATCAACACTATCAAGTTTGGCGGTTTTCAATTCACCCGTTGACAAGTCAGTATAAGCAAAGCCGAATTCACCGTCTTTTTCATGAACAGCCGTTAAATAGTTATTTTCTTTGGCTTCGCCAGCCTTATCATCGATCAAAGTCCCTGGAGTAACCAATTGGATCACTTCGCGTTTGACCATATCTTTAGCCAACTTGGGATCTTCCATTTGCTCACAGATGGCAACCTTATAGCCTTGATCAACTAAAATATCAATATAATTTTGTGCTGCATGGTGGGGCACACCACACATCGGGATCGGGTCACTGGCATTCCGGTTCCGTGAAGTCAGTGTCAGTTCTAAGATTTGTGAGCCCTTAACAGCGTCATCATAAAACATCTCATAAAAATCACCTAAGCGATAAAATAAGAAGGCATCAGGATACTGCTCTTTGACCTTCATATACTGTTCCATCATTGGTGTTTTTTTGGTTTTTTGTGGCATTAACAGTTCCTCCTTCTTATTTTATTCCATGTATGGATGATCTGGATCTACCCGGATATTTTTGATTTTCTTAGCACGACCAGTTTTATCGTCTACATCTATCACGACTGCACCTAGTGCTTGTTGCCCGTCTGCTTCAACTTCAAAACGAGTCGGCATCTGATTTTTAAAACGACTGATCACACTATTACGTCGCATCCCTAAGATTCCGTCATAAGGTCCAGTAAAACCAACATCGGACAGAAAAGCAGTTCCACCAGGTAAAATTCGTGCATCATTTGTTTGAACGTGCGTATGAGTCCCTACTACAGCGGAAACTCGCCCGTCGAAGTTCCAAGCAAATGCTTCTTTTTCACTAGTTGCTTCACCATGAAAATCAACAAAGATCACATTAACTTCTTTTTCTAATTTTGATATCAAGTCTTCAGCCACAGCAAATGGATCATCTGAAGGATTCATAAAAACACGACCTTGAATGTTTAAGACGCCAACCTTGACCCCATTAACATTAACTATCGTATGACCCATTCCGGGAACCTGACCAGCAGAAAAATTTGCCGGTCGGATCAATTTCTTGGTAGAGGAAATAAAATCTTGGATCTCCCGGTTGTCCCAAGTATGGTTTCCCATGGTGATCACGTCGGCCCCAGCTTTCAGTAATTTTTTATATACCGTTTCATTGATACCGCGCCCACGTGTGGCATTTTCGCCATTGGCGATCGTTAATTGTGGGTGTAAGCTCCGCTTTAAAACAGGGACTGTTTCTACAAACATATCTTGTCCTGGTTCACCCATCACATCGCCGATAAATAAGATCCGCATTATTTGTCTCCTCTTTTGTTTTCTTCACAATTCAGTTAAAGTTAATTTTACCATTTTTACAGTCAAATGTGCACACATACTCACCGCTACGATCTACTTCAAATTAAATTAATTAAAATCTATGATTTGCTTTGAGAACTAAAAAAGCCGAAAGTACCGATCTTCGGTTTACTTTCAGCTTTTAGTGCTTTATTTAGCGTATTCGATCGCACGCGTTTCACGAATTACTGTGACCTTGATATGACCCGGATATTCCATTTCAGATTCGATCTGATTTTTAATATCCCGTGCCAAGATCGTTGTTTTGGCATCATTGATCTTATCAGGCTTAACTATGACACGAACCTCACGTCCGGCTTGAATAGCATAACTCTTTTTAACTCCCTCAAAGTTATTTGAGATCGATTCGAGTTTTTCCAAACGATGGATATAGTTTTCTAATGATTCGCTCCGTGCACCTGGACGGGCAGCAGAAACTGCATCAGCCGCAGCAACAAGTACCGCAATGACCGAGCCAGCTTCTACGTCACCGTGGTGAGAAGCAATAGTATTCACGACAGCCTTGCTTTCGTTATACTTCTTCGCCAACTCGACCCCGATCTCGACGTGAGAACCTTCAACTTCATGGTCGACGGCTTTACCAATATCATGTAATAGACCAGCACGTTTAGCAAGAGTAACATCTTCACCTAACTCACTAGCCATGACACCAGCTAATTTAGCAACCTCAATCGAATGATCCAAAACATTTTGACCATAACTTGTGCGGTAACTTAATCGACCCACGATCTTGATCAAATCAGGATGCATCGAGTGTAAACCTAAGTCAAAAATTGCCTCTTCACCGGTTTCACGTACCTTCGAGTCCATCTCTTTAGTGGCTTTTTCAACCATCTCTTCGATCCGTGCCGGATGGATCCGTCCATCCTGAATCAGTTTTTCTAAAGCAATTTTAGCGATTTCACGTCGGATTGGATCAAAGCCACTCAAAACAACTGCTTCTGGAGTATCATCAATGATCAGATCAATTCCAGTTAAAGTTTCAAGTGTACGGATATTACGCCCTTCACGTCCAATGATCCGCCCTTTCATTTCATCGTTAGGTAAACTTACCACAGAAACAGTTGTTTCCGAAACTGTGTCGGCTGCACTACGTTGAATTGCTTCCGCAATCAATACTTTTGCTGTTTTATCAGCACTTACTTTAGCCTGTTCCTCGCTATCTTTGATCATCACTGCCATTTCATGATCCAAACTTGATTTAGTCTGGTCTAAAATCAATTCCTTAGCTTGATCTTTAGTCAAAGCAGCAACTTCTTCAAGTTTATCTTGTTGCTGTGTGATCAGTGATGAGACTTCTTGATGTTTTTTGTCAAGGTCACTCTGCATAGAATCTAACTGATTTTCTTTTTGTTCAAGCACATGTTCACGTTTCTCTAAATTCGAATCCTTTCGATCCAAATTTTCTTCACGCGCGAGCATCCGGTTTTCCTGCTTTTGAACTTCAGAGCGTCTGTCCTTGAGCTCATTTTCTATTTCGCTGCGATACTTATGGCTTTCCTCTTTTGCTTCAATAAGAGTTTCTTTCTTGAGGGCTTCCGCTTCTTTTTTTGCGTTAGCAAGAATCCCATCAGCCGTCTGTGTCGCACTATCAAGTGTTTTCTTGTAAGAATTTTTACGGTAAGAAAAACCACCTGCGAAACCTATCAACAAAGCCAAAATAGCGATGACGAGGATAATAAATATGTTAATCAAATTGCACCTCCGCATCGTTAAATTTTATTTATTTAAAATTCAACAATTGCGTCAATAAGATGCTTAGTACTCATGCACACATTACTATTCTAATGTTTACAGACTACCTCTGTCAATAACTATCGGAGCGTCAAAAATTTTATCTGAGTTTAACTCAGTCGTTTAGCTGATAAATGAATCACTTTTTAGTAGTTTTGATCCGAATTTTTATAAACCCACTAAATTCAAGAGATAAAAAAACACCAATTACACTTGTGTTTTACAAACTATCAAGGGGCGGGGACAAAACTAGCTGTGCGATACTAAAAGGGCCGTCGATCTAATCCCATTAAATGGGTTAAATCAACGGCCCTTAAACGTGTTCCAAAAGATTGAAGCCTTACTGTAACAACGCTTGCGTTATTCTGGCTCTTCGCTTTGCTACGACCCAAAATAACGCAATCATCGTTACAAATCGGCTTCAAAGCATCTTTTGTCTCACTCTCACGTAATTGATATTTTTTATTTTAACTCAGTCAAAATTTATTTTTTAGCTGGTTTTTTGGCTTTGTCCTTGCTATCTTTAGACTCATTCTTCAAATCCAAATCAAGCTGGTCTTTTTTATCCTTTTTATTCTCCGACTTATTTCCATCACTATCTTCATCAGCAATACCATATGCCTGACGCACTTTAGTAGTAACTTCATTCATCATTTCAGTATGATCAGACATATATTTCTTGGCGTTTTCACGTCCCTGACCGATACGTTCTTCTCCGTATGAGAACCAAGAACCACTCTTATGCACGATATCTTTTTCAACCGCCATATCGATCAATTCACCTGTCTTGGAGATCCCTTCACCATACATAATATCAACTTCTGCTTTTCTGAATGGTGGAGCGACCTTATTCTTAACGACTTTGATCCGAACACGGTTCCCCACGATATCAGAACCGTCCTTAATTTGTTCAGCACGCCTAATTTCCAAACGGATCGTTGAATAAAACTTCAACGCACGTCCACCAGGAGTAGTTTCTGGATTACCGAACATCACTCCGACTTTTTCACGGATCTGGTTGATAAATAAAGCAATTGTTTTCGTCTTATTGATCGTTCCTGAAAGTTTTCTTAAAGCCTGTGACATTAAGCGCGCTTGCAAACCAACATGCGCATCGCCCATTTCACCTTCGATTTCAGCCAGGGGTACCAAAGCAGCAACTGAATCGACAACCACAATATCGACTGCCCCTGAAGAAACCAAGGCATCAGCAATCTCCAGACCTTGCTCACCTGTATCAGGTTGTGACAGCAAGAGATCATCGATATTTACACCTAAAGCACTAGCATAAACGGGATCCAAGGCATTTTCTGCGTCAATATAAGCAGCTGTTCCACCTTGAGCTTGCACTTCTGCAACAGCATGTAAAGCGACTGTGGTTTTACCAGAACTTTCTGGGCCATAGATCTCAACGATCCGTCCACGTGGGTAGCCACCCACCCCTAAAGCTTCATCTAAAGCTAATGAACCACTTGGAATAGTTGAGATCTGAGTATCAGCTTTATCACCCATTCGCATAATTGAACCTTTACCGAAGTTTTTTTCAATTTTTTTTAACGCAGCATCTAATGCTGCTTGTCTTTCATCAGCCACAATCAAGTTCCTCCTTATTGCATATTTCAGCAATTTTCGATTATTATCGTACACTTATCATACTGATTTTCGCTGCAAAACGCAAGAAAAATCGAACGAATGTTTGAAAAAATATTAACCTAAAACACGATTTAACAAGCCAAATCCCGTCATGACCGCACTACTTCGCACTCTTTGGCGATCATATGGAAAATGATACAGTTTAGCCCGTGTCGGTATGTCTTTACCTGCTAATCCGATCCACACAGTCCCAGCTGATTGTCCTTCTAATGGGTCAGGACCTGCAGCTCCAGTGAAAGAAACAGCATAATCTGTCTTGATGATCTGACGTGTCTGTTCGGCCATGGCGATAGCAGTTTCTTCACTGACAACTCCATATTGTTCGATCAGCTTAGGGTCAATGTTTAATAGTTGCTCTTTTTTTTCAGCAGCATAAGTGACAAAACCTCCGGGAAAAACATTGGATGCTCCAGGGATCGCGGTTATTGCTGCTTGAAAACTACCACCTGTTAAACTTTCTGATGCTGACAATGTCAAGCCACGCTTTCTTAATTTATTCACTACAACAGACGGTAAACTATTATTTTCTCCATGACCATATAAGTATTGTCCAACACGTTTTTGAATTTTTGCTTCTAGTTCATCCAGCAGTTTCTGGTCATCTACATCAGATGAACCTGAAGCCGTTAAACGCAGAGTAACTTCATTTTCTTTAGCATACGGAGCAATAGTCGGATTTTTTTGTTTTTCGATCAAATCTGACAGTTTTGTGACTAAGTTGGATTCTCCGATCCCAAAGAAGCGTAATAAGCGTGAATTTAGCACTTGCTGTCCTTTATATTGTTGCGCTAATAATGGTTTTGCACTCTTTTCAAACATTGACTTCATTTCATGCGGGGGACCAGGCAGCAATAAGAAATCCGTTCCCAATTCATCATGATAATAATTACCGACTGCCAGTCCCACTTCATTTTGCAACGATACGGCACCATCAATATACATCGCTTGCATCTTATTATTTGGTGTCATCTCACGCTTACGTTTGGCAAAGAAACCTTTTATCTTCGTCATCGCTTTTTCATCAACGACCAGGTCACGCCCTAAGTAACGAGCAACCACTTGTTTTGTCAAGTCATCAGGAGTGGGGCCCAAGCCACCAGAAATAACCACTAAATCGCTACGTGATGCTGCTAACCGGATCACTTCGGTCATTCGCGACTCGTTGTCCCCTACTAAACTATGATAAAAAACATTAATACCTAAATCTGCCAAACCTTCACTGATAACCTGAGAATTTGTATCAGTAATTTCTCCAAGTAGCATTTCAGTGCCAACAGCAATTACTTCTGCATGCATCTTGATACCTCCAATTAGTATTACGCAAAATAAGCGCATTTTGATCAAAAAGTTATTATGAATTTTCATTTTGTTTAAAGTCTATGATAACACTAGAGTAAGACCAACTAAAAGAACCTAAAAAAAGGACCAATCAACCTGCTATGACTAGATTTAAGATATTAGCGACGAAATTAGTCGCTCATCAAATCAGTCAAGGTTGTGGTCCTTAAAACTTAATTTATTTTAATTGCCGAATGAATCTGAAAAGACATCACGTGCATTATAGAAATACTCGACCCCAGAGTAAATCGTGAAGAAAAGACAGATGTACAATAAGATCTCACCAAGCGGGATATTGATATTGGCAAAAAAGACGTTGTTTAGGAATAAGAAAATAATAGAAAACATCTGTGAAGTAGTCTTGATTTTACCAGGCATCGCAGCGGCCATAACTTCACCGTTATTTTCAACCACGATCAAACGTAACCCTGTCACGGCCAACTCACGGCAAACAATAATAGCTACGACCCAAGCCGGTGCTTTATCTAAAGAAACTAGAAAAATAAAAGCTGTCATCACGAGCATCTTATCGGCTAACGGGTCAGCAAATTTCCCAAAATTTGTCACTAAATGATTTTTACGTGCAATTTTTCCATCCGCCAAATCGGTTAATGAGGCAACTGCAAAAATAATCGCTGCGACTAACTCTGTCACTGGGATCGTCGTGCCGGCAGCAGTGACTGTCCCCCAGTCTAAAGGTAAAGCTAAAATTAAAATAAAAACGGGGATCAGAATAATCCGAATGACCGTTAATTTATTAGGAAGGTTCATAAATATTTCACTCCTTAGTTATTGATTAACACCACTATTAGCGGTCGTTGTATTAGCGGTATTTTGATTATTCTGGCTAGTTGATGTATCTTGTTGTGTACTTTCCTGGCCTTGATTTTGAGTCGTATCATTACCTTGATCAGTTTGATCCTGGCTAGTCTGTCCCTCACCAGAATCTGAGCTGTCTGAATCACTCTTGAGCTGAATTGTGATCGTCCGGACAGTTAAGTCAGAATTATCTTTCAAAAAGTTGAACTTTTTACCGTTGACTTTGATCGACGTTGCTTTGGAATTACCCAACTGGATCGAAACACTTGATGCACCCTTAGGGACATCTACTGAATGATTTTCTCCATCGCCTAATGTCCCCTGCCAAGACTGACTACCGTCGATCGAAATCGCATTCCAAGCGTCTCCGCCAGAAACTTTCATGGAAACCTTATTTGTCTTAGGTGCATTTTTTAAGTCGTAAGTAAAGTTTGAACCTGAATTTTGAGTTAAGCTTAGGCTTGACTTAGATTTCTTTTTCTTAGAAGTCTGTTTTGAATCAGTTTTCTTTTTGGTTGTTTTCTGTGAACTTTGCTCAGACGATTTTTGGCTACTGGAGGCGTCAGAAGAAACTTCAACATCATTATCAACAGATTTTTGTGCTTGGCGTTTATTATTATAAGAAACCCCAAAAACAGTCCCAATAATTGCTACAACAACTACTACGATCACGATCGTTGGTAAATAATTTAGAAACTTTTGTCCACTTGTCATCTCAGTTTCTTTATTTTTTTCACGCAAATTCATCCGTGAAACGGTCTCACTTGTTTCCGTTGGTTCTTCTTTGGGTTGGTCTAATTCGCTATCGATCGAAGCAAGCAATTCGTCTGCATCAAGATCAACTGTTTCTGCGTACTCTCGAATAAAGGCTTTAACGTAAAAGTCACCTGGAAGTGCGTCAAAATTTTCTTCTTCGATCGCAATCAAATAACGTTTTTGGATTTTAGTTGTTTGTTGTAGATCGTCTAAGGTCAAACCCTTATCGACCCGTGCACTTTTTAATGTTTGTCCGATTTCACTCACTTTTATTACTCCATATCTTTGCATATTTAGACACTTTTAACAGTATTAGTATATCATATGATTTTATTTTATTTCATTAAGAAATCATTATTTTAACCAACCACCAGTCACATAGATCGTTTGCCCCGTTAAATAACTAGCCTGTTGATCTAACATGGAACAGATCCAATAACTGATCTCACTAGGTTTGGCAAAATATCCAGCCGGGATCTGTGAGCTTACCTCCTGACGTTCTTGTGGTGTAAAAGTTAAATTCATTTTAGTCGAAACTGCACCAGGAGCAACCACATTAGCGGTGATACCCAAAGAAGCAACTTCTTGGCTGTATGCTGCCACAAAAGCACTCAAGGCTCCTTTAACTGTGCTGTACCCCACTTCCATTGCACTACCAGAACCGCCATAAACGGATCCCACAAAAACGATCCGTCCATGTCCTGACATCGCTAATTTATCTTGCAAACACTGAACTAAATGTAATGGAACTTCAACTTGCATTTTTAACATCTGAGATAATGCTGCTGGA
>Ga0079226_10003442_pt1 | contig 12134 bp, 10 predicted proteins | sample Poulit2014_FD_76345 | JGI IMG/M metagenome (GOLD analysis project Ga0079226, IMG submission 76345) | Agricultural soil microbial communities from Georgia to study Nitrogen management - Poultry litter 2014 | ecosystem: Environmental > Terrestrial > Soil > Agricultural land | place: USA: Georgia... | reverse complement strand
GTACTGCTCGGCGTCAGGATCTAGGGCTGCGACTTTGCCACGCAAGGCTTTGAGTAACGGGATCAGTGCGTTGGCACCGTCAGGGGTTGCTTTGGCGATGGCGGCCAGATCGTAGTCGGTGATATCGGAAGCAGCACTGACCGCGGCATTAATTTTGGCCGGAGCTGTGCCGAAATTAACCTGTGCCCGACACCAGGCAGCCTCGACGTCTAGCACGGCTTGCCCGAAAGCGGCATCGGAGGTTAGTTCGGCGGCACGGGTGCCGGCCCAGACGGGATTGAGTAAACCGAAGTCGTACACAAGGTTCCTTTGATTGGGGTCAGACACAACGATACCCGCCCGAACCAGCGAGCGGGTATCAGGCAAATACCTTAGGGCCTTGGGTACTGCATACCGGGGAAGTTGAAAAATACGGTTTCGTTGTCTCCTTGCAGATAGATGTCAAAAATTAACCGTTTGCCATCACGTTCGGCAACCAGTGTTTTCGCTCGATCACCGACTGCTTGCAAGGTGGCGTCGTCGTCTGTGGTCTCTGGAATGTAGGCCCGGGTATGCAATTTGTTTAGCAGCCCGCGTGCAAAGACGACGATGTGGATGAAGGCTGCTTTGCCAGCTTCGGTGGCCCCAGGTTCTACGGTGGTGAAGCGGTAGGTACCAACATTATCGGTGATGGCACGTCCCCAGCCGGTAAAGGCGAATGGGTCGCGAATGAGCGAACCGTCCTGGTTAGGAATATTGCCTTCGGCATCCGCCTGCCAAATTTCGATCATGGCATCGGGGATCGGTGTGCCTTCGCCGTCGTAGACAGTGCCGGTTAGTTGAATTGCATCGCTTTGGCCGGGTGGTACCAGGTTGTCGCCGTTTTCGAACGGTAGGTGAACCTGTTCAGCGGCGTTAAAGTAACCAAAGAACGGCCCGATGGTTTGGCCCGGTGTGGGGGTTAGGTCATTAGTGGTCATGGTCTTCGTCCTCCATCCAAGTCTGCTGCGAGCCGGTCAGAACAATATCCCAGCGGTACCCGGTGTTCCATTCGTGGCTGGTGACAGAGTGGTCGTAGCTGGCGACAAGACGGTCGCGAGCTTGCTGATCGGTAATGGATTGATAAATCGGATCCAGGGGAAATAGTGGGTCACCTGGGAAATACATTTGGGTGATCATCCGCTGGGTGAAGTCGGTGCCGAATAGTGAGAAGTGTACGTGGGCGGGGCGCCAAGCGTTGTGATGGTTTTTCCACGGGTATGGAGCCGGTTTGATGGTGGTGAACTCATAGCTGCCGTCGTCACCGGTAATGGCGCGACCGACACCGGAGAAATTTGGATCGATTGGTGCTGGGTGCTGGTCACGTTTGTGAATGTAGCGGCCGGCAGCGTTGGCTTGCCAGATTTCGATGAGCTGGTTGCGCACTGGCCGACCAGTGCCGTCTAATACTCGACCACGAATGACGATACGTTCACCAATGGGTTCGCCGTTATGCTGAATGGTTAGATCAGATTCCAACTGGTGGACGTCGCGGTGGCCAAAAGCAGGCGAGTAGAGTTCGATGGTTTCTGGGTCGGTGTGGTGAAGATCCTTGGTAGGATGACGCAGCAGCGAGGAACGGTATGGAGGATAGTTCAGTCGCGGTTGAGTTTCCTCGTTGGCGGGATCAGCGGTAAATCCGGAGTTGTACTGCGAGCTGATATCGTCGATCTCGGCGCTAATGGTCTCTTGGGAGTCAGCTGTCGCCAGCGGATCCAGTTTTGGACTGTTGGTATCAGACACTTGGTGATCCTTTCTTGTAGATCTGAAGTTACGCGTGCGGCCAGCCGCAGTAGGATTCCGCAAGGTATTGACGGCCATATCTTGAGCCCACCACGGTGTGGAGTTCACCGATTGCCCGGCGGGTTTCAAAAGAGCTGGCATCCTTGCGGGTATGCAGCATGCTGGTCATCCAGTATGAGAAGTTCTGTGCTTTCCAAACACGCTTCAAAGCGGTTTCGGAATACCCATCGATGCCGGTTGCGTCATCCTTGTTGAAGTACTGTTCTAGTGCATTAAACAATACTTTGACATCCGCAAAGGCCAGATTGAGGCCTTTGGCACCTGTTGGTGGGACGGTGTGTCCAGCGTCGCCGGCTAAAAACAGCTGTCCCCAACGCATTGGTTCGGCCACGAAGGAACGAAACTTCAATACGGTTTTTTCAAAAATTGGACCGCGTTTGAGTTGGAAGCCATCTGGACCGTCTACGCGTGCCTGAAGTTCGTTCCAGATTTGCTCTTCTGTCCAGTTATCTGGATCTTCGCTAGGATCACATTGAAAGTAATGCCGTTGTACGGTTTCGTTGCGTTGCGAAATCAAGGCAAAACCTCGCGGTGAGTTGGCATAGATCAGTTCTTCTGCGCTGGGTGGAGCTTCAGTGAGAATGCCAAACCAGGCGAAGGGATATTCAATTTTGTGTTCAACCCGGGTGTCTGAGGGAATTGCCCGCCGGCAAAACGACCGTGAACCATCTGCACCGACTACGATGTCAGCTTCGATAGTGCCAGGTTGACCTGCATCATCGGTGAAGTGAATTGTCGGCTTGGCGGTTTCGATATCTGTCAGGTCGGTGACGGTGTGCTGATAGCGCACATCACCGTTATCGCGTTCACGTGCTGCGGCCAGGTCTACGAAAACTTCGTTTTGCGGGTATAGCCATACCGAGGCGTCTATTAATTCCTTGAAATTTATCCGATGGGATTCGCCATCGAAGCGAAGATCAATCCCATCGTGTTCGTAACCGATTTTGGTGACGCGAGAGCCGACACCGTAATCAGTGAGCATTTCAACGGCACCGGTTTCTAGGATGCCGGCACGGTGCGTGTTTTTGATGGTCTCGTAGTCGCGGGCTTCGAGCACAATGTTGTCGATGCCGGCACGTGACAGTAGATGCGAAAGCATGAGGCCTGCCGGCCCACCTCCAACGATACCCACCTGCGTGGTCTCGGCTTGTGTGGTCACTGAAACTCCTGTCAACTTGAAATCGCAAACTATCTCTATCAGTGTGTGACACACAGGGTGTTCTACGCCACTGGATTCTCACTGTATGAGAATTACGGTGTGTCGGGTGCCGGATGTAAACTTCGTGATAATCCACGCGAAGCGGCCAATAGGACAGGGATAACCGCGGAGCGTTGCTCAAAATCTTCTGGGATGACCACTGAGATTGCGGCGATGGCAAGGCGATTTCGGCCAGTTAAGGTGTTAAACACTGGTACGGCGGCCCCGGTTGTCCCGTCATCGAGCATCCCGTCCAACATGGAGTAGCCTGTTTTACGAATTTCTGACAAGGTTGCATTAATATCGCCGGTCCCTGGATACGACATGCTCGCGGCTCGAGGGTGTGCAGTAAAATATTCACTGATGGTGTGGGCTGGCTGGAAGGCTAACTGCACGAGGCCCATCGAAACGGTGTGGATTGGCATGCGGGTTGCTACTGTTGCCTGGTTTACTACCGAGTTGCGTGACGATAGGCGTTCAACAACGAGTACTTCTTGGTCGTCTAGGATCGAGAGTTGGGTGTGTTGGCGAAAGATGGCCTGGACATCGTCAAGAAACGGCATGGCTGCAGTACGTAAGCTCAGCGCAGGTGACGAGCGAGCCGCAAGTTCCCAAAGACGCATTCCGAGACCGACTGTGCCATTGGCGTATCGAGTGAGTATATCTTCGGCTGTTAATTGTGTTACTAGCCGGTAGGTGGTGGCCAACGGGATATCGGTTAGCCGAGACAATTCTGCGATAGGCAGCTGTCTACGGTGCACATCAAAGGCAGACAAGATGCGCAGTATACGATCCAATACCGTGTCACCGGATGCTGAATTCTTCATTGGTCTTTCAGTGTATCCGGTTCAACGGTGTGCTAATACGTAAGACCGAATACCCACACCAGTAGCGTCATGGAGGCCAAGGTAATGAAGATGACCGCCAAGATATTAATCAGCCCGCCACCTTTGACCATTTGTCCGATGGTTACGTAACCAGATCCGTAGGCAATAGCGTTTGGTGGAGTCGCGACTGGCAGCATAAACGCACAAGTAGCAGCCAATGCTACAGGAGCGGTTAATAATAATGGCTCGACGCCAGTCCCCATGGCTATTCCTGAGGCCACCGGCAAAAACGTTGCTGCTGTTGCCGTGTTCGAGGTCATTTCTGTCAGTACCAAAATACCAATAGCGGCAAGTGCCACCAGAACCCACACCGAAACTCCTGCTAGCCCTTCGACTTGTTCGCCGAGCCATTCCGAAAGGCCGGAGTCAGAAAACTGTGCGGACAGGGCCAGCCCACCGCCAAACAGCAGTAACACGCCCCAGGGTAGATTAAGCGCAGTATCCCAGTTCAATAGTCGAACGCCTTGGTTCGCGCCGCCGGGGATAATAAACAGCGCCACACCGATGATCATAGCGATGCCGGCATCTGAAATTACTGGATCTTCGAGCCCAAATACGTATTCCGAGATAAGAGGGATTGCTACCCAAGAGATGGCAGCAATAACAAACACAATGAGAACTGAAAGTTCACCTACTGACATAGGACCGAGTTTGTTCCATTCTTTCCGGATCAGATCGGCACCACCGGGGATACGTTTCATTTCTGGTTGGAACATCATTTTCGTTAAGATGAACCAAGCGCCAATCATCAAGACGATTGATACTGGTATGCCTACCAACATCCATCGTCCAAACCCTAGATTCATGTCATGGTGAGCAGACATGTGCGCGGCTAACAGTGCATTTGGGGGAGTCCCGATGATGGTGCCCAAGGAACCGATAGAGGCCGCATATGCAATGGCTAGCATTAGTCCGGTTCCGAAATTTGTTTGAGGTACCTCAGCGACGTCTTCGGTAGAAGCTTCAGCTTCTGTACCGTGGTCGATTACCTCGTCAGAATCCTCGCCATCGGTAATCCTTTTGACAAGCAGCAGTACGGAAATGCCAATCGGCAGCATCATTACCGCTGTTGCAGTATTCGACACCCACATGGATAAGAAACCCGTGGCAATCATGAACCCTGCTGTTAGAGCATTGGTATTGGACCCCATACCACGCAGGACTAGTAGGGCAATTCTTCGATGAAGGTTCCAGCGCTGCATGGCTAATGCTAGTAAGAACCCACCCATGAATAAAAAAATGATGTCGTTGCCGTAATTGGCACCGACATCAGAGACCCCGACTCCGCCGTCAGATTCTCCGGCGGGAACAAGTAACGGGAAAATGATCAGTGGTAATAATGCTGTGGCCGGGATTGGAATAGCTTCGGTCATCCACCAGATAGCCATCAATACCGCAGTCGCTGCAGTGAGCTTGGGCCACACCTCTAAATCAGCCGGCATGATGAAATATATCAATATCCCTGCAACAATACCGGCAACTAGACCAATAACCCGACGAAACCATTCACCCCGCTTGACTGGCTCAGCTCGCATCCCATCGGACAGCTCCTGCTCGGCTTGTGCACGGCGACCCGGATCATATCTTTTCAGGTGTGCTCCGGTTACTTGACTGGATGGATCATTCGTCATGAAAACTCCTCTGTGCAGAGATCCAGCATGCGAGCTGCGCGGTGGTGTTGCGCAGAATATGAAGCTTTGGGGGTACACAAATTAGCTTATGTTATGAACAATGTCACAGCAATAGGCGAGATGGGCGTGGTCGACCTTTGTCCTCGCGATAAGGGGGGCATGATCAGATTGGGATCATGCCCCCTTAGCCAGGGTGAATGGTCTTAGGTGATGGACCGATTGCTGTTGGGTGTAGCGTTATCCGTCAACTTCATTTAGCTGGAACTCCTAGGTTCCTTGGCCATCCGAATACCGAAAAGGCTCAAGCCGGATAAGACGGCTATCAGCCACCACCCCAAAGCTGAGCTGCTCAGTTGGGTGCCGAGCGTATAAACGTAAGGGAAGATAACGGCACCGAGGTTTCCTAGGGTCAAGACCAGGCCCAGAGCGGTGGCGAAGTCTCGACTGGCTACTTCTTCGGGATATTCTGACGGAGAGACACTGGCTGGGGAGAGGTACATCATGCCAAAAATGCCGATTGCGCTAAGGGTCACCCAAAGCATGACGCTGTTGGTCAAGGGGATCAGAGCCAGCAGTGCCACGATGGCCGCTGCTGGTAACCATAAGGTTTGCAGAAATCGTTTTGCACGGTCAGCATAAATACCACCGATAATCGACCCCGGGATACCGATTAGGAGCATTATTAGGCCCAGAAGGCTGGCGTTACTTTCAGTGAAACCGTGTTCGGATTCAGCAAATCCTGGACCGAGTTGAGTGACGGTAAAGAAAGCACCGTAAGCTGCGACACTGACGATGCCAATGCCCCACATTGTTTTGGATTTTAGGACTGCCAGAGTCGAGTCCCAATGAAATTCTTCGCCTTCTAGTTCTTTCATATCTGAGGGGATCTCGATGTACACCAAAGCTGCAACAGCGATGGCTATACCGACACCGGCGGCGATCCATAGGCTTGTTCGCCATCCATAGGAATGCATCAGAAACGTCCAAATATATGTTCCTACTGCCGACCCGCCGGTTAAACCGAGACCGTTAAGTACCCCGGCGACGAGTTTGCCGTTTTCTGGTTTGGACCAGTAGTTGCCCAACGGAAAGATAGAGGCCACGACAAGCGACATGCCAACTCCACCGATAAACCGTGCTGTAAGCATGATGCCGTAACTCGACGAGACAGCAATCAAGCCACTCGATATCGCAGTAATAAAGCCACCCCAGACGGCAACTTTTTTCAAACCCCACGCGGCCGCAGCGAATCCAGCTGGAACGTGTGCTGCAGCATATCCAAGGAACCATAATGAAACCATTAGTCCGATTTGAGAATAGCTAAGGCCCAACTCTGCAATCAGCGTTGGGTAAGCGGGGACCACTGCATACATTTGCAGACCGTAAGAGAATGCCAACAAGGTTGCGATCGAAATAACTACGGTACCTGTGCGTCCTGTTGGTGACTTCTGTGCCACGTTTGTTTTCGTATCAGTTGCCAAAAACAGTCCTTCCAGTCCTCGTCTTGATTTACGACTTCCTCAAAACGGTCGTTAGAACCTCCTAAAACGTTGCAGCACATGCTGACGTATCTAAAAGTTTTGTTTCAAAACATATAAACGGCTTCTTCCCCCACCGTTACGCGGGTCTTCCCAGCCGAATCTATTCAGGCTCACTCCATAGCGTTATACAGCGTATAGACGGCCCACCTTTTAGCCTACCGGCGAGAGGAGAACTGTACAGCGGATTGCAAATCTGCAAGACGATACGGACTGCAATATTCCGAACCTTTAGAGCAACTAGAACTGCAGCTGCAAGAGCGTGAAAAGAAAAACTCGGGATTGGAACTAGTTCCAATCCCGAGCAAAAACGCGGATGGTGGGGGATTTGAACCCCCGGGACGGGGTTGCCGCCCTCTGGTTTTCAAGACCAGCTCCTTCGGCCGCTCGGACAACCATCCAGACGAGGATATAGTGTACCTGCTCAAGGCCACGGTGCATAATCGATGTCGTGGTATCCCGAAGCGTCCTAGACTTGACGGGCTCACGAGTCACTAACGAGGATGAGAGCATGTCACTACCGTCACAAATGCGAGCCATCCGCTTTAGTCCCCAGGAGGGTGCGGGGCAGGTTTCCAAAGACTGCCCGGCGGATATACGTATCGTCACGCAACCTGTGCCTAGACCTGGTGCCGGAGAAGTCTTGATTCGTGTAAATGCGGCAGGTATCAATAACGCCGACCTACTACAACGGATCGGTGGATATAACGTGCCAGAAGGCGCAAGCGAAATACCCGGTTTGGAAGTGGCCGGAACTATTGCGTCCGTTGGTGAGGGGGTAACTACGTGGCGTGAAGGAGACAGAGCCTGCGCGCTGTTAGCCGGCGGCGGTTACGCAGAATATGTTGTGGTGGATGCACGGCAAGTAGCTCCAGTACCGGAACAAGTAGAACTTGTGGAAGCGGCAGGTATTGTCGAAACTGCAGCAACTGTCTGGCTTAACGTATTTATGACTGCCGAATTTACTAAGGATGACTGGGTACTTATCCACGGAGGTTCAGGTGGTATCGGAACAATGGCCATCCAGATGGTAAAAGCCATGGGAGGACGCCCAATAGCTACTGCCGGTACAGACGATAAAGTTGAGTATGCACGTTTTCTAGGGGCCCAAGGCATCAACTACAAAACAGAAAACTTTGTTGATCGTGTCCATGACATTACAGGCGGTCACGGAGCCGATATTGTTCTGGATGTCGTTGCCGGCCAATACTCGGAAGACAATTTGCGCGCCATAGCGAACCGTGGACGGTGGGTCGTTATTGGTACAGCCGGCGGGATCAAGGGCCAAATCAATTTCATGCGCGTTATGGCAAAACAAGCTGTCGTAACCGGCAATCTTCTGCGACCGCGCACCGCACAGGAAAAAGGTGAGATCCTCGCAGACGTGGTCGAACACATCTGGCCGTTGGTCACCAACGGTGCAATTGATCCACTAATAGCCCAAACATTCAAACTCGAAAATGCCAACGCTGCCTACCAACGTTTTGCAGAATCAGATCGTGTGGGGAAAATAGTGCTGACAATATGAGACACTAAGTGGTGATGAAACCTGGACCGTTCGCGCGCCGTCGTGAAGCAAAGAAGCTTGACCATGAGCTTGGCAACTTGCTGTGGCGCCAAGCTCATGATCGTTTTGCCCGTTCTTTAGATCGTTACTGGCAGATCATCGGCCAAGAGCATGACGGTACTGTTACACGGGAAGAACACAATGGGTTGGTCCATGCTGGCAATATTCTCACCGATAATTTGGCAATAGTGCGTCAAGTCTGCGCTACAGCTCGCCAGCGATTCGGGGAACATGATTTAGATGTCCCCGCTGGTGCTAACGATGTCCACCGGATGCTATCACGGGCTGCTAACGATTTAGCCGCCACTGCGCAGGCTGCGGCGATGTTTAAGCGTCGACAGGCTGATATTGCTTCGGTCGGTATGCGAGCAGAAAAAGTATTGGAGTCAGTTGGTGCCGCCCAGGAACTGCTCAAGATTTGAAAATGCTCCTTATTGGGTGCGTCATGGGCGTTAAAAGCCTGGAGAGTGATTGTCATGTCCCCAGTACACGATGATTCGGTTGACTCAGCAGAACAGCATGCACAGCCGCAACGTTTTGATTGGGAGGCGCTGCTGCGCAATAGTGCCCTGGTGATTGTGCTGTTACTTTTGCTCTGGTCCGTATTTAATGTCCAGCTACCATCTGCTAGCCGTCTGCGCGACCTGATTGAGACTTGGGGTTGGGCGGCCTGGCTAGTATTTATTGGAATCTATGCGGTTGTTGCCATGACCCCGATACCAGTGACGGTCATGGCCGTGACGGCCGGGTTACTATTTGGCTTAGTTGAAGGCACTGTACTATCTGTTATTGGTGTACTCATTGGTTGCTGGGGCGCATACTGGTTGGCTCGTGGATTAGGACGCCAGGTGACAATCAAATTGCTTGGTTCCCATAACCGAAATGTTCAGCGACACCTAAGTCAGGCAGGTTTCCAAGCTGTGGTGATGTTGCGCTTGCTGCCAGGCTTCCCGTACTGGCCAATTAACTACGGCAGTGGCGCTTTTGGCGTTGGACAACGTGAGTTTATGCTTGCCAGCATAGTGTCGGTCGTGCCCGGCCAAGTTTCGTTGGTAGCTATCGGTAGCTTTATTTCGACGCCTGATGTACTGCACGGTGTGGTGGTCGGGGCCGGCTGGCTTGTTGTCTTGGTTTTAACCATTTGGGCCTATCGTAGATGGAATGCGGCACGATCTGGGATCGGTTCGCAGGACCATGTAACGTGAAGTCATGTGGCATATTCCATAAGTGAGATATAACGCTTCGCTCAGGCCAAACAAATACTTGCACAGTCTGCAAGTTTTCGTTTAGGCTTTCCTCCTATGGCATTTACGGAAGATACAACGTTGGGGCGTCGAGAAAAGAAAAAACTCGAAACACGACGTGCTATTCGCAATGCCGCTTTGGAGCTGGGTACCGAATTGGGACTAGAGCGTCTTACCGTTGAGGCTATCGCTAATACAGCAGGTGTCTCACCCAGAACGTTTTTCAACTACTTCTCGAGTAAAGAAGACGCTCTGGTTGCTGACGCGACTGAAGCCGCAAACCAAGTATGCGCACTATTGTTAGAACGTCCCGCTGAGGAAACTCCTATGCGGGCCTTACATAATGCCGTCATGGATAGTCCATATTTCGGGTCGATACAACCCGACCGCGAACGTGCCTTGGCACGCCAGCGGCTCACCCAGCACAACCCGTCGCTGATGAAACATCAGCTTGGAAAGATCGCACAACTCGAACACAGGTTTGCCGATACATTGGCACAGCGGATGGGCGTTGAGCTTGACGAAGATATTTTTCCAGAACTTTTGGCAGCGATGGCTGTCAGCATGATACGGGTTGCTATCCGACGGTGGGTTGCCAACGAAGAGCAACCATTATATGAGCTTATTGACGCCGCTTTTCAGCAGTGTCAACGACTGGACGCGTATAACGATCATGTTTTACCGACCAGCTGAGGGAGGAAGCGAACGATGCGAATTTTTATGAGCCTAAGGAGAACTGACCATATTGGCTAGCGAAACCACCGGATCAACGTCGGCCGCACAAGGCCGACATGATGCAGCGCAAAATGACGGAACCAACGAAGAGCAGGTCGATTCGTCGCGCAAGAAGCCGGTGAACCGTAATGTCGTCTTGGCAGTGTTGGTATCAGGCGCTTTTGTCATCATACTGAACCAGACCCTGATGAATACTGCGCTTCCGGCGTTGATGAAAGATTTCGACGTTACTGCTAATTCAGCGCAGTGGGTTACAACGATTTTCATGCTCGTCAACGGGATTATGATTCCGATTACGGCATTTTTGATACGAAAATTTACCACACGTAGCTTGTTTTTTACGGCAATGGGCCTCTTCAGCTTGGGGACATTGTTGGCGATCCTCTCGCCGGTCTACCCACTGTTGTTGGCCGGGCGCTTTATTCAAGCAGCTGGCGGCGGTATTATTATTCCGCTTATGCAAACGATTTTGTTTGCTATCTTCCCCATGGATAAGCGTGGGCAAGCCATGGGTACTTTCGGGCTTGTGATCTCGTTTGCACCGGCAATTGGCCCAAGTCTTTCGGGATGGATCGTCGAGCATTTCCCATGGCAGACCCTGTTTATCATGATGCTGCCCATTGCTGTCGTTGACCTAATCATCGCGTATTTTATTCTTACGAACGTGACCGAACGGACGAATCCGCGACTGGACGTTCCGTCTATCATTTTGTCGTCGTTAGCATTTGGCGGTTTGCTGTTTGGCTTTGGTAGTGCTGGTAATACCGGTTGGATAAGCTATGGAGTACTCATTCCACTAAGCATCGGTGTTGTGAGCCTTGGCCTATTTATCTGGCGCCAGCTCATTTTGGAAGAACCCATGCTAGAGCTGCGAATTTTAAAGTACCCGATGTTCACGTTGAACACACTGTTGGGCATGGCAGTATTCGTTGCCATGATCGGCGGGATGATTATTCTGCCCCTATTTATGCAAAACATGGCTGGATTTACTGCAACGGATTCTGGCCTAATGCTCTTGCCTGGGGCCGTTATTATGGGAGTTATGTCGCCGGTTACCGGCCGAATTTTTGACCGTTTTGGTGCTCGTTGGCTGGCAATCGTTGGGTTCACGCTCTTGACTGTGACCACGTTTCTGTTCACCCAACTGACCTCTGAGACCACGTTTACATACCTGGCCGTTGTTAATGCCGTGCGTATGTTTGGTACCGCAATGGTTATTATGCCGGTCACCACTGCTGCCTTGAACCAGCTGCCACAACAGATGATCCCGCACGGTACCGCGCTAAACAATACAATGCGTCAGGTTGCAGCATCTGTAGGTACTGCTGTGCTTGTGACGGTAATGACTGCAACTGCACAGGACCCAGCGAAATACGGGGCGGAAGGCCCTGTCCATGGCGTGAATGTAGCTTTCCTAGTCGCTGCCATAGTTGCTGCAGCTGGTGCCGTCGCCGCCTTCTTTGTCCACGATTCGCGGCCTGCGCATCGAGGCAACGCGGAGGTTACAACTCAG
>Ga0079226_10003441_pt1 | contig 12135 bp, 8 predicted proteins | sample Poulit2014_FD_76345 | JGI IMG/M metagenome (GOLD analysis project Ga0079226, IMG submission 76345) | Agricultural soil microbial communities from Georgia to study Nitrogen management - Poultry litter 2014 | ecosystem: Environmental > Terrestrial > Soil > Agricultural land | place: USA: Georgia... | reverse complement strand
ATTTATCTAGTGAAAATCAAACTTTTGTCTGTTTATGTAAGATTCTATAGATTTTCATCAGGTTCCTTATCAAATTTTGTTGGACAAATTGTTGTCGCATAGTAGATAAAAGTACAACGTAATTACCCTAGCAAATCTTTTTCAAGCAGCTAATTATAAACATTAGAGATACCGTTAGCTACCGATAAATTACTATCATGGAAAATACAGATTCTTAAAAGAATGTAAGTGACTTCTAGCAAAAGCAGCAAATCAAAAAGAGGTTTTCCGTTATGGGATGAGCAGGAACTGTGGAGCCATTTAAGATAAAGCGATTTCAATCAAACGTATGATTACTTAACCTATATCCAAATTTATCTATTAACCTTGACTTATTTAGAGATATTATGCTATGAAAGTCACCCACATTCCCCCCATCTATTTGAAACAGTAATTTCATAATACTGACATTATTATAAACACTAAATCTATTCAAAAAGAGAGCAGCAATCATTGCCACTTGCTTCTTCACAATGATTGCTGCTATTCATCTTAAACTAAATCTCAACGATTATAAACTGTATTAAAATGAACGAAGAGTTACATAATAGTGAATTTACATGATCTTCTATTCACCACTAGAGTACTAAAATTTCACCTCTTTTCAGATTCCATAAAATGCAAAGGAGTTTCTAGTATACGTTTTCTTGTTGCCTCAATTAATTGAAATTTTTCATCCATCATTCGTCTGCTTTTTTCTTTTATATCTTTTATTTTATAAACTTCTTGTTCCGCTTTAAACAAATCACCTTTTTCAATATACAAGTCTATTAGTGCAAGCCTTATTCGTAAGTTCTTAGGCTTTGACTTTAAAAAAGACTCTAGGCACCCCTTAGCTTCTTCATATTTATTCAATCGTTTAAGTACATTCGCTCTTAAATTGATACTGTGATGATCTTCCGGGTGTAAATTTACTGATTTTTCCGACAAATGATCCGCCCACGATAATTTATTCCTTTTTAAACATTCACTCCCCAAACGTCGACAGTAATTAACAGATTGTGCTTTTAATTTCTTATCATATTTAGGTAGTTCCCCATCAATTACTTTTAAAATATATTCTTTTAATTTTCCCATTCTTAATAAATGACGGGCTATTCCATGACCGGCATAAGGCATCTTAATTAATATAGCATTAGGAAAACACTTCAATAATTCATCATTTACATATCTATGATCTATTTTGTCTTTAGGATCATACACGATTATAGGTTCTATCTTATCATTATACGGATGTGTTAAATCATGTTTAAATCCCCTATTCTTCTTCTTTTCTTTCCCATATTTCGGGTGAATTGATAGCCTAGGGGATAAAGCCAAAATTCTACAATTGATACCTGATGTATAATATAAGGATGTATAGCCACCAAGACTATGCCCGTAAGCAATTTTATCCTTGTAATTTTTAACTAAAATTGAAACAGCTGATTCAAATTCCTCTCTTTTTAAATCTTGTTGACTGGAACCCTTCTTCCTCTTACGAACGGCAATTATATCTAATTGTTGTTTACGAAGCAGCTTAAAACCAAAAGGAGTTTCATTCCAATTCATGTATAATGAATCAAAGGAGACTATTACTTTTTCCACTTTTGCTAACTTTTTATAAAAGTCAATTCTCGTATCTGCCGTTTTAAATAAAGTGATTTTCCTGTAACCTTTAGCATCATTTTTGCATTCAGAACTAAATTCTGTTAAAACCTTATTAAAAATTTGATTTGCTTCTTTTTCCTCCCCAATTAACTGATACAACATTGATAATCGAATTAACATATTAAACGATGGCTGTTTTATGAAAAAATAATATCTTATCCTAGTTATAGCACTTCGCCATTGTTTTTTATCTATTGCAATATTTATATACTCATTTAATAAATCGACAGAGGATTGATCTTCTAAAAGTCCCAATCTTAACACATGCTCAGATTTATCAATAAAATTAGATTTTTTTAATGCGTGAGCTAAATTTAAATAAACAGTAGTTGGTAAAGATTTGTTCCCTACTATAAGATTACCCAAAAGTTCAATCACTTCTGTGTATCTTTTTTGTTGCAATAACATATTAGATAACGATAATATAAACCTCTCGTCATAACGGTACTTTTTCAATCCAGCTCTACATACCTTGATTGCTTTTTCTATTTTCAGTAATTCTTCGTATACAAATACTGCAGTTTCATAATCTTTGTATCTTAAAAGTTTTTTTCTTGGAGATTGAAATACCTTCTCCCAATGCTCCTCTGCCTTATCCAATATTCTTTCATTAGTATAGTATATGGCAAATTGTCTATTTATCAATAGACTATTAGGATAAAAGTTTAAACCTTTTCTTAATGTTTTTAGTGCGCCATAATAATTTTTTTCATTGAAGAGCCTTTTAGACTTTTCCTCATAATGTTTAGGTGGCTTCTTATTAATTAATATACACTTTATTTTATGTAGAGTGTTTTTCAATTTTCTTCCTTCCCTTTTAAAATTATCCATACACAATATATTTTTCATACAAATGATCCTAGAAGTGGATTTTCACGAATGTTGCTGTGCTTTTCCTTTCCTGCGGATAATCTATTTTCTTCCACAAACAATATAATGAATTTACGAAATATATTGAATTTCCTCTACTACAAACTGCACTTTTTGAATTATTATTTACTAATTTCTGTTCAGACACTCTATCAACGACGTATTATATCTATTAAAGAATTAGAATGCACATACTAAGGGGTTCACAAACATCAGCATAGCTAAGAAAGAAGAGCGCTAGTCTACCAATTATTCTGGGTGTCGAGGGTCTAATAATTAGTTCGTTGTTCGTTTCTCAGATTTCACACTATCCAATCCCTTTTGCTGAATCCATATTAGTTCTGAAATTCCTTCAATTTGCCCTTGATACCATATGCTGTTTCTAACTATATTTGTTTCAGTTACCGTAAATAATTTACCTGTGTGCTCCACTAAATTATCAATAACCATATTTCCTTTTTTTCCCCATGGTCTATTAAAACCGTACCCTGTACCATTAATTACGAAGCTTTTCGGATCGTTATCAACAAATATATGTCGAAGAATTGACAAATCATTTGCATGAACCCAACCAATCACACCATCAACTCCGCTAGGTTTTGTACTTAACAGGTAATAGATAGAATCCTCATAAGTAGCCTTTCTTTTTATATAATAAGTTTGATCCATATATTTTTTTGCCGATTTATGGTCTGAAATATCTTTAGGATTTTGATAAATATGAGGTTCTTTACCGGTTATACGCCCTAGAATGCTTACTTCCCTTTCACTATACGCACCTCTGTTTTGGTCCTCTGTCATGAAATCATCTATATTTATAGTATTTTCTTTTGTTTCTCCAGCTAGCAAAGTTTGTTGATTTAAAATAGCTGCATCTCTGTAACTTTTTCGTTCCTGTTTATTCATTCTTTGCCACTTTTCTAAGAAGGCTTCATATTTTGGAAGTACTTCATCTACTTCCCCATATTCCTTTACCTGGCCGTATTCTAGCCAAAGAATCTTTTGGCAGAAATTCTTCATTTGTCTAAGGGAATGACTTACAAAAATCATGGTCTTGCCTTCTTTTTTAAAGTCTTCCATTTTTTGAAAGCTTTTTTCAGCAAAGGCTTTATCACCAACTGATAGGGCCTCATCAATGATTAAAATATCTGGGTTTACATTTACCGATATTGCAAACCCCAATCTCGATCTCATGCCACTAGAATATGATTTTACGGGTTGGTCGATAAATTTCTCTAACTCGGAGAACTCAATAATATCAGTTTCTAGATTTTTAATTTCTTCCTTATTAAAACCAAGCATTAATAACTTTAGTTCTATATTATCTCTTCCAGTTAAATCATTCTTTAAACCAGCCGAAACAGCAATAAGAGAGGCTTGCCCATTCACTTTAACTGTTCCAGAGGTTTCTGGGACAATTCCCGCAATAATATTGGACAACGTTGATTTACCTGAGCCATTTATCCCAACAAAACCAATTACTTCTCCAGAGTTTGCTTCAAAATTTACATTAGTCAGTGCGTAAAAATCTTCGCCATACTTCTTTGGAGATAGTAGACTGTATAAACGCTCCTTTGTATTATTGAAAAGTTTATATTTTTTTGTAACACCTTCTACTATGATAGCTTTATCCATTCCCATCACTTTTCCTTAAATGTAGTCAATAAAGTTTCTTCTAAACTTAACATGCAAAGTGGCTCCAATTAACAAGAGCACAAATACTAAGACCCAAAAATACAAACTATACTGCCAATGTTCTATAAAATACCACCCTGTTCCAAAAAACGCAGCTCTATATCCCTCAATTAAGTAAAATATCGGGTTTGCCATCATAACCTTCAATATCAACGGATAATCATTTAACAATGTCATTGGCCATAATACTCCCGATAAATATAAAAGCATTCTAATAACAGAATTTAAGAACATGTCAAAGTCACGGTATAAGGTTGATAATGTTGATGTAATTAAAGAAAGAGCAAAAAGTAAACAAAACGCTGCAAAAATAAAATACACAAATTGTAAATAATATATACTTCCAAAGAACCCCATAAGATGGAAAATCACAATTGATATCACCAATAACACTAGGTGTACATAAAAATTGGAAAATATTACATAACTAGGAATTACACTCATTGGAAAATTCATTTTTGACAACATTCGCAACCTAGAATAAATAGATTTAGATCCCTTTGTTATTGACTTCTGACAAAAAACCCATAAAAAGTAACCTGCTAAAAGCCAAGGAAAAAACGAAACTTCATCCCCATCCATCTCTATTGGAGCGCGTTGTCGAATTGTACCAAATACAAACCAGTAAATCACAATTTGAATAGCTGGGTTAATAAGTTCCCAGGTCATTCCTAGGTAATTATTTTTATTTTGACTTTTTAATTCATAAAGAGATATTCTCCTTATCAGGTAAAAGTTTTCAATTTGTCCTTTTATAACAGTAATCAATGATTTCATTAGTTATCCCTTTCATTACTGATCAATAATGTTTATTTATTATACAAACCCTAATTTTGAATTTCAAATGAATGTAATACATATTAATCATTTTCAAATATAATATCGGCTACCCTTTTACTCGAATTTCCATCTTCCAAATAACAAAATCTTTCATAAAACTCATCATAGTTTGCAGATAACTTGTTATCTAGAGTTAACAAATAAATTTGTCGGATGATACCTTCTGTAGTTTTGACAAGAGGACCAGGTGCTTTATTTTCAAAATCAAAATAAAAACCCCTTATTTTTTCTCTATATTCATCTATATCATACACATAAAATATGATAGGTCGTTTTAAATTTGCAAAATCAAAAAAAACAGAGGAATAATCAGTTATCAATACATCAGAAATCAAATACAACTCACGTATATCTTCCTGGTAAGATACATCATACGCAAAACCTTTAAACTTTGATAAGTTTATATTTTCGGCAATTAAATAATGCATACGTAATAAAATCACATAGCTATCAGATAATTCTTCCCGCATTCTTTCCAAATCCATTTGAATATCAAACTTATAACGTCCACGTCCATAAAACTGATTATCCCGCCATGTAGGTGCATAGAGAATCACCCTTTTATCAAAGGGTATTTTTAATCTACTTTTTATTTTATTAATTTCATTCTCATAGTTATGGTTAATTAAATAATCATTTCTAGGGTAGCCAGATTCAATGACTTTATTATCATATTGGAAAGCTTGTTTAAAAATTTCCGTAGAATATGCATTAGGTGAAAGCAAGTAATCCCATTTGTTTGCTTCTGCCGTAAAATTCCTTTTATATTGATTTGTTTCTGTACCTGGCATTCGCACTTCTTGAATATCTATCCCCAACTTCTTTAAAGGAGTACCATGCCATGTTTGAACATAAGTGGTTCTCGGAGGTTTGGGAATCCATAGTGGTAACCGACTATTCGAAATCCAATAACCTGCCCTATTCATATAAAACATCCATTTTAAAGAAAAACGTTTGGTAAAGGGAATGTTTAGTATTTTAAACTTACTTATGGCTTTCCTATCCGCACTCCATAAGAGTTTATAGCCTGAATAATTTACACTTAAATATTCATATATTGCCCTTGGATTATCACTAAACTGTTTACCTAAAAAACTTTCAAATATAACTAGTTTATTATTTTTAGGAATAATAATACCCAAAATTCTAAAGACTATTTTATATATTACAAACAACAATTTCTTCAATTTAATCATGAACTATCACCAATATTCATTCTAAACCAAGATAATACAAATTGCACTATTTAAGCCGTACTTTAAAATAAGTCTGATTATACAAAATATTATCTTCTCAATTTATCTTTAGTTACCATACAATACGGGCTGATAAGATAAAAATAAATATTGATATCCTTTTAAAATTAATAAAAGCTCATATATTCCAAACATTTATCAATGAATGTTATAATAAAAACCTAACCACTCTTTATTGTCCATTATTGGCTTATTTCTATTAGAACTTTTCACTTTAAACTATATCCAAATATTAAATTAAATTTACAGAATATAATCTTTTTACGAATCCTCCATATGCATTCTCTTTCCGGGCTATACTTGATATAGATGGAAGTTGACATTGTATGTAAAAATTGAAATAATCTAAAGGGAATTCTATTAAAAGGAGCCTAAAGAGTCATTGTGAATAAAATCAGTGTAATCATTCCCGTCTATAATTCTGAAGCATATATCGATGCATGTATTGCTTCATTACTGGAACAAACCTATTCTAATTTCGAAGTTATTATTATAGACGACGGAAGTAATCTCGATTGTCAGAATAAATTGCAAGAAATTGATAAACTAGATGAACGAATTCTACTATATAAACAGGAAGTACATAAGGGTGTTGGTGCGGCTAGAAATTATGGAATTGAAAAAGCCTCGGGTGAATTTATATACTTTCTTGATAGTGATGATTATATATCAGAAACAACATTGGAGTTACTAGTGACCAACATAGGAAATCATCCTATAATCCGTGGAAGAATGCACACTACAGATCTTTCTAACAGCTTTGCTCTTATCTTTGATGGGGTATATAAAGTAAGTTACTTTGAAGATAACAAATTTAACCTTATCAACAAAAGTGGTGTTCATAACTTTTTAATTCGTTCTAGTTATATTGAACAAAATCAACTTCGATTTTCCGAAGAAGTAAAGGTATACTCAGATTTACCATTTATAGTCAGTGCACTTAATAACATAGAAAAAATTCCTTACATGAAAGAAGCCATTTATTTTTATCGTAGGAGAAATGCTCCAATAAAATCTCCTTCACTGAACCAGTTGGACGTAGGGGAAAAAATTTACGATTTCCTATATATATATTTATTACTTAAAAAGAATTACAATAATCCTTTAGCGCAAACTTACTTAGATAATCAGTTTTTAAATTTTTATCGTAAAGATGTTGTTAGCCTAATTCAAAAATCAAATGAATTAAACACTTACTTTGATCAACTATCTGAAGCAGCAAAACAAGTTAAAGAAAGTCATTTAAACACATATGACTTTATTTTCAAAAGAGAAATTAAAACACTGGCTAAAGGTGATATTCGTAAGTATAAAAAGCTATCAAGCAGATTAACCCTATTAAGGGATCTGAACAAAGGATTAAAATCACGGTCTAAAATGAGGTTATTTGTTTATAAATATATTTTCAAACGGTTAAAAACCAAAGAAGAGTGGGTATTCTTTGAAAGCTTTCAAGGTAAAAGCTATTCAGATAACCCCAAATATATATATCAATACCTGAATAACGAGAACTTAAATTATAAATATATTTGGAGCATGGATGAACGTTCAAACGATATCCCTTTTAAGCATACTCAAGTAAAAAGGTTAAGTTTAAAATATTATTATTACTTAGCCAGATCAAAGTATTGGATTTTAAATTCTAGGTTGCCTAACTACATTGATAAATTTGATGATAATGTTTATCTACAAACATGGCACGGAACACCACTAAAAAGGTTAGCCGGAGATATGGAACAAGTTCATATGCCTAAAACAACTTCAGAAAAATATAAAAAGAATTTTTATAATGAAACACAAAAATGGGACTATCTAGTTTCACCAAATAATTACTCTACGGAGATTTTCAAAAGTGCATTCTGGTTTAATAAAACCTTTTTAAATGAAGGCTATCCTAGAAACGATATCTTGTATAATAAAAACAACAATAAAGATATTGAGAAACTAAAGGATAAAATAGGAGTACCAAAAGGAAAAAAAATCATATTATATGCACCTACCTGGAGAGATAATGAATTTTACGCAAAAGGTAAATATAAATTTAATTTACAACTTGATTTAGATAAATTACAAAAAGAACTTGGAGAAGACTATATTATTATTTTAAGAATGCACTATCTTGTAGCAACACAAATGGACATATCTGAATTCGAAGGTTTTGCTTATGACATGTCATTTTATAATGATATAGGAGAACTATATTTAATATCTGATTTATTAATTACAGATTACTCTTCTGTATTTTTCGATTATGCAAATTTAAAAAGACCTATTTTATTCTATACTTATGACATTGATATGTATAGAAATGCGTTAAGAGGATTTTACATTAATATGGAAGAAGAAGTCCCTGGGCCAATGTTACAAACTACAAATGAAATTATTGACACAATTCATAACATAGAAGAGATTTCCGAGAAGTATAGTCAAAAATATCGACTGTTCTATGACAAGTTTTGTAAATGGGATGATGGTCAAGCATCAAAGAGAATTGTTGAAAGAGTATTAAAGTGAACTTGGATGTACTTTGATACCATATTATGATTTAGTTGACTAAAAAACATATAACTTTATACCAAATCATCCTTACCTAATTTTAATTAATATGAAATGAGGGGAAAAAATGTCCTCCGATTTATTAACTGATGCAGTTGGTTTTAAAAAGAAAAAAATGTGGCAAAAAGCAGTTGAATATTATGAAATGTATCTCGAAGATTACAATAACAATGTTTCAGATAAAGTTTTCGCATCCTATATTAAATGTTTACGACTGAATGGTGAAACACAAAAGGCATTGAAATTGATTAATCAAAAAGCAAATGTAGTTAATGATAGTGAAGTTTTACTGAATGAATTATTTAAAATTCAGGATGATTTAGGAAAATGGAAAGATAACCGTAAAATAGCAGAAAAATTAATTGAAATCAATCCTACAAAATCCAACTATTATTTCTATTTAGGTAGATCTCTTGCTTATTTGAAGGAAGATAAAGAAGCTGAGCAAACTTACAAATCCGGCTTGGAACATAGACATAATTTAAGTTTTCCAGATATTAATCATAAAGTTTTAGCAGGGATCACTGAAGAATATGATAAAGTTAATACAGAATTTAAATTTCTTGGTGGTAGAAATAACTATGGAGTTTTATTACACGACTTTCCTAACCACAAGTATTTTACTAAAATATCAAAAAATTCAAGAGGACCTAAACGAGAAAAGTTATTTTACACAAATATATATACAAAATTCCCAGAACTTCATGGCCTTGCTCCAGAATTTATTAATTCAAAAACGTTTGATAAGATTCAATATTTAACTATAGAAAGAATTGAAAATATAAAAGGCAAAAAGGATTTAGAAAGTGTAATAAAACTATCGGAAAAAATATCATCTGTAAATTATGAGGAACTAATCAAGCATTGTGCTAACCCAAATTATTCTTTTACGGTGAGAAGTAGAGGGAGTACCGTTGTAAACTTCTTTACTAAAATTCATGAAGAAGCTTACAACAAAAGAATGATCTCAGAATTTAAGAGTTTTGGTTCACAAAATAATTATCCTCAAGAAGCTTTAGAAATAATAGATAAAATCCAAGCCCTTATTGTAAATAATCATTTGTATGCATTTATAGTTCCTGAATTGCACTATTCATTATTACATGGTGACATTATTCCCAGTAATATGATGATTAACAAAGAAAATGGAAATCTTCAAATTTTCGATTGGACAAACTTCACAATAGGGCCACGTTTTCTTGATATAGCACGCTTTGTTACCGTCGCTTCAATTTCTTATGAAGAGGTAAAAGATAAATATTTATTTAATAATAACAATGGATTATTAAGCTTGATAGAAAAGATCTTTTTCTTGTATGCCTACAATCTTCTATTTTATATAACTCTAAAGAATAAAGGTATGAATACACAAAAAATAATACATGAATGTATGTTTCCAGCTCTAAAGGATATGTCTGATCTCATTGATCAATTTAAAAAGCAAGGTTATGAAGATATTAAAAATATAATAATTTATAAAGATCAACTAATACAAGTAGAGAAAGAGGATTTAGAAAAGAAAGTAGGTATTCTGAGTCAACGTAATAATCAATTAAACGAAAAATACCAGAATGTAATTAAAAGTAAGTCATGGAGAATCACTTATCCAATAAGGAAAATATTTCAATATTTAAGAAAAAAATAAATATATTGATGATAATATACTTTATGGATATTACATCATTATTAAAAAAGGCGTGTTAAATCAATGATTAAAAAAATCTTATTCCTCAGTTCATCAATACTAATGCTAATAAATATCTCTCCAGAACATAGTAGCGCCAAAAAATTTGGACCCGATGAATGGACCCAGTACAGAATAAATAGTGACAAAAATGCAGTATATAATAATGGTTCAAATCCACTTGATTACCATGTTTTCAATACTGCTAATGAAGTAAGGGCCACTCCAGTAATTGTAGGTAATAAAATGTTTATTGGTAACCATGATAGTGGAGAATTATTTGCATTTGATATTGAATCAGGAGAGAAATTATGGGAAAACAAAGCACCTAATTGGATTCATTCAGAGATGATTTATCACGACGGATTAGTTTATGTTGGTTATGGGAACCGTTTTTTTCAAGATAACGGGATTCGAGGAGAAGGTGATAACGGTATCCTTGCATTAGATGCTGACACTGGTGATATTAAGTGGGAATATGAAACAGCCGGTGAAGTAATGCCTACACCAGCATACTATAAAGACTCTATTTATATCACAACAGGTGACCGTCATTTATATAAATTAAATGCTAAATCAGGAAATTTAGAACATAAGGAGGAATTAGGACATACAGTTAGTATGTCTGCTCCCAACATCCATGAAGATGCTTTATATGTAGGTGGAAGTGGCCCAGAACCATTTACTTTCTCTGCATTTGATTTAAAACGAAATGAATTGAAATGGCAAACTGAGTTCCCAGATGTATTTGCAGGATTAGATGATGTACCACCAGCTGTCAAGGATGACATCGTTGTAACAACTGCTATCGAAGGAGATTCAGATAATCCTAATCATATGATTTATTCCATGGACATTGAAACAGGAGATATTCTTTGGGAAGATAGTTTGGGGGTTGGAGAATTTGTAGAAAATAATAAATCAGGTGCCCCAATGATTTATAAAGACAAAGTATATGTTGGTAGTCCTATTACAAAAACCTTTTATGCTTATGATTTAAAATCCGGTGACAAAGTTTGGGAATTTGAAAACGAGGTAATAAAGGCACCACCAGTTGCTCAAGACGATATCGTTTATTTCACTAATGCTAAAGGGAGTGTTTATGCACTAAATGCTAACAACGGTGAAGTCGTAGGTCAAAAGGAATTAGGCGGTACGTTAGCTCCAGCCGGCCCAGTTATTATAAACGATACATTATTCGCAGGAAGTCAAGATGAAAATGTTTATGCAGTTCCACTCGTAGATATAGTGTATGATTATGATAAAACAGTTGATCAAAAAAGCTATTTATGGATATTTATAGGCGGTGTTCTGTTAATAACCGTAGTTTTTGTTTTATATAAATTATTTAAAAAGAAATCCAGTAATTAAATACTGTAATATATTTTATAAATGTTTGCGATAAATAGATTGTTGTGCCTCACAGAGTTCAATTAGGCTAATAGACGTAGAGAACCGAGCTAAATTGTTTTCTCGAAAAGCTGGTTCTCTAGAGCCTACAAATCATACTCGTAAAGGCTTACTACATGCCTTTTCATTTCATAT
>Ga0079226_10003440_pt1 | contig 12138 bp, 13 predicted proteins | sample Poulit2014_FD_76345 | JGI IMG/M metagenome (GOLD analysis project Ga0079226, IMG submission 76345) | Agricultural soil microbial communities from Georgia to study Nitrogen management - Poultry litter 2014 | ecosystem: Environmental > Terrestrial > Soil > Agricultural land | place: USA: Georgia... | reverse complement strand
GTAATGTCAGGAATCGTTGTATGACCATTAAACAAATACGAAAAACTGTTCACCAGATTATCAATTACCAATTCAATTTTTTCGAGTCGCTTAACCCTCGTGGATGATAGTTCTGAATGAATGATTCGTTTTTCAGTACTGACATAGAGTTGATCACGAATGAATCTTAAAAAGTCACTGAAAATGGGATAGTCCTCATTAGCCAGTGACGTAATACCTGTGGTATGAATTTTATCCGTGAAACCAAGTGAATCATAAAATAGGCGCAGTACCTTTTTGAATTCTTCAATTTCTTCAGAGGAAGGGCTACCGGCCAAAAACATATAAAAGGTTGCCACCTTTGATATGTGCTGCATAAAACTGATTTCTTCATTCTTTTCCGGATTACTATTGTCTTCTGTACGAAAGATTTGCAGTGGATTGATGACGCCATCACTGCCATCAAGACTAATCGTGTGGCCGTTCACGGACTGAACAAGTGTCTTAAATTCACCCGTTACGTCAAAACCGCGAATAAAATGGCCACGTGCTTCATTATCCATCAATAACTTCTTGAGTGTCGTTGACTTACCGGCACCCATCTTTCCGACAACCACTGCATTAAAAAACCGTCTCATTTTATCCTTATGAAAGAGATCAAACAGTACATTTCCTCCTGTAAACGATGTCCCTAAATAACTGCCGGTTCGATCATTTAATTCTGAGAAATGATACGGCAGACCTGATGCAAGTGTTAAAGCCGATATTCCTTTGCCTTCTCGTTTGTTTGGAAGCGCCAGTTGTTGTTCGTAGGGTAAAAATAGAGACTGCCATTCCCAATACGTTTCATTCAAAAAGATTTGACCTTTAAACCCGAATGACTGTAATTTGGACATGGTTCGTTCCACTTTCTTTTCCAGTTCCCATATGGTTGGTGACGCCACGAATAAGCGAATATGCAGTAATTTAATGACCTCCCCCATTTCACTTATTTGGCGATATAAGTCTTCCATCTCCTGATAACCACGTTGCGCATCCATCCGTTCTGATTCATGCTTGGAGCTTCTGAACCGGACATCCTGTTCCACCATACTTTTATTAATGGCGCTCACCGTCTCATCCTGATTCATTGTTGCGACATCTGTTACAACGGTCACATCATACATGGCCATAATTTTATCGAGCCATAACACATCGACACTGGATGGATATTCAAAAACATGGATACACGCTTCATAGCCGTCTCCTTTTTTAATATATTTGTCTTGAAAACGAATACCGCCTTGTGGTTGGATTGCTGTCAGAAAATCCTTATCCAGCTGAGGTGGTTTCGGTTTTCCTGTTTGTTTCATCTGCATTGCCATCGTTTTCATCCTTTCTACAGTTTCGTGTTTTGATTGTTTAATAGAAACAGAATCTGTTCCTTTTTCGCCCGTGAGAGTTCTGTTAACGGAAAAGACTGCTGCATTCCTTGTATGGCATCATTTTTTCGATCAGTCAGTTCCTGCTTATCATCGGCATACACCAAAATAAAAAATTCACGGTTGGAGCGTTCACGTTCTAAAAAATCAAACTCAAGTAATTTTTGGTCAATATATTCCAATCGAATCGGGCTGGTTGTCTGTTTGCGCTTTTTAAGCCAATAAGTACGTTGGGCTTCTGTATTCGCTGGAAAGTTTAAAATGATCTCTTTATAGGACCTGAAATAACTTCGTAAAAAACGGGTTCGGTTCAGCAATAAAACATTCAAATCCGTATCATTCAAAGCATGAATGTTTTTCGTTTGAATCTGAAGAATATCCATCACACCATTCTTCAACAAAATATAATCATTGTGTATTTGAAGAAACGGCAGGATCTCCGGTGTTTGCCGTAACATTTTTTCTTTCTTTATGCTCGTAGTTTTTTTACGCTGAAAAACTTTTTTGATTTTAGTTGCCCATGACCTTTGGTTCGTCTGTTTGCCGTCAGACTTACCGGAAGTCATGTTTTCTTCATGAGTCATGGTCACTGCTAACCTCCTTCCGTTACACGTTATTCACGCAATTGACTGTTCTCTTGCTTGTGTTTATCCATGGTATGGTAACCAGTCTTTTTATGACGAAAAAATAGAATGAGTGATTCATAATGTCTTTTTTTCGGATTGTGCCCGGATGGAATAAACAGATAAATCATGAAGCCGATCACGGCCAAAAAGTACGGAATCATAAAAACGCTGTGAACTGAATCCCGCAAGATTGTTAAAACTAAAAGAGAGCTAATCAATAGAATGACTAGCTCTCGCATTTCCAATCCTAAAATCTTCGGTTTGGCCTTAATCTCTTTTGGAATCTCGTATGTCATCGTTTCTCAGCCCCTTTTGCATATCTTTTGGCTTTTGCACATCCTTTTTATCCTTAATACTGCCACGAACATGGTTCATTTTCTGCCCTGCATCATAACCGGTGTTATGTGCCCGTGTCAGGAAGTGGCCGGCTCGCTGCACTGTACGATTTCCACCAAACAACGTATGTTTTGGCTTTGGATAAATATGGCCATCTGAATGACCAGAACCTGACTTATTCGTCATCTTAGGTGATGTCGGGATATTAACTTGGCCAGATGGTTCTTGCGACTGGCCACCATGAATTGATGATGGTGTGACACCACCAGAATGCTCGGAACTCATAGTGGAAGATTGGTGACTTTGCGAATTAACAGATGACGGTCGAGCTTCCTGAGTCGGTTGGCCTTTCCCAACCGTACTTCCTCCGTTGTTTTCATAACGTGAAGCATCTCCGTTCATCATATTTGTCGAGAACTGGCCTTCTTGACGTGGTGATCCAGCTTGTCGACGGGAAGGCATTGGTTTCACATGGCTGTTATTTTTCAATGCTCTTGTCATGCCAGTGCCACCAGCAACCGCACCACCGCCAATTTTGCCTCCTGCTTTAAGGGTTTTACCGCCTGCTTCGGCTGCCATTTTACCGCCTGCACCAACCATACGACTTGCAGCATAACCACCCATCATAGCCTGCCAGCCAGAGCGCAGTCCGGCATCAATGCCTAACAACCGTTGCACAATATCAGGCGCATCAATTAATGCCCACGCACCAGCAATCAACAATAGAATGGTACCGATAATGCCAATATGTTGTTCCATGTTGTTCGCCCATTGCGCATAAATGATAAACATCCGTAATAGCACCATCATCACAAAAATGACAGCGAATGTACTGGCAATCTCCAGGAGCACTTTTTTCAAGCGTTGACCACCCGTTAAGTCCGTTGCTGCTGTGAACATGGCAAATAATTGGTGAAACGCCAGATCAAACATGGCACGTCCGATTTTGATGGTTGTGATGACTAATGCAAAAGCCGTCACAGCCAATGTAGTAATGGCAATACCCCAGTTAACGTGATACCTGTAGTAGCTTTGTTGTCCTAGGTTGGTAGCTGGTACTGTATTTTCGTTTAAATCTACTATCCTTGTATCACCATCACCTGTTGAGATAAGACGCTTTTTTAGAAAATCCTTATCTTGTTCAGATAATTGTTTTACCCACTTTTCAGTTGTCCAGCTAAACCATCCTTCATCCTCATAAATATCAAGTTTCTCATTCACCTCTATTGATTCAGGATTTTCTAATTCATTCCCGTAGGTATAATCCGTTGTCCCAATGTTTTTATTTTGGGGATCTGGTGGATGCGGCAGCAAGTTTTCATTGCCTGCCACGGTCTCTTCATTACTTCCATTTGCGTAATAAAAGTCACTTTCAACATAATACATAACATCCGCAATATTCCGTTTAAGAACGTTATCCGATAGTGTTCCGGGTTCATCTAATGCGGTTATGCCTTCGTTCAATAAATCATCCATCATACTCATCATAGTCGGCAGGATGACAATGACACTCACAGCAATCAGAACATTCATCAGCACTTCATTTCGTTTCTCAATTTTATTCAGCATAAATTGAAATCCGACAACGATAAGCGTCACCACAAACATGCCAAACACATAGGGCTGAATTGTTTCGATAAAGCGATTCATGGCCGGATTATCATAGACCCCACCAAGTGTGACAACATCCGTTGCCACACCTTCGATCCAATTGTTAATCCAAACTAATGCTTGTATAATCCCCCATAAAATGTTCCGGATGAGGTCATCATAGAGCCATCCACTGCTCAAATCTAATATGCCTGCTAAATCTTCATAAAGCTTTTTCAACTCATCACTCATTAATGTCCTCCCCTCCTTTTTTGCCATAAAAAAGGAACCCACCTAAGGTATAGGTAAGTTCCCGCACGATAACTATGGCATTGATTTAATACGTTAAATTTAACCCTTCATTTTTCACATAATCAACATTGATTTGAATCCCTTCTTTTACATCACTGAATAAATCGTCATCCAGAAATGTACTATTTTCTGTATTAGCTTCATCAATAGTCGTATTTAAGAGCCATGCTTCCCCAACATATTCAAAGGCAGAGTTAATCTGTCCATCGTGAACTACAGCAAACCCACCATCTTCAAAAGGGCTATGAGAAGAGCCTGAGTGAGATTCATATTCTTCAATTAAAGAGTCTGCCTTTTGCTTTTGTTCATCTTTAAGCGTATTAAGGTTCACATGAAATGCCGTCATATCCTTTTCTCTTAGTGCTTTATCATAGGCTTCAAGCAATTTGGTGTTTTTCACATATTCTTGTTTCGCATCATAGATCAACACATAAAACGCTTCGTCACTATCCTTTTTTGCCATCACATCATCTAATGTCGTTTCATTAAGTCCAGGTTTCAGTTTTTCAGTCGATTCATTGTTATTATCTTCTGCAGCACTATCGGTTCTACCACAGGCACTTAACATCAGTAAAACAGCTATTAATACCAAGGTCAATAACGTTCGTTTCCGTACCAAGTTTCCATCATCTCCCATATAACCTTTTGACACCAGTATAACAGCCCTCTTTGGCACTTGAAATGATTAACTTGTCCTATTCAATGTACGGTATTTTTGTATCGAGTATCACTTTCAACTTACTTAATTCATCGTCTGTGAACGTAAAACCTTTGCCCAGCCTTGTTTTATCCGGATTCCACCACCGCACATCATATTTTGGTTCATCACCGTTCCAGCTAATGATGTTAAGCTCTTTTGTCCAGCCTGCCTGACTTTCATGCAATACGGCGATTTCTTCAATCACACGCCAATCGACACGATATTTTGGTTCTTTCACGTTTGTTCACTCCTTTTCCTTATTAAGATAGTGCCTGTTCCCGTAATTTTTCGGCTTCTTGATCTTCATGGGATTGTTCACCTAATGCCTGATGATCGGCTCTTTGACTGGCTTTCTCATTTTGTTTTACTTGTTCTTCAATTCGCTTCGTTGCTTTATCCTGCCACGTTTGCATCACATCTGCCGGCAGATAATTCTGTAATGCTGCTAATATTTTTAAGTGTATGCGTGAAAAATGAGGATGATGGACAATGAAACTCATATAATGGAGAAACGACCAGTGATCAACCTCTTGAAGCAATGCTTTGGTTCTTGCTTCATCCAGTTCACCCTGACTTTGTTCAATCTGTAAGATATGCCGTTTAAATCGTTCAAATTCCTTATTTGTCAGTGCGTCAGCCATGCGTAAAAATAAATCATCATTTGATTTGGCCGAGTAAACCATCCTGTTTAAATCCATATCATGATACGTTTCGGACATAATTGGGAGCATCATGATGGAATGGTCCGTATCAAATTCATCGGCTAAATACTGATAACGAAACTTATGACTGGTTTTATCCTGGTTGAAGATCGGTTTGGGCTCAATCTTTCTTCGGTTCTTATCCTGCCGTTTATTCACGCGTATTAATACTGACTGGCCTTCTTTTAACCGCATCAATTCATCTGACGTTAAAAGCGATCGTTCTTTTGTCGATTCACTGTGCGACTTATCAAATGAGTGATAATCACCACTTCGACTCACATCGGTTATCGTTTTAGCGCCAAGCATGCTCGAATAATGTTCAGCCGTACTCTTATCTTCGGTAAGGATATAGATTTGATTGGAACAGTTGCCAATAATCGTGTCCGACTCTTCACCATAAGCCGATTTCACTTGAGAATAGGCTTGAACGATTAAGTGATACCTGAAGCCGCGTCCGGCACCAACTGTTACCATACTTGCCATCCCATCGATCGCCGGCATATTCCCAAACTCATCCAAAATGAATTGCACATGCCGTTTCATTTTGCCATTCTTGCTTTTGGTTGCCTTTTCTGAGTTGACACGGTACAACTGGCTAACAAAAATACTGGCCAATACATCGTTTGACTTGTCTGAATCAGGTGTCGCTAAAAAGACAGCTACTGGTTTATCACCAAAACCGATTTCAGTTAAATCCAAACTGTTATGGCCAGTTACTTTCGCGTTCGGTTCAAGTGTAAAGATTTGCAGTTTATCCATCGCAACACTGAAGATACTGCCTCTTGTATTGCCGGTTGAAAAATTACTTGTGGCATACATTAATCGTGCCGGATTATTCTCATCCCGTGCCTGGAAGAATTCGTCCAACGCATTATTCCCTTCTTCATCCGTTTCACTACCCTTACTGGAAAGGAAATTGGCAACAGAGTACATGGTCACCCGTTCTTCTTTACCGATTTTCACCATGTCCTCCGTTAATGCTAAAATAATAGCTGTTACAAGTGATTTTGCACTGTTTGACCAAAACGGATCTTTGGCGTTTGGATTATGATACAAACTGTATGCCACACTGTTAGCATATTTTTGTGCGTCACTCACCTTACCCTTTTTCCATGAATCAATCACTAACTGTAAGGGATTGAATCCCATGCTCATCGCATGCTCTATCAGATTAAACACATACACGTCATACCCACGATTCTTTAACGTTTCATAAGAAGCACCAGCCAGTTCCCCTTTCGGATCATTAATCACCATGGAGGGTTTCTCTTTCGCCCTGCTTTGAACATCAATCATTGGAACCACAAATGTCTCACCTTTACCGGAACGTGTAATCCCAATGACCATCGTGTGCACAGGGGCGTCATCCAGAAGAAGCCGGTAAGGTTTACCTGTTTCCTGCAATCCACCAACAATTGTGCCGCCTTTGCCTTCATATTCTTTTTTAGACGCTGGTATAATCTGATACTGTTTCTTCATATTTTTCACGGATTCAAATTCGTTCGTACCATGTTGCCCACGGTTAATGGTTTGATAATTCATTTTGATATTATACAAGAGTTTTAGAAGACTGATCCCGATCAGAATATAAAAGCCTATATAAAACGCAAGCCATTCTTTCTGAAAGATGAACACGTATTCCCAATCAACTGAGAATGTATTCAAGTTAACTTGCTCCGGGTTATTGGCAATTCCTTCAACCAAATGCAGCACTTGCTGTAAAAAGTGTAATAGAAAGTTTGCCAGAAAGAAGCCCAATATGATGATAAGCAGTATAGAAGGCACTATAAACTGCCAGTTACTTAAGCGCTCGGTCAATGGCTTATGGTTCGTGTTCAACGGCCATCACCCTTTCATGTTGCTTCGTACGTGTTGCCATCTGTTCATACGCTTTGGTGAATGCTTTGCGGTTTTGTTGCAAATTTTCGTTTGCATCTTTTGTTCCTGATGAATAAGCAAACGTTGACCAATCCCTGCCTATTCCAGCCTCTTCGATTGTATTCACTATGTCTCTTGTTGCCTTCCATCCAGCTTGATCATCATCCATGGCGATTAAAAGCTGTTTATCCGCAAACTGTTCCTTATGTTCGGCCAAATAATCTTTGATCTGTCTTGTTTTGGTTGCCCCTGTTAGGGCGAAAATACCAGCATTCTCATCTATCTCACGAAAGGACAACGCATCCAGGATGGATTCACTCACCACCACATTTTCAGCATCCTGCGGAATGTCCATAAAAAAATCCCTCGTTTCTTTGGAGGGATTGAAAATAAGCTGTATTTCCTTGGGATCAAGGTTTTCATCGATACTGGAACGGAGTAAAACGCGATCCAACGTATTGTCTTCCCCATATAACGGGAAGGTTAAATTGCGCTTGCACATCCAGCTATTATTGGAATAATCCTTGCCCAGCAACGGTTTGGCTTTTTGGAAAACATGCTGCACGATAGCCTCATCTTGTAAGTCGGCTACAAAATCACGTGTTGTCTGTTTTGACAGGCCACGATAGCCATTGTCTAATGCCTCACTTTTAAAATAGTTTTTCGCATAGGAGAATACGCGGTGTGACCAGTCCAAGGCCTGTCGTTGTTCTGTCGTCAGGTTGGGGTACTGTTTTTCGATCCTTTGCTCATAAGTTGACATGTCTCCTTTCTCATGAAATTCAAGCATCATCCGTGAGCCACAGTGATTTTCCCGATTACATTGGATGAACCGTGTATTATTCTTATACATAAAGGCTTCATGCTTGTTGCATTCTGGGCAGTTGCAGATAAAATAACGGCCTTTATCCTCGGCATTCAAATCACTCAATGCATTTGCGATAGTTTGAAAAACAAGTTTCTTATAAGGATTCGACTTGCTCATAACTGTCACCCACTTTGGCAGCTATTTTAGCGTCAAATCGTTTTAACACGGGTGCAAGAACCTGTTCTTGAATAGCTTGGTCTGCTTTAAGGACTGTTCCTTTAGCTAATAAATTATCGAAAGCTGTGTAAAATGCTTGAATCAATTCGTTATGAAGACGAAAGGCTGTTCTAAATCCGTGTTGCTGTATGAAGGACTCACCAAATAACGTCAGTTCATAATCCTGATAGCCTTCATGCTTGACCACCAGTACATCAATTCTCTGTTTTGGAAGCGATTGATAATTTGTCACAACATGCGTGACAAATTGCTTGAAAGATTCATGTTTGCTTTGATGTTCTTCCTTATTCGAATTTGAAAATGGCTTCTGACTGCTCAATATTCCATCGTTGGTGTACTTGTCTGATTGATCTTGAAGTTTCTTAGAGGATTTCACAGTTTCTTCTATCACCCAATTTATATGCGCGTGGTAGGTGTTTCGTATCGCTGCCAGGACATCTTCCATTTCTGCATAAATACTCGTTTCAATACAGGATGAAATCCCATCATAAATTTGTCTTAATTGGTCATCCGTCAGGTCAAGTTGATCGCCCATTACGGTAGAAAATCGTTTTTTGAAGGCCTCAAATGACTTATTCGCCGACTTAACACCGTTGATATTGGAGAGCACTTTATCTTTTATTGTCATTTATGTCACCTCCAACAAAAGGACTTCCTGAACAGAAGCCCTACATGTTCACCTCTTGTTTTGTTTCTTCCCGTTGCCCTCTGACTTTTTTGCCTTGTAGTCAGCATCATCACTTTTTTAATAAAAAAAGCTTCCATACGTTTGGAAGGCCGGTTTAATTAATTGTTTAACTTTATAAAGTTTTGAATGGTGACAGAATCACCCAGATTAAATTCGTCACTGATTGCCTTTTCAATACCACGAATGTCATCTATCGATTGAATAGGTTCCTCTAATGTTATATCGACATTACCACCACCATCTTCATAAAGATAGCTTATGAAATATTTGTACGCAGCACTCATAACTTTACCTCCTTAAAATCCAACAACTCGACCGCCCAGCCAAGAAACAAGACTGGCAGCCAAATAAACAATACCAAAGCCAATTGCAACGTTGACCATCCATCCAGTGTACATTTCCTTTTTCTGTGGATCTTTGGCAAACGTCCACAATAACCCAATGACAACCAGCACCAGTCCGGCTAAGACTGGTGCAATTGGCTTAATACCATCTGTGATATTCTGTATGGTTTGAATAGCGTCTTGCACGCAACTCACTCTCCTTTCTTCGCTACATTGGTAATCTGTTTCTGATTCGATACATTAAAGTTCAAGATGATTTCTTGGTGTCGCTCATGAAGCCATTCATAATATGAAGACCCGTCAGCTTCGATAATGCCTTTCGCCAGCTCTTCAAATTCCTTGAACCCTTCTGGTTTAACTGGTCTGCGTCTTCTTTTTGATGATGCTTTGCTCGATGAAGATTCATCAGATTCTTTAGTAGCTGTCTTAACGTTGTTATCCTGATTATTATCCATTGCTTTTCCAAATTCATTATTAGACACGGTTTACACCTCCTTATCTAGCCAAAATAAAAACCCTTTCCGTGAAAGAAAAGAGTTAATAGGAAGCTATAAACTTCCTGATACTAATAATTTAACAGCTTTTTGAGGCATTTTTGTTCGTCATTCGTTCGCCATTTTGTTCGTATTTTGTTCGCTTTTCGTTCGGATCTACTCAAAGATTATTGACATTTAGAATTAATAGTAATGGAAGAGAATTGATGCTTTGTACATCCGTATTCAAGATAAATATAAAAGGCCTCATTTTGAAATAGTTTAATCAAAATAGAACCTGCATTACAAGCCGTACATAAGTGTATAAAAAGTTTTTGGTTTCATGCCCCCCTTTTGTTTCCAATTTCGAATATAGGGGTAGGAGGAGATATATTCATGGAAAAGATAATTGAAGGACACCTAGTTGGATTTGGATCTCTAAGGGATATGGAACATTTGAAGGATGATTATCATGGCGAATTTACTGATGGGGGAATGTCTGAAATAAATATTCATGTTTATAGTAAAGTGCCAAGCAAGGAACAATGTGAAAGCATGTGTGCAAAGAAGTCGGGAGAAGTCACGTCTTATACATTATAAACGTTTTATGGTATGCTCGTTAACTTTCATCAAAGAATTAAAGAGCATATATCTCTCGAAACTCTTTTTTTCATAAACAGATCCTGCCACCTATCGCAAAACTCTTACCTATAAATTGCACCGCAAAATGCGGTGCTTTTTGCTTACAAAAAATAACCCAGTTCGACCAGAACTGAGCTATATATAAAATTTACTTTTTAGTTTCAATCTTAAATTAACGCGCCCGATAATGGAAATATGAATAAATAAGTTATGTTGATTAATATATCCTCTTGGGATCAGCTGGTAATTCTTTAATGTGACTAAGAAATTCAGTTATATTGTTATCGTCCTTGATTGGATATGGATAATTAAAATGCGCAGCTACATCCTGTGACAAGTTTCGGAACAGATCACAAGCAGTAAATATAGAATGCCACATTTGTGTATAGTCGGAATTAGAATATGTTTCTTGATACATCGTCCAATATGATTGAGGAAGATACTTCTTAAAGTATTTTCCAAATTTTCCTGTTGAAACTTGGAAGTTTTGCCCTATTCCAATCCACCAGTTAACCATTTTATCTAATGCATCCCTTGTAGTATATTCATACATTGATTTTGCATATGGAAGTTCATCACGCCATATTCCTTTGGCAACATTTTGGAGACACCACCAAAAATTACTTGTACAACTTTCAAAATGGCCTTCCGTTGGCTTTTTTATGTGGTAATCAATATCAGTGGGAAGAGGAATTGATGGCAAGATTTTATCTTTATCTATTAATGGAACAGTAAGTTTATCTTCACCATACTCACTAAGCACTTCCTTTTTTGTCTGGAGACGTAAATCGATTCTATTGCCATCTGTAAATAACATTAAATATGCGTATGTACGATTAAAATTCATATCCTCCCCAATGCCCTTATCAAGTTTATCTGGTTCTTGAACCATCAGAATATCTCCAAATATGTTTATCCAACGATCATCTTTTATGAAAGATAATATTTCCGTTACTACAAAAACAATATCATAATCTTGAAAAATATCCTTTGGCACATTCGGATTAGTTCTTGAACCGTTCATATAAACAGCTCTAATTCGTTCATCGTTTTCAACAATATTTTTTATTAAATCAAATATTTTTTCCTCGTTTCTCATCAATTCCTTCTCTCCCTGTCTTTAGGTTAGAATAATTCAAGTTATTCAACATAATGGCCCAATACTGGCACACAATTGTTCGATTAAAGCGCCCGTTTGACGAAGATCATGGCAGATGGGCATGAGCGCTTTGTCTATTATCAAATAAAAAATAAAGAGAGGCTGCATGATTAACAGCCCCCCCTATACGATTGACAAATTATTTTTCTAAAAGCTTTAGAGATTCGCGATTGAATGCAGGAAGATCATCAGGTGTTCTGCTTGTTACAAGGTTTCCATCTACGATTACTTCTTCATCTTT
>Ga0079226_10003439_pt1 | contig 12144 bp, 11 predicted proteins | sample Poulit2014_FD_76345 | JGI IMG/M metagenome (GOLD analysis project Ga0079226, IMG submission 76345) | Agricultural soil microbial communities from Georgia to study Nitrogen management - Poultry litter 2014 | ecosystem: Environmental > Terrestrial > Soil > Agricultural land | place: USA: Georgia... | reverse complement strand
GATGCATATATCGATCTGGGGTTTGATGATGACGGGAAGCGAAAATATATGTTTAACGTTAGCCGCATTGACGAACCGATTGTTCGCCTATGCTCCTTCTTACAGCATAACTCGGAGTACTTCGACGTCTGCTATAAACCCCTATACAGAACGAACAAAGGAGACCGTTTCAATTCCGATGTGGATGCAATACTGATCCATCCGTCTACGAACGAACTCTTTGAAGAAGATACAGTTATGGAGGTAATGGAAAGCATGCGTGTTATGCACAAGCTGCATGTCAAAACGATACTATTGATCTGATAGACGAAAAAGAACCAGGGTGGCCCTTAAACGGGGCCACCCTGGCATTATTTCTTCTTTGGAGTATCCCTTTCGGATACGGGATCAGGGACCGACGTCTTCCTCTCCGCCATCTTCGGAGGGATTGCCGATGGGGGTAACAGTGCCGAGATCCTTGATGTCGGCAATGCGCACGACACGGGTCTCAGTCTTGGGATCGCCTTCACCATCCGGTTCCCCTTCCTCAGCAGCCTTAGCGGGAACCTCAATGACCATGTCAGTCACGGTGTAGATCTCCTCAGCGGTGCCATGGAAGCTGCCGCCGTTGGGATCACGCAGGTAGGTGGGGATGCCATCCAGAATGGTAGCGGTGCCACGGGTGATTTCAGCGGGACCCAGCTTGAAACCGGCAACAGTGGCAGACTCAATGGTCTCATCCTCGCCACGAGTAGCAAGAACCAGATTGGCCAGGGTATCGCCGACAGCAACAGCCTTCGCCGCAGCGCCCTGCACCACGATGCTCGCGCCAACGACAGGAGTAGCGGTACTATAGATCGTCATTGTGATACATCCTTTCTGTAGTAAAATAAACACAATCAAGACAACCTCCAATGGGTCATCTCAATGCCCGTGTTCTTATAATCATGTCAATACTATGTAGAACCCTATATACGACGTTCCCATCCTATATAGGGTTCCCATTCATCGTCAGTCAATGATTACCGTCTTGATTGTGTCCTTGGAAGGGTGATCCACCTTACCATTTTGATGTGCTTCCAATTCTGCCTGACGTTGTCTTGCCACGGTAGAAGGTTTCCCTCTCCGTTTGGTACCAGTCAGCGCTGCAGTGATATCGAAGTCCTCAATGGATGTCTCTCCGAAGACCTTGGCAAACTCAGCTTGTCGTTTGGCTAGAATAATTTGCCGGAGTTCTTCCTCTTCTTCTGCTTCCAACTCTGCGATCGGCTTGTGTTTGGGTTTCACTTTCCTGTGCAGGACATAGTAGCCGTCTTCATCCCGTGAGCCATGTCCCAGCATAGAATTGTAGGGGTTGTAGATGTCCATGAGCTTCTCGTACTGCTCATTGTACCACTCGATGCCATCGGGGAATACATCCTCTGGTACGATCTTGGCTAACGCTTCTGCTGTGAGATCTCCGAACCGTGCATCCAATTCTCGTATTCTCCGATAGAACGAGCGCTGACACATCCCATATTCCTTCTTGCATGTCTTGGCAAGATTCTTGGATTTGATCTTACCCGACTTCCACAAGAGATAGACGTTCCAGAATTCCGTTGGAATCCGGGTCTTGGGACGTCCGATCTTGAAGTGGTGACGTTTCCGTGCGGCAGCAATGCCTTCCTGCTGCCGCTTCAAGGTTGTCTCACGTTCGTTCTGCGCTACATACGAGAGGATGTTCAGTATGATATCCGTAATGAACAAGCTCATGAAATCTCCTGGTGTACCCGAGATGTTCAGCACAGGCATGTCGATCACATGAATCCCGCATCCAATGTCTTGTGTGATCATCCTCCACTGACTGTTGATATCCTTGTAGTCTCGTCCAAGCCGGTCCAACGACTTGATCACAATGATGTCTCCTTTGCGGATGATGCGAATCATTCTCTTGTAGACCGGACGGTTAAAATGCTTACCCGTTTCATGCTCAATGAAGATATGACTTGGCATGACACCATAAGCCAGCATCGCATCTTCCTGCCGGTCGATGTTTTGCTCTTTGGTTGAGACACGGCAATAACCCCACACTTCACCATAGTCATTGTGCAGGTAGCCCTTCTCATCTTTGTGCAGTCCTTTGCCACCAATCGAATCCATACAATGTTACCTCCTTTGGTTGTGTATTGTGGTGAAAAAGAAGCGAGAGCCCGAGGGTCGATCGACCCCGGACTCCCACTTGTAGGAACGTTTGTTACCGCCTGAATCAAAGGCAAAGGATAGTGTCTCAGGTTTTATCCCCCTGAGACGTAGTCGATGATGTTGTTTTCGAACCGCTCATATATTCGGTCAGCTTCTTCTCCTGGAACTCTCGGTAACTACTAATCGCACGCGTGATATTCCCGTCCAGATGCTGATCCCGCATACCTTCAGCAAGAACCGTCACAAGCTGTGCCAGCTCCTGCGTGAACTCTGTAGAAATCTTGTGAGAGGTCTTGAGTTCTTCAATGCTGGATTGCACAAACCGATCGTACTCTCGCATCGACGCAAGCGTACTCTCAGTGTCATCCAACTGTTTGCTCACAGCATCGATGCTGTTCTGCAAAGATCGAATGGTATCGTTCAACTCCTGTTCCTCTCGGTTCTTCTTTTCTTCCTCCAGCTTCTTGATGCGTGCATCGGCTTTTCTGGTACGTTCCATACGTATGGTGACGATTACGACAAGAATCGGAGAAAGAAAAGACAGGAATGCTTGTATTAGCTGTACCGCATAGTCCATGGGCCACACCCCCTTTACTATTCATTGGCGATTATAGGGATGTTGCCCATATGCGTGATGGGTCAGATGTCGTACCCCTGCACGTCCATATAATCGGTCATGAACAAAGTAGACCGATTCAGAGCATTCGGTACGGTACGGCTGGGATAGCCAAGGAGAAAGGTCAACGCATCTCCCAGTTCGTAGTTGTTGCTTTGAATTCCGTAGCCCAACTGCTTCAGGTGTACGGTTACGATCATCGTCTTACTCTCAGGCGTGCGCAGACGGATGAGGAGGCTATCCTCATTGGTACACGCAAGAAGTTTGGCCGGACGAGCGGTCAGGAAGATCGAACCCTCCGGAGCAACCGGAATGACGTCAATGGGAACGTTGAAGAGGGGAACCCGTTCAACGATATGAGGAACAATCGCGTGATCCCAATACTCAGTCATCACCTCCGTAGTCGGTTTGGCACGAAGCGTTGCCGTACGGAAGAGATAATCGTGCGGGATGTCGTTGGCCCCAGTGGTCAACACACAGCTGTTTTCTCCGATGGGCTGAAAGTATTCGGTTAGAATCAAAACTTCCATCGGATGCCCGTTGTCAAGATTATACTTGCTATCCGTTAACATCTTTTGTTCTCCTTTTTATCCCTCAATGGAAAGCTTCTTCGCTTCCTTACGGAACTCCGCCTGGCAATCAAGCGGATCTTCCTTTTTGCCCGGTTTCACATCTTCGTACTTGTAGTTCGGCAAGATCCGTCTCCGGTTCACCGTATCATGCAAGTACAGATCGATGTGATTCAGGATCCGTTTCTTGAGATCCTCCTGCTCCACTTTGATCAGGAGCTCGTTTCGTCTGGAGAGATTCCGATACATCAAATCGGCAGAGCCAATCAACACAGTGCAGTCTTTGGAGTTCCGAGGACCAAAGATATACTCACGGGAATGCTCCAAATACGTTCCGACGATGGAATAGATCTCGATGTTCTTCTGCGGCTGGATGATGCAGGCAGACCGAACAATCAGTCGAAGCTTCACGCCATCTCGTGCCGCCTCGATCAGCTTGTTGGCCACGCTCTCATCGGTGAGAGCATTGCACTTCACTGTGATCTCGGCTTTCTTCCCTTTCTTGGCGCGTTTGCTCTGACCCTCAATCGCATCCAATAGCTCGCTCTTCATATTGTAAGGAGCATACCAGACCCGATGGGATTTGAAGTCTCCTTGATCGGAAGTGAGGATGTTGAAGAATTGGGTCAATTCCTCTCCCAATTCCCGATCGGCCGAGAAGTAACTGTAATCGGTATAGAGCTTGCTGTTCGACTCCGAGTAGTTCCCGGTACCGATGTGGCTGTAGATCCGAAGACCTTTCTTCTCCATGCGAGTTACCAGGCAGACTTTTGCGTGGGTCTTGATATCCGCCTTTGTGTAGATAATGCGGATACCACCCTTGCGCAAGATGTTACTGATCTGCATGTTGTGCTTCTCGTCGAAACGCGCTTTCAGCTCCACCAGTACTGTGACCAGTTTTCCAGTGTCAGCAGCCTTCAACAGCGCATCGATGATCTCGCTTCGAGAGGATACGCGATAAAGACAGATCCGGATGCTCACCACATCCGGATCCGTCGAAGCTGCTTTCAGGAATCGCACAAACGACTCTTGGTAACTTTCGAATGGATGAAACGCCAACCGGTCTTTCCGTTTGATATAGTCGAAGATAGACTCAGTTGGAAACGTGTTGTAGATTTTGTTCTTTTTCGGTTTGTCCTCGTCCAGATAAATATCGCTTGAGATCGATTTCAGATCCGACAACCGGATGCGGTCGGCGGAACAGATGATTGTGTTGGCACTCAATGCCAACATTTTCCGAAGCGTCTTGATGTGTTTCCGCTCACCAGAACCAATCTCTACCTGGACAATCCAGGACTCTTCTCGCTGTTCCAGAATCGTACGAATGAAATCATACGGATCCATGTGCTTGTCGGGAAGGTCATAGATCTCTGCTGAACGAAGGATCGAGAACGGACACGACCACAAAACTTTCCGATCGTGGAAGATCGTCTTGAGGTTGTCCTGTACCAGATCCTCAATGGCAATGATCGCTCCATTAGTATCAGGAATCGGAATGAACCGATTCAGTTTGTTTGGAATTTCGATATATCCGATGGACTCTTCGTCCCCATGAGACGTAACGACAAGTACGTACATGCCAGCGTGGATGTTGGCATGCCGGGTCTTATCTACTGTAACCGGAAGCAGAGTGGGATACACCGAACGCTCGAAGTAGGACGCTGCCCACTTCTTCTCGTCCTTGTTCAGATCCTTCAGCTTCCGAATCAATTTGACCTCTTTGTTGAAAGCATGAAAGCGTTCCACAAAGAGTTTGTAGTGGTGGCTGATTGCATCCACCAGGTTGGCTACCTCCTGGTCGGATTCCAACTGAATGGCAGCCGGGTAACGCACCATAAGGAACTCATTCAGATTGCTGAATGTGATCCCATGGAACATGACTTGATCTCCAAGGGTATGGCGCTTCTTCTTGGCTTCATCGTTCACCCGTTTGTTGAACGACAACCAGGATACATCGCGATCCAGTAACACCTTGTTCGTTTTCTTTTTCTTTGACATAGTTCATTCTCCTTTTATTCATCCGTCAGATTCAACATCTGGGCAACCAGCTGTTCCGATTGCTCCAGATCCTTCTTCAGACGAATGATTTCTTGCATGATCGGACAGAGATGATCGTCAAAAATGATCTTCTCATCCGATTGGACGATGTTTGCGATCCGTTCGGCACTCATGTACTGAATGGTATCGACAGTCAGAATCGGTACGCTCTTGGTGATGTTCCAAACGAAACTCTTGCGTACCGATTCGTTCGGTTCCGTGCTCATCACGATCCGGATGAATCGTTCGATTTTGACCAGGTTCTCTTCTGTCCCATTTTGGAGAAACTCCTTGGCCAGATTGATCGTAATGAGACTGATGGTCTTGTAGAAATCTTTTCCACGAATCCAGTTCCAGATGTACCGTCTGCTTGTAAACGCTTTGGGTACATCCAAAAGGTTCAGGAAGAACTCGGAGAGCTCCTTGTATTTGCAGGCGTTCACCGAGCGAATGTATTGTACATTCAGTGATAAGAAACCCATTGTAACACCTCCATTTTGGTTCCTCTCATACCTATAGTATGTACTTGGAAAGATTATATGCATTTCTGCCCGAGAATCGCAAACGAAAAGCGAATGCCGAGCCAGGCGTACAAGGACCTGGCTCGACACTCACCGTGAAAGGAGAATATGGTTATGCCTGCGCAGTGAACAGCGCCGACCAAGTGGGACCATCCACTTTACCCGACGCTTCACCCGTACAGTGTACACGCTGGAATGCATAGACGGCATTGGCTGTAGCAGTGGTATAGATCCCATTCAGTGCTTTGGGATCCAGACCCCAGCCGTAGAGCAGACCCTGGAGCATGAAGATCAGCGACTGATTCTTCTCCGGGTCAGAGGCATCGCTGATGGGATGACGGGAACCGGCGGCGACACTGGTACGGTCGAACCGGTTCGTGACCATCATAGAAATCTTGTAGATCGAACGGATCTCCGACTGCCATGCAGGAATGAGCTTCTTCCGCTCTTTGAGAGGAAGGATCCCATGTGCATCCGGTTTCAACGTGATGTTGTACCGCTCTTTGACCCACAGGACAAATGCCTGGGTCTGCGGAGCACGAGATTGTACGGTACCGGTTACACTGTCCATGAACTGGATCTTCTTGTCGTACAGGGGAGAAACATAGCCAAGAATGTACGAGGAGTTCCGCATGACATTCCTGGATGTCACAAAACAGGAACGGCTGTGACCAATGTGATCGATCAGCGTTACCATGATCTTGTCATCCGGCCGTACGGAAGTGACAAGACCGACCTGGATCGGAATGTTGTCGGAGAAGCCTTCCCCGAAAATCGCAATGTCGCCAACTTTGGGAGTGTACTGGGTCGTATCGTTGTGCCACCCCTTCTCTTTGTTGGCAGCTGCAACCAGCTCCATGACACTTTCATAGTTCCCCAGGATCACTTCCGGGATACCAGCATTACGTGCACAATGGGTCAGAAACTGCAGGCTCATGGAAGATGCATTGTTCGAATTCACGTAGGGATCTCCCATGTCCATGTTGGTCGCGTCAATCAGCATCGACCGGTAGTCAAGTTCGGCCATTGTATAAGGCATATCGTTCGTCTCCTTTCTTGTTCTAAAATGTATGTGGCAAGTGGTGGGGCCGGGATCGTCCCGGATAAAACGTCTGTACACAGGTAGGCAAATGGATTTTATCGGAGGTGCAAAACCCAGAGCAAACAAAATAAGACCGTGAAAAGGACCATGGATTTTCAGCGTGTCTGGTGAAACGGCTTAGGATGTCCGTGAAAGAGCCTAGCCGGTGATACCCAAAACACCGGTGCTCTACATCCGAGTCCGCAATGGCGGTAAGACTCACTGCCGTGGAGGATACAGCAGATCCGTTTCTGTGCGTTACGCAAGAATACACTGTTTTGGTAATAGAAAAGAACGCGGGACTCACATCGTCCCCACCACTCATATACTTGTTCAACTTCTCCCGGGATCGCATCGAACAGATATATAAAATCTGGGATAGTAACGCCTATCTCGAGAAAGGAGATGTGTGGATAAATGCCTAATTCTAGCTGGAATGGACCCGGCAGTTCCGATCGGAATTTGCCGTCGACGTACCAGAAAGTTCTTGAACTGATGCAGGATATGGAAGCCCTTGCGAATGCAGGGCTTGTGATCAGCACGGAGTCCATGGATGTAAACAATATGCCCTCTGACTACACACGGAACATGACGCACGAACTGAAAAAGGTCGACGTGATTGGTCTGTCTGGGAAAGACGGTATTACGTTGGATTACATCCTGGTACAGACCGTGAGACTGGATCAGTCGGAAACGGGGGTGGAATACCCCGCTTGGCAATGTGCTTATGGCGACGTGGCCATGCGTATGTACTTCCGCAGTGAAGTCGAGGGAAACACTTGGACCGAGTGGGTCCCGGTTGTTGACTACGACGACATTCTGGATTACATCATGAACAATGGGAACTTTGAAGATTTTCTGAAGGAGTTCATCCAAGACAACATTGAGATCCCGGATATTCCTGACATTCCCGATGCACACCGCCAGTTCGTACAGTCGGACACCCAGCCTGGGCCGGATGAGCAGATCGAAGGCGATTACTGGCTGGAGCCGATTGTTTCTTCGGACTATTTCTTCCAGAATATCGATACGACTGAGGTGACTGAAATCGGACAGGATAGTTACCATGACTATCAGTTCGCCAGCACCGAAGAGCCGTCGGATATCACCGATTCTCCCCCGTTGGAGGACTTTAAGCTGGAAGATGTAGCTGCTGCCGCTGCTGGTGATTCGGAGAGTACCACGGAACCTCCTGCTACCGCAGAACCGGATGCCGGTGAGAACGCCTCGTTGGAGGAAAAGCCTGTGGTAGACGAAGGTATCGAGACTCCGGCTGCTGGTGAAGAAACGGCAGACGAGGAAGGAGGTAATACCTAATGGCAACTGTGCTTCGCAAAATGCTGGCGGATCTGACCCAAGCGGGCGTTGTTCGCAACGTATACCATTTGGAGACGGATTCGGACTGTGTGTACATCGGTGATTCTACCTCGCAGACGTTGTCGGAGGTTCTGACGAAGCTGCAGAAGAATCGCACGATTACACTGACCGGCGATGTAACGGGTTCGGCTACCTACAATGGTGTGGACAACGTATCGATCAACGTGGCCGTGTCGAACGACAGTCACAGCCATACCGGCGGTACGATCGATCTCACCACGGGCAACCGCGCTGTCATCACCGATGGGAACGGCCATCCGACTGTCTCCCCAGTAACGTCTACCGAGTTGGGGTATTTGGATGGCGTGACCAGTTCGATTCAGACCCAGCTGAACAACAAGGCTGCATCGAACCATAATCACGATAACGTCTACGTGAAACTGACGGATGTGGGCGTGTCGGGCAAGGTCGTTCCTCTGGGGGAAGACGGCAAGATCAGCGCCCAGTATCTTCCGTCGTACGTGGATGATATCATCGAGGGCAAACTGAACTCGGCTACTTCGTTTACCAAGACGGGAGAGTCCTCTCCGATCACCCCGGAAACCGGTAAGATCTATGCGGACACCAACACCAACAAGACCTATCGTTGGAGCGGTACGCAGTATGTAGAACTGTCGCAGAGCGTTGCATTGGGTGAAACCAGCAGCACTGCTTATCGCGGTGATCGTGGCAAAGTCGCATACGATCACTCTCAGTCTGCACATGCCCGTACCGATGCCACCGCCGTATCGGCATCCGGTACCAACGGTCATATCAAGATCAACGGCACGGATGTAACGGTTTACACCCATCCTACTGGTGCTGGGAACATGCATATTCCGGCCGGTGGTACTAAAGGTCAGATTCTGCGGCACAACGGTACCAGCGGTGTTGCCGTATGGTCGGATGAGATCGATACGACCTATAATGTCTTTGGTGCAGCATCTGCTACGGCTGCGGGTACTTCGGGTCTGGTCCCTGCTCCTGCTGCGAACCGGCAGAACTACTTCCTGCGTGGAGATGCTACCTGGGCAATTCCTGTCAACACTGACACCAAGGTCACGACCAATCCCAATGGTACCACCAAGTACTATCTGGTTGGTACCACTTCGGCATCTGCAACAACGGGTACCCTTATCTTCGATCCCAACGTCTATGTGGATGCCGAGAGTGGGTCTTTGGTTGCTGCAAAGTTCACGGGTGATCTCGTTGGCAATGCTTCGACTGCCGACAAGCTGGCGAACACTCGTACCTTCCGGACCAACCTTGCGTCTACCGCTGCCGTTGGGTTCGATGGCTCGGCCAATGTGACACCCGGTGTCAGTGGCATCCTTCCCATTGCCCATGGCGGTACCGGTCTAAGTGTGAATCCTTCGCTGTTGGTCAATCTGGCATCGTCTGCTGCTGCAACGGTCATGGAGACGTCTCCTCGTCCGGGTGTGACTGGGATTCTGCCGGTCGCAAACGGTGGTACCGGGAATACCCAGGGTCAGGCGGCTCTGTTGGCATCGAATGTTCTGACCAATCAGAACCTGAACGACTACAACGCTTCTGCCGCTGGTAAGATGTTCTATGCCTCCGGTGGAAACTCTGTGACCAACAAGCCTTCCGGTATTGACAACTTCGGCATGCTTGTCATGCGGACTGCTACCGGTTGGTATACGCAGGTTCTGTACGGTTCGGACAACAACCTGTACACTCGTAACTGGAGTGGCAGTGCATGGACCGCCTGGGTCAAGATGTACAGCACCAATGCGAAACCCAGTGCTGCTGACATTGGCGCTGCGGCAAGTTCGCACAGCCATGCCGATGTTACGACTGTTGCTTCTGGCTTTGCAACGCCTGCTATGCTTACGAAGCTGAACGGCATTGAGGCAAAGGCCAACAACTACACGCATCCGACGATTGATGCAGCGGTCGGTACCGATGCACTGACGGTCGCATTTGGCGGTACCTTCCAGGCGATCAGCGCGGTCACAGTCAACAACAATGGCCATGTGACCGGGTATACCACGAAGACGTTCACCATGCCGAACAATGTGAACGTTCAGATTGGTGGTGTCCAGCCCAGCAACCAGAAGGAAGGCGACTTCTGGTTCGAGAGTTTGGACTGAATCATAGTTTGATAAGATAGGCTGTTGGCACCATTCAGGTTGAGAATGAATGGTGCTGACATACCTATAATGTCGTATTTGAAAGGAGGGCTAATTTTGGCCACGTTAAGACAACGTTTGCATCGAAAAAATGCATCTGGCACCTACGACGTCATTCATCTGGAGACCGAGTCCGGTTTGGTCCTTCGTTCCGATGGTACTACCGTGGAACAGGCCATTACGGATCTGACTCCTACTGTTGGCGAAAGTGTGCCAAAAACCCTAATTTTGGGGCCTTTGTATACACGATACGCGTGTTACGCATTTTTCTTTTTTGTCGTTGCAACGTTGTTTTACTGTGGATCCATAGAACCATACTTCGGATACGGCAGGAACAAAATCCTCGCATCAACCGTGAAAAGACAATAACTATTACATTCAACAAAGGAGTGTGATTCTATGGCAATTCTTCGGCAGCGCCTGAATCGCAAAAATGCCGGTGGCTCGTACGATACGATCCATCTGGAAACCGAGAGTGGTCTGGTACTTCGTTCGGACGGTACTACGGTAGAAGATGCGTTGGCAGCAGGCGGTGTGTTCAATCGCATGAACGCCACTACGGTAATTACGTCGAGTGACCTTGCGGAAGACGACCTGGTTCTGATTGGCGATGCAGACGGCAGTACGGTCCGGAAGGTGACTTTGAGCGAACTGGCTACGTACTTCGGTACGACTGCTGGGAACGATCCTACGACCGAATTCACGGTCCTGGCTCAGCCTGCGGTTCTGAGCGTCAGCAATGGTTCTGGTGGTACTCCTGCAAAGAACCTGAACGATGCGCTGACGCAGATGAAGGACTCGTATGGTCTGATGTACCACTACTATCGGCTGCAGGATGCTCTTAGCGGTGCTCTGTACTACGTTGCCTGTGAGTCGACCATTGGCTCCGATACGCCCAGTGTCACCGGCTCCTATGTCTCCACTGCAGATCCGACCAAGTGGTATGCCAACTCCACGCTGAACTTCCTGAACACCAGCAACATCACCGCAGACTTTACTTATCTGGAAGAGCCTGTTGTGGAGAGTGCTTCGGGCGGCAGCTCTGTCAGCACTTCTGGCGGCAGTCTGGATACGACTCTGATCGAGATGATCAAGGCATATCCCAACCATAAGCGGTATCGCCTGCAGAATGAGGGTGGCACTAGCTACTACATTCTGACTACGACCACCGTAAACGCTGATACCGAGAGTATTACTGGTGCGATCTATGCGACCGCTACCGGTACGTACTATACGGGTGCTACGATTACCATGGTCAGCACGATTCCTGATGAATTCCCTGATCCTGATAGTCTTACCGTCGGTAACAACATCAGTTGGGCTAATCAGCAGTGGATCGTATCTCACAAGACTGCCGATACCTGCTATCTGACTCTTAAGGGTCTGTCCGGTGAATCCACCTGGTACAACCTGCAGAGTGCTTGCACAAGCTTCGCTAGTAAGTTTACGGAAGCACAGAAGGCATGTCTGAAGAGTGTTACCGCAGGTAACACACACGGTATAGTTTTTGTAGCCACAAAGGACCAGATGGATGGTGGCTTTAGCTACTTTAATAGTAATAGTCGAAGAAGTGCGAATAATTGGTATTGGACTTCGACCGAGTACGCTTCGCCCAGCGCGTGGCTCGTGTACGCGGATGGGAGCCTCAACG
>Ga0079226_10003437_pt1 | contig 12157 bp, 11 predicted proteins | sample Poulit2014_FD_76345 | JGI IMG/M metagenome (GOLD analysis project Ga0079226, IMG submission 76345) | Agricultural soil microbial communities from Georgia to study Nitrogen management - Poultry litter 2014 | ecosystem: Environmental > Terrestrial > Soil > Agricultural land | place: USA: Georgia... | reverse complement strand
TTATTATTATTATTTATATCTAATATATCTAGTCTTTTGTTAGTTCCTATCCATAAATATCCTCTAAATTCTATAAATAATAATCTTATTTTATTATATAGTAAACCATTTTCTAAATTTTTATTCTCTTAAATAAAAACCATCTTATTAGTAGAATTCATTTTAGAAATACTTCAAATACACCTATAGCTTTACACAGTAACTCGGGCTTTAATAAATATTTTTCATGCTCTCCATCTAATACCTTTAATACTTCAAATTTTATTTTTAATGTTGTTTCATTAAAAGCGATAATTTGTCCTATTACATCTAAATAATCTCCATAAACCAAAGGCTTTATAAATTCTAATTCTTCATATTCTTTTAATACACCTCTATGACCTTTATTTCTTATAAGCAATTCTTGTGCTATATCATCAAACACTTCTATAATTCTAGAAATACCTATGTATTTATCATAATCTATATCTTTTTCTTTAAGCTTTATTCTCATTGTAGATTTCATATATACCCCTCCTCTGTTACTTATTGTTAAATATATGCTATCTATTAAAAATATATTATATTTAAAATTTAATATTGTACTATATTTTTAAAAATACATTATATATATTCTAATTTTTCTAAAGCTAATAACAAATATAATAATTTCTTTTTATTAATATATAAAATTTTATCTTTTGCATATAATAATTACTAGTATAAATATTATGTTTTGAGGTGCTATATATGAATTTAAATCTTAAATCATCTAAAAATAAATTGCTTAGAAAGATTAATTTTTTTCAAGACAGCATTAACTATGATGATATAATGTCTTATGGTGATAATTCATACCAAGACAATTACGATGAAATTATACTAAATGATGATATCTTTATAGATTCTGACTATAAATTTAATGAAGATTTTTATAAAGACGATACACTATTTTATTAAATATATAAATAAAAAATTTGCTTAGCTCATGTGGCCAACGACTTTATCCGTTGCTAAAATATATTTACATTCAAATCCAATACATTGATATGACAATATTTATAAATTTATCTACAAGTATTAAGATAATATAATTTTAAGCATAAAAAATACCCTATAGTAAAATAACTAAGGGGTATTTTTTTATTATGCATTTTCAAACATATGTATAGCATCTATTCTCGTTATATATATTTCTTCATATTTACTTCCTATATATTTTGCATGCTTTCTAACTTTTTCTTTTATAAACTCTATATCTTTATCATCATTTTCTAAACAATTATTTATATATTTATCCATTAATTTATCTTTATAAGGCTCTACATCATATCCTAAAAAATTAGCTAATCTTTCAATTTCTTGACTAAAGTCTCCATCTTCTTTTATTAAATATTTATAAAATTCTTCTCTATATGGATTTAAAGTTATTATTTGCTTTATAACCATACCCTCATCAACCCTATTTATAAATCCATCTTTATAATTATTAAATAATGCATTAGATTTTCTTATATTTTCTTCATTTATTGATTTTTCTACTATTTTTATATCATTTTGTATAAGTGCATCAATTACTGCATAATGTATATTAAAGCAATCTTTATATATATATTGTGATAAATTTTCTATTAAAGGCTTAATAGATGCCTTTGTTAAATAGTTATTTTTCTTACTTTTCGTTTTAGTTTGTTTTATAGTGTTATTAAACATCCTTTGAAAATTTAAATACTTTTCACAATAACATTCTTTAAATGTATTAATATCTATAGTTATAAGATTATAACCTACTAATGTTTCAACACCTTTTTTTATAGTATTTTCTATATTTTCAATTCCAATTTCTAATGATTTTTCCGATAAATCATTTAAAGTTGATATATTATTTAAGCAGTAATTTTTAAAATTATTACTTGCATACTCTGCTTGATTTTTAAATGTTTTCCTTATACTATTGTAATTATCCATTTTTTCATCAAATTCTATTATAGCACCATTTATATCAAATGTAACCATCTTTTATCCCCCTAATTTTCCTTTAAAATTTCCCTAAATTATTCTCTATATTTATAATTTGATAACAATGCTTATTTTCCTTCTAAATAATATTTAAAAATGCAAAAATATTATTTAAAATACTTTATATAGTCATTTAATTACCTTTATTTTATATATTTATGGTATTTATAAAATGTAAAGGATCCTTTGCAAAATCTTCAAAAGAATTATCCGTAAATATAACTTCTTCTCCTAAAAATCTTTTATATCTATCTTCTTCTTTTTTCTTTGAATATTTTCTTTTACCTTCATAAGAATTAAATACCATAAACTTCAAAGGAGCTTTGGTTCTACTAGTTTGAACTCTTTTTATCATATACTTTATATGTATATCTGCATCTGAAAAAGAATATCCACAAAAAATAAGTAAATCACTTTTTCTTAAAGTTTTTTCTACTTCATTCACAACCGTTGATACAAATAAGTTAGTTATATTTTTAAAATAAGTAGGAGGTATTATAATAGGTACCGTAATTTCATTACATGCTAAGCATTTAGCTTCATTTATATTATCTAAAAATCTCATTATTCCACCTTCATAAGGAGTTATTGTTAAACTATTACAAACGGGACAATATAACCAATTTAATGACCCATGTATTTTGTAAAGTTTAACAGATGGATTTTGTGGTCTTTTCCAACTGTGTATAAAATCAAAATTTGTAAAATTAACTCCATAATCAAGCATTATAGGATTATCTTTTTTATATAATCCTGCTATTGTATTATCTATATGTATATCATAATTTGCACTTATAAATGTAGTATCTTTTAATATATCTTCTTTTAATAAGTTATCTATTAATAATTTATGAAAATAATTGTTAGTTTTATCGCTATTATTAATAGATTTTGCCATAAGTAACATAAGGTGCTGTCTTAAAAGGTGTATACTATTGCTTTTTTTATGTAAATTTTCAAATCCAAAGCTTTTAAAAGATTCCCTTCTTTGTTCTGCTAAATCTATAAGACCTAATACTTCTTCAAATGTTGGGAATAATATCTTATCAATATCATCATTTATTGTATCTATATTAAACATATCTTTAAAAAATTTATGTAATTCTATATTCATTTCACTTTTATAATCTTTTTTTGTTAAAGATTTAAAATATTCAACAAACAGTTGACTTTGAATAGGACAATGTTCTGCTGCTGAAGCTCCTGCTCCTAAAAATATTGCTATTTTCATTTTATCCTCCAATTCTTTGTTTATTAATATTATTATGTATACATAATAATATTTTCTCCATATATATATAAATTACATATAAATATGCTAATTTTTAATTTATATTTTATTAATATCTAATATTGTTGATAAAAAATTCGCTTCACTCATGTCGCCAACCACTTCGTCCGTTGCTCAAAATATTTTTTACGCTCAAATCCAATGTATTGATATAACTATATTTTCAAGTTTATCTACAAGTATTGAAGTAATATAATCTCTTTAAACGCAAAAAAGTGTCTTAAAACAAGATTTAAAACTTATTTTAAGACACTTTTTTATTATATGCTAAAATATATTTTTCTTATATTTTATATATTCACTTTGAAGCAATTCCATTTTATCTTTCATTATTAATTGAAGCTTTGATGCTAATTCTAATTCATTATTATCTAATGCCTCTATTATTTGAGTAAATAAAGATTTTTTTGTTAAAGTATCTTTCATTAATTCAAGTTTTATATTATTTATATTATTATATATAACTTCATCTAAAGTATCTATATTATCTATTGTATGGATTTTTTTACATTCTCTTATTATATCCATATTGTCTTGTATAATCCTATCTTTTAATTCCTTCATCCATTTATATATAGCACCTACTTTAAATGAATTTATAATATCATCAGTAAATACATCATTATTTTTTAATACTTCAACTTTTTCAATATATTTATCTAAATTTAACATATTTTCATAAACTGTAGCTGGTGATTTTCCAAATAATTTTTCTCTTTCTTCTTGAGTGTAATACTCAAATACATTTTCTTCATCTCTGTATTTTCTATCTTTTTCTAGATAAAAACCACCTTCACCAGCATTTTTAGATATTTCTTTTTCTAATTCTTTAGAATCTAAATTACTAACTGCCACTGCTTTTATACCATCTATTATTGCCTGGTAAATACTTGCTAAAACTAAATAAGTATTTGATAATGGATTTGGTGATCTTAATTCAAATCTAGTTGCTAATGGGTTATCTATATCTCTTATAAGACCTATTAATATTGATCTATTTCTTGATGTCATTTCATAACTTTTTCCAAGTGAAGTAACTATACATACTGGAGCTTCAAATCCTGGCACTAATCTATTTAATGCATCATTTGAATCCGTTACAAATGGATTTAATACTTCATAATTTTTAAGTATTCCCATTAATGCTCCATATCCTATTTCACTCATAAAATCATTATTCATTGATTTAGGTGAAATTAAATTTTTAACTTTTCCATTTTTTAATTTCGCACTTATTCCTATATGAGTGTGTTCTCCACTTCCAGCTACTTTATTAAATGGCTTAGCTTTAAAAGTTACATTAAGACCAAAACTTTTAAATACCTCTTCAACTATATCTCTTATTACTATCTCATTATCTGCAGTTTGTATTGCACTTGAATATTTCCAATCTATTTCTAATTGTTCCATTGCATGATTAGTTTTCCCATCTATACTTATAGAACTTGCTATACCACCAACTTCTTTATGACCCATTTCAGGTTCTACACCCAATTCTTGTAATATTATAAGAGTTCTTTCTAATGCACTTCTTATAGTACCTTGAGTTTTTTTCCAATACTGCTCTTTTAAACTTTGAGATACATATAATTTATCTAAATCTGCTTTATCTTCTGGTGTACTTACCCAAAATTCTAACTCTGTTGCTGATGTTATATTTATCTTTTCTATATCATCTACACTATCTATATCTATATTATTAGAAAGATTTGGATATTTTCTTAATAAATCAATTAAAGTATTTTCTAAATTATCTGTTGCTCTTTGTAGTATTCCTCTTGAACACACCTTTTTATCATTGTGTACTAAGAAAGAAGGTATCTTAAGTGTACCAACAGGCAATTTAGTTTCATAATCAGTTAATTCAGTATTATAATCGATATACCAGTTTACGTCTAAATCTGGAAGTAAATTAACTTTGGCATTGTTTAAAGTTGCAATCTCATGAAGTTCAACACTTGAACCATCTGTTTGTACTCCTTTATATAAAAAGTCATTAATATCTTTTTTAAATAATTCTACAGGTATTTTTTCATCAGTTGCATTTCCGCCTAAATCTATACCCATAAGAGATACAAATTTTATTTGTTTATTAGTGTTTAGTATTTGAACTATTTTTGCACTATTATGATCTTCTTTTTTTATTACTCTTAATAATCCCATAATAATACCCCTTTTTTTATATATCGAGTTTTACATTATATTCATTTAACCATGTTTCTAACTGAATTAAATATGCTATTACTTGTGGTCCTGTCATAAGTTGACCAAACCAAGGTTTAGTAAAGCTTTTACCTTCAGTATTTATCATGTTAATCACAGCTTCTTTGTCTACTATTTGAAAAAGCTTAGCATTTGGATTTTGAACTATATCATTTAGCATTTTACACACTGCTTTAGTATATATTGGATTATGTGTTTTTGGATATGGACTTTTCTTTCTATCTATTATTTCATCCGGAAGTAAAGTTCTCATAGCCTCTCTTAAAAGTCCTTTTTCACGACCATGTAATAATTTCATATCTGCTGGTATATTGTACGCATATTCAACTAATTTTTTATCTGCATAAGGTACTCTTCCCTCTAAACTATTTGCCATAGTCATTCTATCTTTTCTATTTAATAAAGTTACCATAAACCATTTTATGTTTAGATAAGTTAACTCTCTCATTCTTTCATCTCTTAAACTTTCGCCCTTTAACTTTGGAACTTTTTTTATACTATCTTGACACATTTGTTTTGCATATTCTTCTATAGGTAAGTCTTTTAGACTTTTTGCTAATATATTTTTTCTATGATTTAATGAATCTTGCCATGGAAATATTTCTATATTTTCATAGTCTTTAGTGTACCAAGGATATCCACCAAATACCTCATCAGCACATTCTCCAGATAATGCAACTGTAGCATGTTTTCTTACTTCCTTAGAAAATAAATAAAGAGATGAATCTATATCTGCCATTAAAGGTAAATCTGCTGCTAATGTGGCCTCTTTTAAATAAGAAGCAAGTGTTGTATTATCTAATATTACATTATGATGATTACTTTTAATATACTCTGTCATTTTCACAACCCAAAAAGCATCACTATTTGGTTGGAATTCACTAGCTTTAAAATATTTTTCATTGTCAGTATAATCTATTGAAAATGTATTTAATTTCCCCTTGTTATCTCTTTCAAAAGACTTAGCAGCTACATATGATATAAAACTTGAATCAAGTCCACCAGATAAGAAAGTACAAACTGGTACATCACTAACAAGTTGTCTTTCTATTGCATCTACTAATAATTCTCTTAAATGCTTTGTAGTTTGACCTAAATCTTCTGTATGTTCTTTTGCTTCTAACTCCCAGTATTGTCTTAATTTTATTCCATTTTCATTGTATGTTAAACAATAAGCAGGAGGTACTTCTTTTATATCTTTAAATACTCCTGATCCTAAATTTCTTTGGGGGCTTATAGCTATCATCTCTAATAAACCTTGCTTATCAACTATAGAATCAATATTTGGATGTTTTAATAATGCTTTAATTTCAGATCCAAATACTAAAGAATCCTCCTTAAATGAGTAAAACAAAGGTTTAACTCCTAATGGATCTCTTACTAAAAATAATTCTTTTTTATAATCATCCCATATTGCAAATGCATATATACCATCAATTTTATTTACACAATCTTGCCCATAATCTATATATGAAGTTAAAAGCACTTCTGTATCAGAATATGAGTTAAAGCTATATCCTTTATCTAATAAATCACGTCTTACAACTTCTGTATTATATAATTCTCCATTGTATACTATAGTGTATTTTCTGTCACCTACATATTTATCCATAGGTTGAAGTCCACCAGTTGGATCAACTATAGCAAGTCTTCTATGTCCAAGTATTGCATTGTCATATACTTTTATTCCATATGAATCTGGACCTCTAAATTCTAGAGTATCTCTCATATTTTCTACTACATTATAATACGGCTTTATATCTTTTTTAAGATTAACCCATCCTACTATACCACACATATATTCCACTCCTTTATTAATATATGACATCTTATGTTATTTGAAAAATTTAGGTGTATACATTAATCATAAAAATAAAAAAATATATATAATAAAATTAATATTATTAAGTTTTTTATGAAAACAAAAAAGATGAAGATTTTATCTTCATCTTTAATCAATTACTTTATAAAGTTAATTACAAATGCATAATCATAGTCTTTATATTGACCATACTTTATCATACCTAATATTGCCAATACTATATATGATATTGAAACTATTGGCATTAAAATAAATCCTATCAATGCAATTATTGATGCTCCTGCTATTATTTCATATATTACAAAAGATATATGAAAATTTAATAGCTTTCTTCCATTTTCTCTTATATAATCAGATTCTTTGCTTAAATCTTTCCATACAAAGTATGACACTATAAATCCAACTAAATTAAAAACAAGTATAGCTGCTGCCATTATTAATATTATCAGATTTTCTCTTGACATAGAATTTCTGTAGTTATCCATTTAAATTCCTCCAATTAAAATACGTATAAATATAATACAGATTTGCATTACATGTTATTATATTATATTTATATAAATAATTCTATAGAAGTAATAAAAATTTGATTTACTCATATAGCCAACTACATCTACTTGCTTCCTCTAAGGTTAATTATTAATATAACTTTCTATTATATTTTTCACTTTGGGTACTACATGACTTCCTGTAGATTTTCCGTTTAAATCTTCTATAATCATTGATATAGCTATTTTAGGCTCATCCATATTTACTGCTACAAACCATCCATTTTCACTACCTTCTGTATCATCTTTACTTTTTTTAATTTCCGCTGTACCAGTTTTTCCTACTAAGTTTACTCCATTTATTTTTCCTAAATTACCTGTTCCATCTTCATCATTTATAACTGCACCAAAACAACTAATTAGGTTTTCTAAGTTTTCTTTATTTATAGCCTCACTATATACTTTTTGCTCTTTATTTTCACTTATTACAAGTCTTGGTTTCATTATATTCCCATTATTAGAAAGTGCCGAGTAAGACATTGATACATCAAGAGGAGTCATAAGTACCTCACCTTGACCATATCCACTATCTGCAAGTAACATTTCATTATCTAATTTACCTTTATTAGATATTTGTGATTTATCCATAGGATATTCAAAATCTAAAGTTTCTCCTATACCAAATTTTTTAGCTCCTTCTATAAGTTTATCTTTACCTATTTTTATAGCTAAATCTGCAAAGTATATGTTATCAGAATATTTAGTAGCATCATATAAATTAACTGGTTTTTTCGGATCTTTTACCCTAGTAACATAATATTCTCCCCAATCACTACTCTTTTGCCAATTTAGTCCTTTAATATCAAATGTATCATTTGAATTTAATACATTTTCATCTAATCCTATAGATGCTGTTATAAGTTTCATAGTTGATCCTGGTGAGTAGGCATTATTAAATCGATTTTCATTATGAGCTTATTCGCTTTCTTTCCATTTATTAGATATAGTCTTAGTTATATATGTAACCTTTGTATTAGAGTTATAAGATGGAGAGCTTACCATTGCTAATACTTCTCCAGTTTGAGGATGTAATGCTACAGATGCTCCTTTTTCATTATTCATTTGTGCATATATATTTTCCTGAAGTTTAGAATCTATTGATAACTTTATATTTTCTCCATTTATAGGTTCAGTTTTTGCTAAAGTTATTTTTTCTTCTCCCCTTTTTATAAATATATGTACACCATCTCTTGCTCTTAATTTATCTTCATAAACTTGTTCTAATCCTGATTTTCCTATTTTGCTTTGTGAGTTATAATCTTTATCTTTGTATTTTTCTAGTTCTTCCTTAGTTATATTATCAGTATATCCAATCAAACAACCTAATGCTTCACTATTTTGATATACTCTAGAATCTACCTCATCTATAATTACACCTTCTATAGTTTTTAATGAATTAATTTTTTCATCTTCATATTGAGACACCTTTAATATTGGTATTTTATGCTCTGGGTTTTGATTTTCTATTTTTTCACTTATTTTATCTATACTTACATCTAATATATTTGCAAACTTAGATAAATTTTCATCTTTATTTACTGTAAAAACACTAGGATGTATACTTACTTGATAAGCCTTACCATCATAAGCTAACTTATTATTATCCCTATCTAATATTTGACCTCTAATAGCTTTATCAACTTCTACTCCTATTTTATCATCTTTAATCATATTAGGAATTATTAAGCTTTCATTCCATACTATTTTATAATCTTTATCCTCTTCAACTATATTTACCTTTATATCTTCAAACTTCAATTTTCCTGCTAAAGTATTCATTGTAATTGATATAGGTATCTCAGTTTTACTATTTATTTCTCCAATTGAAATATTTATATCATTTACTCCTATACTCGAATATATGCTAGAGTATCTTTTTATAAAGTCTTCTTTAGATATATATTCTTTTGATTGTTTTGAAATATTATTATATAACTCTTTATAGTTTCCTTCATTTAATAAGTTTTCATAACTTTTAACCATAGATTGTATTTCATCATTTTTGCTACATCCTAATAAAACAAAAGTTGATACTATAAATACATTAAAAAATAAAATTACTTTTTTAAAAAGTTTGCTCATGTTTATCCCCCTTATATTTATTTAAAATATTTACTTTTTATTTTATCAATTTCATAATTATCTAATGATAATGCCTTTCCAATATTTCCATTTAACATATTCCATACATAATTATGAACTAATACAGCATTTTCAAAATCTCCAATTTTCCATTTACTAAGCTCATAATATAAATAATTTCTTGCTTCTTCATCTTCTATATTATTTAATGAATTTAGTGCAACATCTATAGTTTGAGGATTTATGTCAATACTCCCATTTTTTCTTCCATCTATAGGTTTTATAATTTTATTACTCATCCTATGTATAAAATCAACTGCAGCATATTGAGTATTTATTTCACTTACCTCAGGTACTTGTTGACTATTTTCTAATTCATTATCTAAATCTACAACGTCTTTGTTATCATTCTCTACTTTATCCTTTGTATATTTAACAAACTTTATATTATTTTCATCATCTATAACTGCCCTAGGTATTATTTTATCAAAACCTATATATGATGTTATTTCATCTACATGTAATAAATTATTTATATTTTCTAATACATTCATAATTGGTGGAATATTATGAGCTAATGCTGGATTATATATTCCTATTGATAATATAACAGTTATACCTACTGCTACTTTAGATATAGTTTTTTTATTCTTTTCTTTTTTAATATCTTCTTCTGCTTTATCTATTACTTCTTTAATTATAAGCTCTTTATCAAATTCAAACTTTATATTATTTATTTTTTCTTTATCTATGTAAAAGTTTTCTATTTCTTTATCTATTTCTTCTATAGTTATACTATCTATATCAACAAATTCATCATCTATATTTTCATCTATTGAATTATACTGTTGTTTCTTTATAAATTTACTCATTAAAATATCCCTCCTTTAACATTTTTTTCATATCCTTGAGAGCCTTTCTTAAATGAGTTTTAATTGTATTTATAGGTCGATCTAATCTTTTAGATATCTCTTCTATTTTTAAGTCATCAAAATATCTAAGAATAACTACATCTTTATATTTATCTTCTAGTTCATCTATTGCATTATATAAATCAATTTTTATCTCTACCTTATCTTCAGTTACAACTTCTTTTATATAAGAAGTCTTATCAAGTTCTAAATCTACCATTCCTTTTTTTCTTAAATAATCATTTGCTACATTTATAAGTATTTTACTTAACCATGTCTTAAAATACTGTGGTTCTTTTAAATTCCTTATATTTCTATAAGCCTTATATATAGTCTCTTGAACGATTTCTTTAACATCATCTTCATACTTACATCTTATATAAGCTTCTCTGCACATCCTATCAAAGTAGATATTCATAAGATTTTCAAAAGCTTGACTATCTCCTTTAATAGCTCTTTTAACTAAAAGTACTTCCTCCATTTTATCTCCTTCCAATATATTATTCTATATATTAGACTCTATAATTTAATAAAAAGTTTTAAATATTTTTATTTTTATAGTATTTTTTCTATGAAACATTTTTATATATTAGTAATTTTACAATAAATACATAATTTTACATATATTTTTAAATCATTTATTCTACTTATAAAAAAAAGCTACTCAAAATTGAGTAGCTTAAAATACATTACTTATTCTAATACAATTTACATTTATTTATTAATTTTTTATAAACGGTTTTCATATGATCTTCGCTGGTTAACTCTAATACATTATCAATATCAACCCACTTAACATCACTATTTTCATCTTCTTTAACAACTAACTCTTCATTTTCATCAGCTTCTAAAATATATGCTACTGATAAATGAAGATGACTTGCTACATACTTTCCTCTTTTTATATGAGCATTTACTGGTAATATATCTATAGAACATATATCATTTGTTATAGGCCTAGCTTCTTTTATACCGGTTTCTTCTTTAGCTTCTTTTATCGATACATAAATTAAATCACTATCCCCATCAGCATGTCCACCTGTCCATCCCCATGAATTATATATATTATGATGTATCATTAAAACCTTAGTTCTTGACTTATTTACTATAAACCCAGAACTTGTTATATGTGCTATTTCATTATCTCTAACTAAAACATCATCATTTTTATTTATAAAATCTAATATAATTTCTTTATCTTTTTTCTCTTGTTCATCAACAGGATTATATTTTTCTATTTGTTCTATCCACTTCATATTTTGTCCCCCTATATATTAAGGGA
>Ga0079226_10003436_pt1 | contig 12159 bp, 9 predicted proteins | sample Poulit2014_FD_76345 | JGI IMG/M metagenome (GOLD analysis project Ga0079226, IMG submission 76345) | Agricultural soil microbial communities from Georgia to study Nitrogen management - Poultry litter 2014 | ecosystem: Environmental > Terrestrial > Soil > Agricultural land | place: USA: Georgia... | reverse complement strand
TTCAATCACTTTTCGTGCAGCAATATCAAAGTTTTTCAGTGGTTCTCCCGCTTTAACAGCTGCAATACCTGCTTCATTCGCTGCTAATACGATATTGTAAAGTTCTTTGTGCTTCTCTGAAGGTTCACCTACCGCAAATGTACGTGTAATGTCTGAGCAATAACCGTCTTTAATAACGCCGAAGTCAATGAGTAACAAGTCACCATGTTTAATTTTCGTATCACCTGGCACGCCGTGTGGTAAAGCTGCGTTTTCACCTGTTAAAACAATCGTAGAAAATGACGGGCCATCTGAGCCACACGTTCGCATTAAATATTCTAATTCAGCCGTTAATTGACTTTCTGTCATGCCTGGTTTTATTTTCTTAACACCCTGTTCTAACACGTCTTCAATTAAGTCGATCGCATATTGAATCTTCTTCACTTCGTCAGTCGATTTCTGTAATCGCTGATCAACTATCAATGATTCAACGTCTACGAACGCGAGATTGGAAAATCTTTTCGTAAGTTCTATGTATTGTTTATATTGTAAAGCTGTTCCTTCAATACCGATATTCCCTGACATCGTCTTGACCGTCTGTTTAATCATGTCATACGGACTTTCTTCATCAGAAATCGGGATGATTGACGCAACGTCTGAAGCTTTCGCTGCTGCCGTTTCATCTAATGCTGGAACGAAAAAGTGCATCTCTTCTTTTTCTAAGTTTATGTATAATCCCATAAATCTTTCGTGTGGTTCTGATAAGAAACCTGTGTAATAAAAAACATTTGCTGGGTCCAAAATTAATAAATGTTGATTGTTAGCTTCTGCTGCTTTTTTCATTAATTCAGTTCTACGTGAAATGAGTACGTTATCCATGATTGATGCTCCTTTACTTCATTTTTAGTAAATGCTAGCTTTCTCTTATCTTACCACTGAGCGGGTGGCGTGTGAACCTAGTCATACAAAAGCCCTCAACCGAAAATGGTTGAAGGCTCTAACATTATTCTTTAATGAGCATGTTAACGTAGCGATGTCTCGTTAAGAAAAAGCTGATTAAAAACAGAACGAAGAAAATACATACGCCAATCAATGTCATTTGCATAAACGCTGTCGAAATAAGGTTTCTTATGCTTAATAAAATAATAAACAACATGACGAATGACTGCACAAATGGGACGAAAATTAATAGCGCTAATTCTTTCGTAACGATTGTGCGAATTTCTTTCGTTGATAAACCAATTTTTCTGACACTCATGAACTTCTCTTTTTCACTAGCAAAAGTTGTTTGCAAGTAAAAGTAAATGATACTCATCGCCGCGCTTAAGAAGATTAAGCTAAGCATAAATCCGATAAAGAACATAACACGTTTAACGAACGTTTCCGCTTCGTATAAACTCACTTTTGATGACGCTAAATATTTATCTAAATCATAGCCAACTTCTTCATCAATTGTTTCGATGACTGCTTGTTGTTCCGTCCAGTCGGCAAATTCATACGCCGTGATGTCATAATCTGCCCCTTCGATTTGAGCAAATACATCATCAGGCACAACGTAATAAGCATTCAGAAATCCTGTTACTAATAAATTACGATCACTAGACCCGACAAGAGATAAACCTTCATCAAATGCATCTGCTGATGGCTCGACACCGTCTGAACCAGCGACTGCATAAAATTCATCCGCAGCTAACGTTTGCTCATCATGAAAAGGCAGTTCATTAAAAGCTGATAATGCAACAAATCCGATGCGCTTATCTTCATCCACTTTTACCGTGAAGTCAAAGCGGTCATAATCAACGCCTTCTTCCTGAAACGTATCTTCAATAAATGATAAATGTTCTTGACGCTGTTCGTCACTGTTCGCTTCAAGCGACGTATATTGGTAACCGTACGGATAAGCTGCTTCCGTCTGTTCTTTTACACCGTGTAATGAGCTGTATAAAACACTCGTTGCAAGGAAAACAGCGAGTAATAAAATCGTTAATAAATAGACGATATGTGTATACGACTGTGCTTTCGCTTTTATATTTGCGACGAATAACATGTTTGTCTGCTTTTTGTACCAGTCACTCTTTTCAGCAATACGAATCCAGATGACGAACGCATGTTTAATTAATAAATATATCGCGATTAAAATTGCTAGAAATAAAACGACATAATAAAGCATCCCGAGACTATCAACAAAAGCTTCATTAATTTTAATCATGCTCGCTAATCCGAGTGCGATAAGTGTAAATACAGTCGTACGAATCGGCATCGATGTGAGTGATTTTTCTGGTGTTGCTTCTGATTTTAACAGCTGTATAGCTGCTTCTTTATTAATAAATCGCGTCATAAATAAAGATGTCACGAAGAATAGTCCGGCAAATAAAATAATTGTCATCATTGTCGGTACAATCGGCACGTACATTTGGAAGTCGTCTGCTTGAAAGACCTGCTTCGCAATCATTAAAAAGATCGGTGCAATGACGAGCCCAATGATAATGGACGTCACAATCGCTACGAGGCCGACGAACATATTTTCCCTAAAAATCATCTGGCGCACTTGCTTCATCGATGCCCCCGTAATAATAAAGACACCGATTGATTTCGTTTTCTTTTTCAGAAAAGAATAAAGTGAATAAGCAATAAAAACGAATGAGAAAATATATACGACGAAGCTAGCAAGTAACATCGCAATGCCGAGTGTACTTTCTGTATCTATTTCAGCCATTAACGGGTGAAAAGCTGTAATTGTAAAAAGATAAAACACGAGAATGGAAAAAACACTACTTAAGAAATACGAAATGTACGTCCATTTGTCGCGTAAAATATTTTGCATGACGATATGATTAAAGCTCATTCATACCACCACCTAAAAACGTTAACGTGTCCATAATTTCTTGGTAAAATTGTTTCTTACTTTCACCACGATAAATGTCGTTATAAAGCATACCGTCCCTAATAAAAATAACACGCTCAGCAAAACTAGCGACGTAAGCGTCATGAGTCACCATTAAAATAGAAGACTCGAATGTGTCATGAATCGACGCGAATAAATCCATAACGTCATTCACCGATTTTGAGTCAAGATTTCCTGTCGGCTCATCTGCGAGCAATAACTTCGGCTCATGAATGACTGCTCGAGCAATAGCGACACGCTGTTTCTGTCCGCCAGATATTTCAAACGTTCGTTTATCTAATAAAGATTCAATCCCGAGAAACGTCACGACCTTTTCTAGGCGTTCGTCCATTTCATCACTTGCGACTGACTCTAGCGTTAACGGAAGTAAAATATTTTCTTTCACTGTTAACGTATGGACGAGGTTAAAGTCTTGAAAAACAAACCCTAACTCTGTTCGGCGAAATTGTGCAAGTTCTTCATCATTCATTTCAAATGGATTTTTCCCGTTAATAGCGACTTGTCCATCAGTCGGCTGATCAATCGTCGAAATACAATTAAGAAATGTCGTTTTCCCACTTCCCGAAGGTCCCATCACAGCGACAAATTCATTTTTATTTAATTCAAAATCAATGCCATTTAACGCTCGGTGCGTCACTTTCCCAATATATTCTTTCTGTAAATGATCGACTACTAATATTTTTTCAGACATGCAAACCGCTCCTTTGTTAACTTTCTTTGTTAATGATAACTATAGTGCAAGGGCGGTAAAAGTTATATCGCTTCATATGACATGAACGTGACATTTTTGTCATCTTCATTTTTGTTTTGAAAAGTGAACTGTAAAACGAGTGACTTCCTCAGCTGATTTTAAGTCATAAGAACAATCTAACGTCTCGAGTATTCTTTTCACTAAATATAAACCAATGCCTGTTGCTTCACCTGATTCGCGCCCTTTTATCCCTGTGTAAAACAAGTCAAATACGCGTTTTATATCGCTTTTATCAATCGTTTTCCCTTCATTTTTAACAGTAAGTGCTTCGTCGTCAAACGCTACCTCTATTGTCGTCTGCTCATAACCATATTTAATCGCGTTATTTAACAATTGGTAAATAACGACTTTCATCCATTTCCTATCTGTATATATAAAAGTGTCTTCAGCAGACGTCACTTTAGGAAACATATGTCGCTCAATAAAATAAGCTTTTAAATCATTAATCACTTCTTGAACCATTTCTTTCAGAGACACGCGTTCAATTTTAACGTCAGCGAGTAATTCATGCGAGCGGCTATACGTAAGCAATTGGTTGAGTGAGACGTTTAACTTATGGCATTCTGTCTGAATATCCGTCCATTCTTGCATCATCTGTGGATACGTTCGTTCATTCGTTTGAATAAGTAGTTGAATAACAGAAAGTGGTGTTTTCATTTGATGGACAGCGTGTGATATGAGTAATTGTTGTTCATCAGCAAACTGTTCATGTGCTCGCTCGCGTTCTAGCATGTATGATTGAACGTCTTGCATTTTTTTATCGTAACTTTTTTCAACTGGAGCAAGTGGATCATGAAGTGGTAAGTCATTATTTATTTGCTTCGTTGCTAAAGAGTCATACATCTTTTTCCGGCGTAAATAACGAATGACTAAAAACGACGCAAGCAAAATCATCATCAAAACAACATAATAGATAAAATGATTTTCGAACCGATCAAGGACGTGAATCGTCATTGGTAAACCGATTGCCGCGACGATATAAAAAATAACGAACGATAAGTGATCTTTAATAAATAATTTCATACGTCTTGCTCCACTAATTGATAACCAATCCCGCGAATCGTCGTTATTTCTAGCGTTGAATTCACAGTGACGAGTTTCTTTCGTAAACGAGCGATATTTACTGATAACGTATTTTCTTCAACGAACGTTTCATCATCCCAAATTGCTTCAAGCAATTGTTGTCGCGTCGCTACATTTGGAAAAGATTCGAACAGTATTGTAAATAATTGCAACTCTTTCACCGTTAGTAGCTCTTCCGCTCCGTCTGTCGACATTCTAACCGTGTCTAAGTTAACCGTCGTATTCCCACGCGTTAACAAGCGGGAATCTTCTTCCACTGCATAAGCACCATAGACACGACGGATCATACTATTTATTTTTGCAAGCACGACTGTCATTGAAAAAGGTTTCGTAATAAAGTCATCCGCCCCATTTTCAATCCCGTACACTTGATCAATATCACTTTCTCGCGCTGATATAATAAGGATCGGGCAATTTGAAACACCACGAATTTTCCGTGACCAATAGTAACCGTCAAAAGCAGGTAAATTAATGTCCATTAAGACGAGATGTGGATCAACGTCTAAAAATGTATCTAAAACAGTCGTAAAATCAGTGATAATATGACATTCATAACCGTACTTTTCTAAATGACCCTTTAACGTTTTTGCGATACTTTCTTCGTCTTCAACAATTAATAATTTATACATACAATCACCTACCTATTTATGAATTCATTCGCGTTTTCTTTCACCCAAGCTAGGGCCTCTGCTTTAGTCGTTATTTTATCGTCTAACACACGTTCTTCAACAGACAATAAAATGCGTGAATAATAACTCCCTGGTTTTAACCCTAATTGCTTTAAGTCGGCACCTGTTAATAATGGCTTTAATTGTTCACGTTTATTAACGTACCGGACAATCGTTTCACGCGTTTTATTCGACAACTGTGCACTCATAAATAAAAGCGCTTCTTCTGAAAAATCTTTTAATGTGTGGTGCTTTTCCCCAATCGTTCCGTGTTCACGTAAAACCGCTTCATCTTGTAGCTCAATTATTTCTTGTAAACACTTTCGTTCACTTTTCGTCAAGGCGAACGGTTCCGCTTCGTTTAACGTACGTGCTTGAGAAAACGGGATAATAAATTGCAAGAAAACGACTAACTGCTTCGCGATCTCATGCGTTTCAATGAGTCTGTTAAAATGCTTCAACTGTTTAATTGACGAGCTTTCTCGTTCGTTATCAATTGAATATTGTTCCCAAAATGATAACTCGAATAGACGCTTCATTTTCTCTTCTGTATTACCCTCAGAGAATAAAGTCGTTAAATCATTCATCAGTCGTCGCGCTGATAATTCTTTTATCTTCGGCATTGACTCGATTGCTAACTGCTCTGTCTGTTCGTCCATCGAAAAGCCGAACCGTGTTTCAAATCGGATTCCCCTTAAAATACGTGTCGGATCTTCAACGAAACTTAAATTATGCAACGTTCTAATCGTTTGATCCCGTAAATCCTTTTGTCCGCGAAAAGGATCAACGATATCGCCAAATGAATCGTCATTCAAATGAATAGCAATCGCATTGATCGTAAAATCTCTCCGCTGCAAATCTTCATTAAACGTCGATCGTTCAACGTCTGGAAGCACTGCAGGACGTGTATAAAATTCTAAGCGTGATGACGCAATGTCAATTTCAACACCTTTTGTCGTCGTCCACGTAGCTGTGCCAAACTTTTCATGTGTAATGACGTCACCTGCATACGATTGTTTTAATTTTTTCGCAAAGACAATCCCGTCACCTTCAACGACGATATCAATATCTTCATTACTTTTTCCGAGTAATAAATCGCGCACCATACCACCGACGAGAAAAGCACGAACGTCTTCAGTCGTTGCAACAGCACTCACTTGCTTTAAAATTTCATAAGAAGATTGTGACAGTTGTTCAGCTAATGCTTCAGCGACGTTTGACTGTCTGAGCAACCCTGTATCTGCCTTTTTATGTAAAATTTCAATAATGTTCGTTCGTGAAATGATACCTAACAAACGCCCATCCCGAACGACTGGTAATCGACCGATGTTATGTTCAATAATTTTTTCCTGTATTTCTTCTGCTGTCGCGTCAGGTCCTACTTGCAGGACATTCGTACTCATGTACGCTTTCACAGGTGCATGTCCAAGTCCGTGATAACTCGCCTTTTCCATATCTCTTCGCGTGACGATACCGACGAGTTGATCTTGTTCAATCACTGGAAAGCCCGTATGTCCGTAACGATACATTAATTCTGTTGCTTCATCTATCGTCGTCTCAGGTGCCACTGTTTTCACCGGGCTCGTCATCATCTGTCTTGCCGTCACTGCTGGCTTAACAATCATCGCTAACTGTTCCGTCACTTTTTCAACAATTTGCGCAAAGTCACCGTGCTTAACATTCGCTGAAGCGGCCTTTTCATGTCCACCGCCCTTCCATGCAGTCATTAGTGGCAGTAAGTTCACACGATTCGTATGTGCACGTCCGACGATATAGACGTTATTTTTCATTTGTGCAATCGTAATGAGTGCGTCACTATTCGTTATTTGTAAAAGCTTTTGCGTTAACGTTGATAAACCTGAATAGTGTTCGTCATACTGCTTCGCACAGACGATAATCTCTAGACCTTCGTATTGGTGAGTTGTCGCAACTTGCAATAATTCCGAAATCATTTCCGGTTCTTTACTTTGAAAAACGTCTGAATTAAATCGCTGAACAATCGCCAAATTCATTCCTTGTCGTTTTAAATATTCAGCTGCTGCAAAGTCTTCCGCTGTCGTATTACTATTCGTAAACGAACGCGTATCTGAATAAATGCCTAAACCGAACAGTGTCGCTTCTAACTCATTTATCTGTAAGTTTTTCTTTTCAAGTTCTTGCACGAGAATGGTCGCTGTTGATCCGACACGCTTTACGACGCCTTGCTGCGGGTTAACGTCAGTCGTTTTTCGCGGGTGATGATCATAAAGCGTCACATGAATATTTTCTGTCGGAAGTTTTTCTCGCTGTAAGCTCGCTCGCGTAAGGGATGCTTCATCGACTAAAATAAGTTCCGTCACATCTTCCCATGCGACATTATTCGGCGATACGAAATGAAAAACATCGCGATATATTGATAAAAACTGGCGCACTTGTTTGTTCTGTTCATTCGCTAAGACCATTTGCGCATCAGGAAATAATTTGTTTGCTGCGACTATTGAAGCTAATGCATCAAAATCTGTGTTCACATGAGATACAATCACTTGCACGAATAATCCCCCTCGTATACTAATTACAATCTATTATACGGAATAACTCTCTTTTTTTATACGATAATTACTGAAACAACTTGTTTAAAAAATCATCACTCACAAAAATACAACGAAATCTTTTCATAAATTTATATTCATAACTATTTTTGCGTCAGCGGTTCGTGATGATATAATAGCGATTAACGTATTCATGTAATTATAGGAAAGTAGGTTATTCATTGAACATTAACATTTTATACGAAGACAATCACTTACTCGTCGTCGAAAAACCAGTCAACATACCTGTGCAACAAGACAGCAGTCATGATGAAGATTTATTAACTATTTTAAAAGAAGATATAAAAGTCCGCTACAATAAACTTGGAAACGTTTATCTCGGACTCGTTCACCGACTTGATCGCCCGGTCGGTGGTGCAATCGTTTTTGCAAAAACGTCTAAAGCCGCTTCACGCTTAGCGAATCATTTACGACAAAAAAATATTAAACGAACATATTTGACTGTCGTACGTGGAACGCCTAAACAAAAACGTGCAACACTCGTTCACTATTTAGAAAAAGATAGAAAACGCAACTTCGTTCATGCATCAAAAAAAGCAACGAAACATGCAAAAAAAGCTATTTTAAACTATGAAGTGATCCAATCTCATAATGGACTATCCTTACTTTCTGTCGAGCTCCAAACAGGCCGCTCTCATCAGATTAGAGTCCAGCTTGCAACAGAAGGTACACCTATTTTTGGTGATCAAAAGTACGGAAAAGGAGTCAACAAGCCAGGGCAACAAATTGCATTATGGGCGCGTGAATTAAGCTTACCGCATACGACAAAAGATGAAATAATTACGTGTCATTCACTCCCTCCCGTGACAGTTGATCCTTGGCTTCTGTTCTCAGAACAATTGAGGTGAGTCACATGAAAAAGCTGATTCCTATCCTTTTTATGATGATTCTTTTAGTTAGTTGCTCAGAAAGCGAACAAAAAACTGCGGCAGATGCACCTACTATTCAACTGAATAAAGAAGAGAAAGTTTTTCAGAAGCAACTATCGTTAGCAGATTATCCCGATGAAGCAAGCGAGTGGGGAGAGGATGTTACGAACGTTAAGCATTCATTTCAAACAGACAAGCGAGAAATGGCTCTTACATTCGATGCGTGCGGAGGCGATTTTGGTAATGATGTTGATGAGGAATTGTTAGAGTTTCTAATCGACGAACAAATCCAAGCGACAATTTTCGTTAATAAACGGTGGGCGAAAAGTAACGAAGAGTTGTTCAAACAACTTGCGAATAACGACCTGTTTAAAATCGCTAATCACGGCACAGAGCATCAGCCACTTTCGATTGATGGTGGTGACGCATGGGGCATCGATGCTACCCGCTCAAAAGAAGAAGTAGTAAGCGAAATTATGGATAATCAAGAATATATTTACGAACTAACAGGCGAGCGAATGACTCTCTTTCGTTCAGGAACAGCTTATTACGATGAAGTTGCTGTCTCAATCGCGAATGACCTCGGACATGAAGTTGTTAATTACGATATTCTCGGCGACGCTGGAGCAACGTACTCTAAAGAACAAGTACGTGACGCGCTTATGCAAGCAGATAATGGATCCATCGCTCTTCTGCATATGAATCAACCGAGTAGTGGAACAGCTGAAGGTGTAAAGTTAGCGATTCCGCTACTACGAGAAAAAGGGTTTGAGTTCACTCACATACCTGAGCAACAATTACAATAAAAAATTGGGTATGGACGTTTCCGCCCGTACCCAATTAATAAAACAAATTATTCTTTTTCGGTAACCCAAACATCGGACGCGATCCTTCGTCTGACGATTCTTCCTCGCTTGCTTCAGATACTTTTGCTTCTGAAATATACGTTAACAATTCATTTGCTGCTCGGAATAATTCACCAATTGTATATTCATCTGACTGAACCGCTCGATACGCTAATCCATCAATTAGTGATTGAATAAGCACGCCCCACAAGTCATCTGATATATGTGCAATCGGCGATTCATCCCACTGTTCGACCATATGGCGTTTAATATTTTTCGCTTGCTCCTTTGAAACGACGTTCATTTCTTCCAAAATTTCTGGATAATCAAAGCCAATAACCGTCAGCATTAATATTAATTTATAGTGGAATGTTGCTTTCTTCTCATTTGATTTTTTCACTTGAATAACTGTATCTAAATAGTTTTTTTCTTCTAAATGTGTTAATGACATTTCTTTCATATGCGTAGCCATATCAACGAGAAGCTGTTCTTTCGTCCGAAAATGATAATAAACCGTCCCCTGAGTGACATCTGCATATTTAGCAACAGCACGGAGTGTAAAACCTTGCATACCATTCTCTACTAAACAGTCGTTAGCAGCCTCTAGTAAACTTTCTTTCGTAACAACGTTCGGTTTTGCCATGAGAAGCCCTCCTTACTCAGTTATTTTATAAACTAACTATAGAATAGTACAAATAGTCGGATAATTCAATGGAAATAGCGATTTACACAAATAAAACCTGCCTCCTATTCATCACTAAAAGTAATGAATAACAGACAGGTCATTTTTTACAGAGGTTCCTCTATCGGTTCTGCGCGATAAATAAAGAACGACATAATAACAGCAATGATTGAAATAATAAATCCAATCCAGTAAACGAGTTCAACACCTGCGAGCAATCCATTATTAATGGCTTGTTCGCTCGTAGGATTCGTCACGTTATTTAAATAATGAAGTTGGCGTGCATTCATAATACTAATAAACACAGAAACACCGATCGCTCCGGACACTGGCTGCAACGTCGTCATAATCGCTGTACCATGTGGATACAAATGTTTCGGTAATTGATTCAAGCCATTCGTCTCTGCTGGCATCATAATCGCAGCAATTGAAATCATTAAACAAATATAGCTAATGACGATGACCCATTTAGGCGTCGCGTCATGTAACTGCGTAAGTGATAAAATCGTCAAACTTAACAAAATAGTCGCAGGAATCATTAATACTCGTGGACCATATTTATCAAACAGTCTTCCTGTTACTGGCGATAATAAACCATTGATCAAACTACCCGGCAATAGTAGAATACCTGCTGTTGCAGCTGCGAGCCCAAGTGGCCCCTGCATATATACAGGTAAAATAATTTCTGAAGCAAACATCATCATAATGATAATGACGAATAACAATACACCGAAAGAATACATCGGATACTTAAATACACGTAAATCTAACACAGGTGCTTCTAATTTCAATTGTCTTAAAGAAAAGATTAATAAAGCGATTCCTCCAACGACAATCGGCACGTATGAAATCGGTGATAAAAATCCAGCCGGACTACTTCCAGCTGAACTAAAGCCAAACACGACACCACCAAATCCAATCGTCGAACAAACGATTGAGAGGACGTCAATTTTTGGTTTCGTTACTTCAGATATATTGATTAAATATTTATACGCAAACACTATAGAAAACAGTGCGAATGGAATAACTGTTATAAACAAAAACCGCCACCCTAAATATTCAACGATAATACCTGATAACGTTGGCCCAATCGCTGGAGCAAACATAATTACAAGTCCAACAATCCCCATAACTGCACCACGGCGATGTGGTGGATAAAGTAGTAAAAACGTATTGAAAATTATCGGGATGAGTAAGCCCGTTCCTACTGCTTGTAAAAAACGCCCGAAAAGTAAAATGGCGAATGTCGGTGCAATCGCACAAATAATTGTACCTATCGTAAATGAAATCATCGTTCCTAAAAACATTTGCCTCGTCGTAAACCATTGAAGCAAAAGAGCTGATGCTGGAATAACGATTCCCATAACGAGCATAAATCCAGTCGCCATCCACTGAACACTCGTCAACGTTACCGAAAACTCTTTCATTAAAGTTGTTAGAGCAATATTAAGCAACGTTTCATTTAATATAGCGAAAAATGCACCAATAATAAGTGAAATCATAATTGGCATAACATTCGCTTCTGGATCTTCTGATAAATATTCGTATGTTTTTGTATCTTTTGATTCGCTCATAAGCAAGATTCCCTTCAAAATAATCTAACTAGTCTATTTTACCACAATACGAATGAAAAGATATAATTAATGCAAAACTAAGATTGAGTCAAGTATATGTGGGTACCTAATAAATATGTTCAAAATACTATCTTTTGTATAGATTATTATTTTTGTTAATCACCTCAGGTGATATCTACTTCGCTTTTCGCGGGTGATCGCTTCAGAACTATACT
>Ga0079226_10003434_pt1 | contig 12162 bp, 8 predicted proteins | sample Poulit2014_FD_76345 | JGI IMG/M metagenome (GOLD analysis project Ga0079226, IMG submission 76345) | Agricultural soil microbial communities from Georgia to study Nitrogen management - Poultry litter 2014 | ecosystem: Environmental > Terrestrial > Soil > Agricultural land | place: USA: Georgia... | reverse complement strand
CCTTATCGTTAACAAGCGATAAGGTGTTATTTTTTATGGTTTATTTATTTAATTGTTCAATCGTTAACTGACTACTACGTTCTGCTTCAGAAATGATATGTTTCATTTTTTTCTGCATCGTTTGTTTGACTTGTTCTTCGTCTTCTATCGTCTGTTTTACATAGTTCGTTAATGTTTCTGACTTTAAATCTTTAATATGTCCAGCCGAGAGCATGTCTAACCTTTTGACGAATCGATCGACTTTCGGGTCATAGGAAATACCAACAAATGGCGTGTTCATAATTGCTGCTAAAATGACAGAATGTAATCTCATCCCAATGACAAAGCGGACATTGCCTATCACACTCATAATTTCTTTAAAGCTTAGCTGCTCTTCAATGATATACGCTTGATTACTCATTTTTTCCATAATGTTTTTACACGCTGTTATATCATTTGGATAATGCATAGCAATGAAGAGGATACTCCAACCTTCTTCTGCGTAGTAATCAGCCGTTTGAGCAATTTCATTATAGTAATTTTGCTCTTTCTTCCAAGATCGGACAGAAATAGCAATGGTTTTTGAACCGTCAAGATGGATCTTTTTAAGTAAGTTTTTACCGATGTCTCGTTTAATTGATTCAGGCTCTATTGTAACGGCAGGATCAGCGGTTACAACTATCGGGGCTGTTACGCCGTAAGACTCTAAATCTTTAGCAGAAGCATCGTCGCGGACTGTAATTACATCTACTTTATTAACAAAGTAACGAATGAGTCGTTTGCTAAATCGCTTCTGAATGGGTCCGACGCCTTGTGCATAAAACACAACAGGTTTACGGAATAGTTTTGCAACGAAGACAAGTCCTAAATAATATAGAACGCTTCGTGGGCTAGTTGCATCTTGAAGTAAACTTCCTCCGCCCATAAGAAGTAAATCGTGATTTTTGATCTGTTTCGTAACTTCTAATAAGTTCCAGCGATTAAAAGCGGGTATGTCAAACATACTCTCCGTTTTCTTAGGATCATTAGAGAGTACGCTTAATTCTATATTTGAATTATTTTTATGTAAAGAAGTTATTATGCCGTATAAAACTGAATCATCTCCAGCATTATGAAAGCCATAATAACCTGATATTAAAACTTTAGACATACAGGAAACCTACTTTCTTCAAGTATCCTTTATGACTTCTATCTATTTGTTTGAAGATCATATAAGTGTACCTTGTTTCCGGGATCATTTATTTTAATCGACAAAACCCGTATATGTTAGTATAACAGTTTATTTTATAAATGTTAAAGCTTTCTATCCGATAAAAGAAATCTTCCGTGCATATATTTGTTACATATGGGCACGGAAGGAACATATGAAACTATTCAATTGTAAAGATGCTCGAATCTTTTAGCTTAACAGGTGCAGTTATTTTATTTGAAAAAGGATTAATGACGGCATCTAATGCTGTTACCTCATCTGATTCGTCTGTTTGAACCATTTCTAAATCCCACTGCGAAACTGTGTCAGATTCAATAGCAACGTCTTCAACAAACCAGTTCTCCTTACTATGGTGAGCAATGTCATTACGGTAGTACAGTGATAAATCGCCTTCAACTGGATGTGTCGTAGAAACGGTCCATTGACGATTAATTGCGTTGTTACTATCAGCTTCACTTACTTTAATAGTTACTTCTCCGTCATTTTCTGTCATCTCAGTCGCTATAAATGAAGCAATGACCCAACCGTTTTTATCTGTAAAATAAACAGGCTCATCTTTATTAATCATTGATAATGGAATCGTCGCTTCATTTACTTTTAATGAATCACTCGGTTCGATATTCGCTCGTAAATACTCTGTTCGTAAAGTCATATAGTCAAGAAGGACATCTGCATATTCATCAATGAATTGTTCATCGCTATAGCTATTTTGTTCGTGAACGGAGAATGCTTTTCTCTGTTTTTGAGATAAATTCTCCTTAATAGCAGGGAGTATGTCATTAATTTTCTCACGAACAGTTTCGGTGCTTACGGTACTATTCGTAAGTTCAATCATTTTTTTCTCTAAATCTTCACGTAACTCGGGTGTACGAATAAATTTAGTAATTAACGTGTTTGACCATGATTCTTCTGGTAAATGCTCATATTCATAAGCGAAAAAGTCATTCACGACCCCGTATTCGTCTCGGTAATGGGAACCGAACGTTAAATCTTTGTCCCACGGAATCAGTTGCCACTTAGCTTGTTCATTTTCATGGTCCAAATACATCCAATAATCATCACCAAATGCGTCACGGTCACCAATAATAATATGAATGGCTAACCATGTAGTGAAATTATCGGCATCAAAAACAGTCGGAAATTCATCGTAAAATGATTCGCCTTCAGGTGTCTCATACACCCATTCTACAAGCTCACTAAAAGCTTCCCAGTCGGGTTCGCCACGATATTGCATATTTTCTTCTAAAAACTCAACTTTATTGTCAACAGAAGATAAATCAAAACCGAAGATGGAAGGTCGCTCAAGGTCTTCAGCTTGACGGAAACGGTCTCTTATAAGTGTTCCGTCAGGGTTCAAATCGTATGTTTTCAGTAAGTCTTTATCAACCCGATCAACTTGAACATATAATCCTTCATAAATATCGTTTATATATAATTCATAGTAGCTCGTTTGTGGTGCCGTTATACCAGCATCATGGAACAGTTGCATAGCAATGTGCTCGCGCATGAAACTCGGATCTGTCCACATCGCGTTTAAGTTCAAACGCTTTTTCCCGTCTAATACATCTTGTCTATCTTCAAAACGGATATTGTACGATTTTTTCGGGAAATCTCTTGAAGAATTTCCGCGAAAACGAAATTCAATAGGAGCAGTCGTATCACCGATTGTTGCTTCTCCATTTAAACGATCATCAGAAAATGGCGAGCGTTCAAAAAGTTCGTTAAGATCTTCTTCAGCGACGTTTAAATGAATCGTCTCAATCGTATGTTTATTTTCTTTATTATTTTCGCTTTCTATTATAGGTTCATTCTCTTTTTGTATAAAGAAAGTGATGAGTAATATGATAGGAACGATTGCTATTAATACTTTTATTGTTTTACTCATAAGAAGTCCTCCGTCTATTAAGTTTATAGCATAGTTATTGTAGCACACATGTAAGTAGTCATGTGTAATAGTTTTTTTAACTTTCATTCGTATTTTCTTACGTTTTACGATAAAATAAGATAGGTGCATATTGTATTAATTTCAGAATAGAAGTAGAGGATGTAGCGAATGACTTATCATTTGAATGTATTTAAGTATTTTACAGCTCCTAACGATCATCTGTTTAGAATTGATCGGGCTGAAACGATAAAAAATATTAAACGTACGACTGCTTTGCTTATTTTTGCGAGCATATTGATTTATGGTTGGATGGCTTATTTAGGGATAGGCTCCACGCTTATTTTAGATGGCGATTTATTGTTTACTGCAGCCACTTATGAATCGAGTAAATTTTGGTTTATCATCGGTCGGGCAGCATTTGGTGGTATTTATGCGGCGATTATGATTTTCGTTCCAGCATTTATCTTTCGACTAATATCGAATATTGACTTTAGTAAATTAGTCGTCATGCAATTAATTGTGTTTCTATTTATTTTAGTTGAACGTCTGACGTGGATTCCGTTAGCTGTTTTCGCGGACTTAGACTGGTTTGTTTCACCATTATCACTTGGTGTTTTAGCATCTTATGTGACGACAAAATCGTGGGTCATTTACTTTTTCGGTTCGATCACTATTTTCCAAGTACTCATTATGATGTTGCAAATAAAATTTATTTGTTACTTTTTAGATGTAAAAAAAGGACTTATCGGTTTCAGTGTCTTTTTATTACATTTTGTCGAATGGTGGCTAATTACACTTGTGAGCTTCGTCAGTGTATTTATTATAGATAGGTGGTTCTTATAATGCGAAAAAGATTATTGTGGCTTATTCCACTCATTTTTGTCGTTGTAAATGTTGTTTTACTCGTGAAAGACGATGGAGAAAAGGTCGAACGATTAAATTATGTTAAAAAGTGGGAAGTAGCTCAAGGAAAAGATTTAAAAGAAACATTAGCAACAGAGGGGACGTTTGATTTTATAAATGAGTACCCTGTTTTTATTGATGAAGAAGCAGGGGCGTTTGACGAGTTCTCAGTAACTGTTGGGGATACCGTTGAGTCAGGAGAACCATTGTTTTCTTATAAAGTAAGAAATTACTTTGAGCGATTAGCAACTTTAGAAAATGAAAAACAAGCGATTGAGCAAAAAGTAACTGCTGCTCAACAGGCGGCTGATGAGATGCAAGGTGTCGTTATTAATGAGTCAACAATACGGATTATGTATCCAGACGGTTCAGAGGCTGGGACGATTCCGAGCGACACGACATTTGCTGAAAGTGCGAAAGAACAATATATGATTGATAAAAATAAAGAGGTACGTCAATTAGAGGCGGAACTTACGAGTGTTGATGCAGAGTTGAGTGATTTAGCTGCAGGTAAAGATACGATTGTCGTTGGCAGTCCGTATGACGGAAAAGTAATCGATATTTCTGAGTCACTTGATAATCCTGTAATTACGATTGGGTCAGAAGACCTTCACGTGACAGGAACTCTCTCTGAAAGCGAACGAATGAAAGTGTCTGAAGGAATGAGTGGTGACGTTACTTTACTTGAAAAAGAAGCGGCAGAACCATTATCTGGAACGTTGACGTTTCTTAGTGAGCAAGCAGCTGAAGTAGATTCAGACGAAAGTACGTATGCATGGGAATTAACACTTGAAGAAGAAGAGGATCAATCAGGTATGCTTCAAGGGTATCACGCAGACGTCGTTATTACGCTTGCCGAGTCTCCTAATGCAACAGCTATTAAGTCACGTGCACTCGTTGAAGAAAAGGAAGAAGACTTCGTTTGGCACATGCAACGTTCAGGCATATTGAAAAAGCAGGCTGTCTCGAGTGGTGTGGAAATGGATCCATACGTTGAAATTACTTCAGGATTAGAAAAAAATGAATCCGTCCTATTAGAAACGGATAAACGTTTATATGAATCACCATTTATTACACCGTTTAAACCGAGTAAAGCGAAGTGGAAAGAAATTTGGCAAGATGGCCCGAGAAAACGGAGTATATTTATTGGCTTGCTCGGACGATAAGTGACTGTCGAGGGATTAAATGATGAAAAAGACGAATGATTTAATCATTGTTAGTTCATTTATTATATGTATTTGTTCAATAAGTGCTTTTTTGCTTTTTAGTCCGAGTAAAGAAGTGTCTGAAACAGAAAATCGCCCACTTGAAGTGGCGCCTCAGCTGTCACTTACAGGTGTTTTGGCAGGTGACTTTTCTGATGGGGTTGAAGCGTACGCAACCGATCAATTTCCAGCACGTGATGCTTGGATAAAAAGTTATTTACGTTGGCAAATCATGTCTGGACAAACGTTTATTCACGATTATTATTTAGCGGATGATTGGGTGTTTCCGCGCCCATTTACAGAAGTGGATGAAGCAGCGATTTCTTTTGCAACAGAGCAAATGGAAGAGCTTGTAGAATACACTGCAAATGAAGCAATTGAATTGTTTTTCTTTTCTTTACCAGATAGACGTTACATGATAGATATGTCTTTTCCGAAACGTGTACAAAATAACGTATTACAACGCGATAAAAATACGTTTTTGCCGAAGTTACGTACAGTTGGCATTCGCGCAGTTGATATTGGTGAGGAGTGGCAGGAGACGTATGAAACGAATAACTTTCGCCCATATTATTACCGAACAGATCATCACTGGAATGTAGACGGGGCGCTGCTAGCGTATGAGTCCATTCATGAGACGTTAAGAGACGAGTCAACAACTTTTCAAAAGGACGCATTTGATCCATCAGCATTTGACAAGCATTGTTTAACGGATAAAGAATTTTTAGGATCTTATAATCGCCAACTATACGGTTACGTCGATGCGACTGATGAACCACTCTGTTATTACTTGCCGAGCGAAGCGGCTATTGATGATTGGGATGTTTATCAGCATGAAATAGCTGAAGGTAATGAATTATCATTTTCTGATATCTTCGGTGTCGCTGAGCAGAAGGACGAAAAGCAAATTGCTTATGATGAGTTATTTATGTCAGATTATGATGAGTTACATATTTTAAATGAGACGGGTGAAGGGAAAGCACTTATTTTAAAAGATTCTTACGCTAATCCACTCATTCCATTAATGGCAAATAACTTTGCACAGACGACGATTTATGATGTTCGTCATAACGAAGGTCGGGACTTACGAGCATTTATTGAAACGCATGACTTTTCGACAGTTATATTCTTATATAGCAACGGACGCACATTGGATTACTTATACGATTGGACATTAGACTAATGAGAGAAAAAAGCGGTTATGCTTATCAAAAGCGATAAACATAACCGTTTTTTATATAATTTATTTTATTTGAGGAATCTTTGTGTTTAAAATCTAAAATATATAAATGGATTATACGTTGAATTCACTAAAAACATCGTGACGATCAAGAACAATGATAAATAAATAACTGGGCTAAAGCTATGGCGCGTCACCGTTATTATTCTATGTGATAATAAATCTGTTTGAAGATTATCAAGCTTTTCTCTCACGTAAGGGAAAATAGGTAAACTAAACAGTATGCCGAGCACGAAAACTAATACATAATCATAGGCGTATAGCATAGCTGTTTGGTCGATGAATCCGGCACCTTGTAATCCAAAGAGTGTTTTCAAATAATTTATTGAATACGTGAAGTTATCTGCCCGGAAAAATACCCAGCCGAGAGAAACGAAAAACAGCATATAAACGTGTTGCAAAGGACGCCATAATTTCTCGATTATCCGTAATAAGCCGAGCCGTTCAATAGCTATTAGTATGCCGTAATAAAGCCCCCAAGCGATGAATGTCCAGCTAGCACCGTGCCAAAAGCCGGTAATCGTCCAGACGATTAGTATGTTTCTGTATAACTTCAATGGTGAGACACGATTTCCACCGAGCGGAATGTAAATGTAATCGCGAAACCATGACGTTAATGATATGTGCCAACGACGCCAAAACTCAGATATGCTTCGGGAAATATACGGGTAGTTAAAGTTTCTTAAAAACTCGAAGCCGAACATTTTCCCAAGGCCGATTGCCATGTCGCTGTAACCTGAGAAGTCAAAATAGATTTGTAAGGCATATGCAACCATGCCAATCCAAGCAGTTGATGTGCTCATTTCCCCAGGGTGCAAAGCAAATATATAATCGGCGATTTCTCCTAATTGATTGGCAATAAGAACTTTCTTTGCAAGTCCGAGAATAAATTGCTTCACGCCACTCGCAAATAAATCGAGACGATGAATTCTATCTTTTATTTGTTTAGCAATCGTATGGTAGCGAACGATTGGACCAGCGATGAGCTGCGGAAACAAAGAAATATATAACGCTAAGTTAAATAGATTTTTTTGTACCGCGACGTCACGACGGTAAACATCAATGACGTAACTGAGTGCTTGGAATGTAAAGAATGAAATTCCAATTGGAAGCGGAAGCTCAGTTAAAGGGATATTCATTTGAAACAGAGTATTTAAATTATGAATAATAAAGTCACTATATTTATAATAGCCAAGAATAAGTACGTTGCTCAGAGTAGCTAAGATGAGCCACGTTTTTGCTCGGTTATTTTTTTTATGTGCTCGATCGATTAAGCGACCGAATATGTAATTTAAAGTAATGGAAATGAGCATTAAAAGAACGTATATCGGCTCACCCCAAGCATAAAAAAACAAACTTGTAAGTAAGAGAATAATATTTTTTAGCGCAAAAGGAACGATGTAATATACAACGATCGTTATCGGTAAAAATATAAAAAGAAAGACTAAACTACTAAAAACCACATTCGTCACCCCGTACGCATAAAGATGCTCGCTTAATTAATAAATACATTATAAAGCTAACAAATGAATAAAGAAAGGTTATTAAAAACAGTTGCCACAAAAAAAGCTTGTAAATGATATTTTCGTCCATTTACAAGCAAGTGGGGGGAATGTGCTTCCTCTTATATAATACCGTTTAAACGTTAAAAATAAGTTAAAACGGATGTTAGTTTTTAAAAATAAGCTAAAAGACTCCCTTTTTATGATTCAGGGAGTCTTTTAGTTATGCTTATTTATTAACGATGTCATTCACGAAGTCACTCAATATAGGAATGCGCGTTTTGCGATGTTGATAGGCACTCCATAATAAATAAAGCCATAAAATAAACGAAAGGGGTGAAAGTAATAACGTAATGATCCAGCCGAGTATAGGTATAAAAGAAAGGATAGAAAAGAACACGTTTAAAACGACAGATATCGAGAGGGAAAGAAAGGCATGGTATCTGACAAATTTATTATCCTTTTCAATGACTAAAAAGATAATTGCAGTAATAAACGTAAGGATATAACAGAGCAATCCTGCAATGTTTTCAGGTAAGCCACTTGCTGTTTGCTGTTCTTCTTCTGTCGTCTCATCTTTAAAAACATTTTGTTTCTTTTGAATGTCGTCATCATTGTCCATCATCTGTATCACTCCTATTTACATTTCAAAATCTTCTTGTTTTTATTTTAAATGATTAACGTTAAATACAAGTTAAATAGACAAAGAAATAAATAAGTCTTTAAATCATCTATGTATTAATTGTCGTTATGTTGCTACGTGTATAATGAAATAAAGGACTTTCGCTATATATGTCGAAACATGTATATATAGAAAAAGTGCCAGAGCGTTTATTTTTATAAGGAAGGGGGATTTTATGACTGGTCCACGAAAAATTATGATCGTTGAAGATGAGGTAGGCATTCGTGAGATGACTAAGATGTATTTGGAAGAAGAGGGGTATGAGGTGATACCTGTTGAGAATGGCGAGGAAGCACTACGAATTTTAGACGTGACGAGCCCGCATTTAATTCTGCTAGATATTGAAATGCCTGGTCGTGACGGGTTTGAAATTTGCCAGGAAATTCGTCAGCGTATGACAGTGCCGATAATTTTTGTCACCGTGCGGAGAGATACGTTAGACAAAGTGAGGTGCTTTGAAATTGGCGGTGATGACTACGTGACGAAGCCTTTTGAATTTGAAGAGTTAAATGCACGAATAAAAGCGAATATTAGGCGGTATTACACGTATCCGCAAAAGCGAGGAAATATTTTAAAGTACGGCGCTTTAGAAATTCATTTACACAATTATGAGTGTTATTTAGACGGTGGAAAAGTTGATTTGTCGACGAAAGAGATGGAATTACTTATTCATTTCTCCCGTCATCCAAATCAAGTGTGGAGTCAGGAGCAATTATACGTAAAAGTGTGGGGCATTGATGCGACAGGCAACTATGACACAGTGAAAGTGCATATTACGTATTTGCGTCGGAAAATTGAAGAAGATCCTAGTCGTCCACAATATATTAAAACAGTACGCGGATTTGGGTACGTTTTTAGCGGATAAGGAGGTACTTTCTTATTGAACAGACAACAATCCTTTTTTTCCATGATCATCATACTAGCAACTGTATTATTTAGTTTTTTGGGTATTGCCGAGGCACATGAAACAGAGCCGTTAACGTTAAATTTTGACACGAAAAATAAAAGTCTTTACCCAGCAATGGATATTATTAAAGATTATGAGTTAAATATGACGATTGATGACGTAACGACTGGTAAGGAAGCTCATTCATTTATTCCTATTGGTGATGTTGAACAAAAAAGTGGTTTTTTTCAAGCGGGTAATTGGTTAAGGTTTGATGTCGATAATCGTTCAAAAGAAGATAAATGGCTCATTGAGTTTTCTTTCGCCCTTATTCATGAACTAAAGATTTATGAACAATCATCAGGAGAAATTGAATTACTTTATTCTGGAGGGGCGAATTTACCGTTCCATCAAAGAGAAGTGAATGATCGCTACTTTATTTATGATTTAGATATCCAGCCTGGTGAAAAGAAGACTTATTATGCGTATGCTGTCGGAAGCGGTGACTTACATCCACCAATTTCTATTTGGCAAAAAAATGCCTTTATAGAGAAAACACAATTTGAATCAACGATGCTCGGACTTTTTTATGGCATTATTCTCGTAATGATTTCTTATAATTTATTTTTATATTTTAGTTTACGTATGCGAAGTTACTTGTACTATGTCATTGCTATTTCGTTTACACTCCTCGGAAAAATGGCAATTAACGGTACGGCCTACCAATATTTATGGCCACATTCACCGGAGTGGAATATTATTTCTGCCCCTATTTTTGTAGCGCTCGGCTGTTCAGCGATTGTTATTTTTACGCGAAATTTTCTTGATATGGACACATATACACCATCATTTAGAAAGTTATCTTACGTTTTAATCGGCTTGAACGGAACGGTCATTATTACGATGTTCATTTCGCGGTATATTGGTTTGTATTTAATGGTTAGCTTTTCATTACTTACATTTTTATCGGTACTCATTTATGCTGTTATTTGTTTGATTCGTGGTGCGAGGCAAGCGCGGTTTTACATCGTCGGTTGGGTCGTTTTTTTAACAGGTGTGTCGATAACAATTTTAGAACGTGCTGTCGTGTTACCTTTTACAACGTTTACAGAATATGCAGGTCAGATGGCGATAACATTTGAAATCGTTTTATTATCACTCGCACTCGCTGATAAAATAAAAATTATTCGTGAAGAAAAAGAAGCAGCGGAAAAAGAATCACAACGAAATAAAGAACTCGCGATTGAAAATTTAAGAAAAGCGGATGAATTAAAGGATGAATTTTTAGCTGTTACGTCTCATGAGTTGAGGACACCTCTTTACGGGATGATTGGTATTGCGCAGTCGTTAAGAGATGGTGTGTCTGGTCAGTTGCCAGAAAATGCGAATAAACAATTGTCATTTATTATTGCGAGTGGTGAACGTTTGACGAAACTCGTTAATGAAATTTTAGATTTCTCTAAACTGAAATACGATTCGATTAAACTCGATATAAAACCTGTACACGTTCATCAAGTATTAAACCTCGTCATTGCGATTATGAATCCGTTACTAACAGATAAGAATATTCGACTCATAAATAATATTGATGATGCGCTGCCACCAGTTCGTGCCGATCAAAACCGCCTGCAACAAATGTTGCACAACTTACTCGACAATGCGATTAAATATACGGATGAAGGGGAAATAATTATTTCAGCGTACGAGCGGGCGAACGATGTTACGATCAGTATTACAGATACAGGAAGAGGTATTTCTGACGAACAGTTAGAACATATTTTCCAACCGTTCGAACAAGGGAGCTTATCTACATCACGTGACGTTTCAGGTGTTGGTATCGGTTTAAGTATAACGAAAAATTTAGTTGATTTACACAGTGGGTCTATTCATGTTGAATCAGAAAAAGGCGTAGGATCAACTTTTTCAATTACTTTACCAATCCATGATGAAGCGTCATATGAAGAAGATGTTGCAGCGACTGTAGAGGAATTTATTTTCGGTGAAGAAGCGAAAGAAGTCCAACCGATTGAGCGCCCATTTAGTGAAAAACGACCGACGATTCTCGTGGCAGATGATGAATACGTCAATTTACAAGTATTAATGAACCAATTATCTTTAGAAGGATATGACGTCATTACTGTCTTACGCGGAGAAGATGTGTTTCAAGTAGTTGAAGAAAGAGAAATAGATTTAGTTATTTTAGATATCATGATGCCTGGAAAATCAGGGTATGACGTTTGTAAACAGTTAAGAGAAACGTATACATTAATGGAATTGCCGATTTTAATGTTAACGGCTAAAAATCAACTTGAAGATAAAGTCGTATCATTTGAAGCAGGAGCGAATGATTACCTAGTGAAACCGACAGATAAACAAGAGTTACTGTCTCGTGTTAAAACGCTCGTCCGTGTAAAAATGTTGAATCAAGAACTTATCGAAGTTAACGCCCATTTAGAAGATAAAGTTACTGAACGGACGTATGATTTAAAGGTAGCGAACGAAGATTTACATGATGCGATTTCCTCTAGACAACAGTTGTTAGCGAATATCGCTCATGAACTCGGAACGCCTGTCACATTAATTCACAACTACTTAGAGTTAGTACAGAAAGAAATGATTGACGTGAATGATTCGTATTATCAAGGACTCGTCACTGATAAAATAAATGTT
>Ga0079226_10003433_pt1 | contig 12166 bp, 10 predicted proteins | sample Poulit2014_FD_76345 | JGI IMG/M metagenome (GOLD analysis project Ga0079226, IMG submission 76345) | Agricultural soil microbial communities from Georgia to study Nitrogen management - Poultry litter 2014 | ecosystem: Environmental > Terrestrial > Soil > Agricultural land | place: USA: Georgia... | reverse complement strand
CTGATCGAGGAGATGGGCGGGCCGGCGGCCTGTGTCGAGGAGATCGGCAGCCTGATGGTCGCCTCCTTCACCGCCACCAAACTGCGCTGGGTGCGCGACAACGAGCCGGACAACGCCGAGCGCGCCCGCTCGGTGATGCTGCCCCACGACTACGTCTCCCTGCACCTGGCCGAACAGGGCACCGCGCCGTTCACCGACCGCGGCGACGCCTCCGGCACGGCCTACTACTCCACCCGCGACGAGGCGTGGAAGCCGGAGCTGGTCGAGCGCGCCCTCGGCCACTCCCTCGAGCTGCCGCGCCTGCCCAGCTCGCCGCAGGAGGTCATGGCGCGCACCCCCTCCGGCGCAGCGATCGCGGCCGGTACCGGCGACAACATGGGTGCGGCCCTGGGCCTCTCGCTCGGCCCCGGTGACGTGTCGGTGTCGATCGGCACCTCCGGCGTGTGCGCGATGGTCTCCGAGACCCGCCCCGACGACGCGAGCGGCACGGTCACCGGATTCGCCGACGCCACCGGCCGCTTCCTGCCGATGACCACCACCATCAACGCCTCCCGCATCCTCGAGGCCGGCCGCTCCCTGCTGGGCGTCGACCACGAGGAGCTCTCCCGCCTGGCGCTGGCCTCCGTCCCCGGCGCGAACGGAGTGACTCTGCTGCCCTACTTCGACGGGGAGCGCACCCCCAACCGGCCCGATGCCCGCGCCACCCTGACCGGGATGAGCACGGACACCACCCGTGAGGACGTGGCACGCGCCTACGTCGAGGGTCTGCTGTGCTCGCTGGCCGACGGGATCTCCGCCCTCGAGGACCGCACCGGCACCGTTCCCGCCCGTATCACCCTGATCGGTGGTGCCGCCCGCAGCCAGGCTGTCCAGCAGCTGGCCCCCGCGGTCTTCGGCCGGGAGGTCACCATCGCCCCGGAGGGGGAGTACGTGGCTCTCGGCGCCGCCCGTCAGGCCGCCTGGGCGCTCGCCGGCTCGCAGGAGCCGCCCGCCTGGAAGATCAGCGGCTCGCGGGCTCTCGAGGCCGAGCCGACGCCCGAGGTGCTCGAGGCCTACCGCGAGCTGAAGGAGCGGACGGCGGAGTGGGCGTGAGTCGCTCGACCTGAGCAGAGGTGAGCAGAGGCGTTCCCGCAGGAACGCCTTTGGGGCACCTTCGGGACGGCCGAGGTGGTGAGACGGCTGGCCCCGTGATGGATGGGCTGGGTGCCTCAGGCCAGCGAGCGCGCCTCGTGGTGCATAGCAGGTGCTGCCGAACGCTCGATGTCGTGCAGGACGTTCACGACAGCGTCGGCCTCGTCCTCGTTCGGGAACACGAAGTCGATGCGGGTCGCGGCCTTGTCCTCGTACGGTGACTGGTACAGCCGTGATGGCTGCATCTCGCCGCGGCGGGTCAGTTCGTCGATCACCATCGTCAGGAACTCCATCTGCGCGGCGTTCAGCCCGCCGAATGCGATCTTCGCAGCGAAGGCCTCTTCGGCCGCGGCGCGGTCGAGACCGACCAGGGAGCGTACGAAGATGCCGAGGCCGCGCTCGCCGCTCACTCTTGCCAGGGCCTCCGGTGTGCCGTCGCCCTGCTCGATGAGGATGCGCTCGAGCTCGTCGAGGTCGGTCTCTGTCAGGGTCATGTTGCGCCGCAGCCGCTGAATCGCGACGTGGTCGCGGTGCTCGCGGATGTAGGCGGTGACCTTCTCGCGGAATCGTGCCTGATCGACCCCGACGGCGACGAGGGGCAGATCGGCGGAACGTGCCTCGCCGAGGTCATCCTCGAAGTCGGTCAAGATGACGTGGCGCTTGCGCTTGTCGAGGAACTGCACGAGCGTGCGGATGCCGCGCCGCGCCCGCTCGAGCATCGCGAGGGTCACATCCTCCCACCAGTCGTCCCCGGAAACCTCCTGCAGCAGCGAAGCGGCCGCCGCGACCTGGGGGATCGTCTGCTTCTCGAGCAGCTGGAAGGCGACGTCCTGCATGCTCGAGCGTGTGCGTCCGGCGATCTCGTCGTTGCCCTCGAGCTGCGCAAGCTCGCGTTGGAGCACGACGAGGTCGAAGCGTTTCGCTTGCTCGTCGTCGACGTTCGCTGTGGTCGGCAGGGCGCCCAGAGCGGCTGCGGCGTCGTCGGCCGCGACGGACGGCAGCGGAGCCGCCCACCCGGCGGGTGAGCTGTACGTGGAGATCAGCTCGCCGTGCTTGCGGGCGAGGAACGACCCGGTCGGGATACCGGCGACGAAGGAACTCAGCCAGTCGACCGCGTCGGCGCGCACGTCGGCGTCGCCGGCGGAGAGATCGATACCCGCCACGAGCCGGGCGCGCACCGCGAACAGGCGCTGAGACAGCGGTACCTGCATGCTCGCCGCCCGGTCGGCGGGCTCCTGTGCGAAGTATTCGATGTTGCCGCAGAAGTCGAGCACCCGGAACGCATCCTTGTCACGGTCGCCGTAGACCCCGGGGGCGAGTCGTGTGCCCCGGCCGATCATCTGCCAGAACTTGGTCTTCGAGAACACCTGCTTGAACAGCACGAGATTCAGCACTTCCGGCACGTCGATGCCGGTGTCGAGCATGTCGACGCTGATCGCGACATGGGGTGCCTTATCCGGCTCAGAGAAGGCGTCGATCAGGCCTTGCGCGTAGGTGGAATGGCTCGTGATCACCTGCGCGAAGTCGCCGCCGAGATGCGGGTGCTGGGCGTCGAAGCGCTCCTTCAAGAACAGTGCGTGCCGGTGGTTCATCGCGAACACGATGGTCTTGCCGAGCCGGTCGCCGCCTGCGACCTTGAGTCCGCTGCGCATCAGCTCGGCGAGCGCCTTGTCGGCGGTGTCGGCGTTGAACAGCGACCGGAAGATGCGCGGGGCCTCGACCTGGGTGGGAATGTCCTCTGGCTCGTGCTCCTCGCCGTCGACGGTGTTCCAGTCGATCTCCTCCCACTTCTCGCGCTCTTCGTCCGAGAGGTCGTCGTAGCGGATCCCGCTGCGGTGGAACCCGTAGTCGTAGACCAGGTTCTGAGGGCCGACGAGGTAGCCGTCGGCGATGGCCTGATCGAGCGGGTACGAGTCGGTGGGGATGCCGGGCTCGAGCTCGAAGAGCCGATAGGTGCTGCGCGCGATGTCGTCGACCGGTGTCGCCGTGAGACCGAGCAGCAGGCCGTCGAACCAGTCGAACAGGGCACCGTACTTCTGGTAGACGGAGCGGTGTGCCTCGTCGATCACGACCAGGTCGAAGAATCCGGGTCCGAAACGGCGCCGGTCGCCATCCCGCGCTGCGTCGACGAGGTTCATCATCGTCGGATAGGTCGACAGGTAGACGCGCGCCTCGGTCTCCTTGTCGGCAGTGAGGTTGACGCTCGCGACGTCGGGCAGCAGGTTCGAGAACGCCTTCTGTGCCTGCTTCACCAGCGCTGCCCGGTCAGCGAGGAACAGCACGCGCTTGGCCCAGCCGCGCTCCATCATCTGTTTCACGAGGGCGACCGTGGTGCGGGTCTTCCCGGTACCGGTGGCCATCACGAGCAGGGCGCGCCGCTGGTGGGCGTCGAAGTGCTCGCCGACCTTCGCGATCGCGCGCTGCTGGTAGGGCCGTCCTGCGATCTCGGGGTCGACGTCGGCCCCGGTGAGCGCCTGCCGCAGCGACCGGCGCCGGACGACCTGGTCGAGCTCGCCGCGGGTGAAGAAGCCAGAGACCTCTCGCGGCGGGTAGCCGGCCACGTCGTCCCAGATCTCGTGGCGGTAACCATTGCTGAGGAAGATCACGGGCCGCTGTCCGAACCGCTTCTCGAGCGCGTCGGCGTACAGCTTCGCCTGGGGACCGCCCACCGACGGGTCGACCAGCGTGCGCTTGGCCTCGACGATGCCGAGCGGGAGACCGTCCTCGCCCCACAGCACGTAGTCGACGCGGCCCGTGCCGGTCTCATTCGTGCCGGGGAGGATCGGCAGGCCCCCGACGGGGTACTCGCGGTCCTCGGGGGAGTCGAGCGCCCAGCCGGCATCGTGCAGCAGCTCGTCGATCAGCGCGGTGCGTGTCTCGTCCTCGCGGTAGTCGTGGGTATCGGCGGTGACGTCGGCGGCCTGCGCTGCGGCGATCTGTTTCCGGAGGTCTGCGAGCTCGGTCTCCTGCTGGGCGAGCTTCTCGTCGCGCTGCGCGATCGTGCGGCGGGCGTCCTCCTGCTGCTGGGCGAACCGTTCTGCGAGCTGCTTCAGCTCGGCCGGGCCCAACGGGGCGCGCCTCTTGGCGATCGTGACGTCGAATGCCGTGCCGAGCGGCGCTGTCTCGGGAAACGTCGAACAGTGCTTCACCGTCCAGACGACCACGTCGAACAGGTCTCGCAGGGTGGCGATTCCCTCCTGCGGAGTCAGGCGGCGGTTGCCGTGGGCTGCATCGTTGCCGCGACGACGGATCAGGTTCAGCTGGTTGTTGATGCGCGCCGTGCGGTTCTTGAATGCCGGATCGTTCATCCGGGCATTGAGGTCCGACCGGTAGCCCTCGGGCAACCCGAACACCTCGGCGAAGAGGTAGTCGACGATCTTCTCGACGGCGATGCGCGCGGTCATTGCGGCGGCAGTCGGATCGGAAAGCGCATAGGACTCCGCTCGCTGGCTCACGTCGTAGAGCTCGGGCCACTTCGCCCTCATGAACCCGAAGTTGCTCACTCGCGCCTCCCGCGTCGTTCCCCTGGTCAGTGTATCGACGGGGCCGACGGGCGGGTGCGGCTATTCCCGAACGCAGTGATCGCGCGGCGTCGCCGATGGGCGGCGAGTTCCCGCCGTGGACCAGAACCCTCACCGACCCTCGCGTTACAGACAGTTACGGCGTAACATTATATTCATGAGCAGTGCGATCCACGAGTACACAGCCCGCCTGGAGGGCGCGTTGGAGCGGCGCGGCAACCCGCTGACCGTCGATGCGCTCCTGGACGTTCTGCGCGAGGCCAGTGGTTCCACGTCCGAGGCGCTCTCGGCGGGTGAGCGTGCCTTCCTCCTGGAGACCACGGATCTCACCGAGCAGGACCTGACTCCGCAGGCTCGGGCAGCGTCCCGGGATCGTGTTGCTCAGGATCGTGCCGCGGCGGAGGAGCAGGCGTGGGCCGCGTCGCTGACGACAGCAGAGGTCGCGGAGCGTCTAGGTCGCAAGGATGCGAGTATCCGCCGCTCGAAGGCGGCCGGAGACCTCTATGCCCTGCCCTCGGGTGGCGGGCGCACCACCCGCTTCCCTGTCTGGCAGTTCGACGGCAAGGAGGTGGTTCCGGGGCTCCGAGGGATCGTGCCTGCCTTCCCCAGGCATCTCCACCCGCTGTCGATCCAAACGTTCATGACGACTCCGCACGAAGAGCTCGGAGCGCGCTCTCCTGTGCACTGGCTGCTCCGGGGAGGCCCCGTGGATGTCGTCGTGTCCCTGGTGGACGAGCTGGGTTACGAATGAACCGGGCTGTGGCGAAGAACCCTCGTCGCCCGACAGTTCCTCTTACGCTGTTCCCGGAAGCCGTCACCCGGTACGACGGGCCATTGTGGCGGATTCATACGGTGGCCGGAAGGCACCCGATGGCGTGGGACGAATTGCGCTGGAACGGGCCGCTGCGCAGCAATCGGTGGGATCCGCAGTCGGGGCCACTCACTGCTCGTTCCACCGTCGGCGTCTCCTACGCGGCACCCGAATACACGACGGCTTTCGCCGAGGTCTTCCAGGGCGACCGCGCGATCACGCTCACGAGCGACCGGGCGCTGTCCGGGTGGCGGCCCACCCGCCCCCTGGAGCTGCTGAATCTGACTGGCGGGGACGGCAGCGGCGACTGGGCCGTGCGGCACGGGGCATCCGCCTCCCTCCCGCAGGCACCGAAGAGCACCTGCCGTGCATGGGCCTCGGCCGTCCATGAGCAGCTGGGAGAACAGATCGACGGACTCCTCGTCCCCTCCACGGTCACCGGGGATCGGATGGTCGTCCTGTTCGCCCGCTCCGCCGATGCGTTCCCTACCGCTCCCGACTTCTCGCGCACTCTCGAGCAGGCCGATGTGCTGACCCTGGCCGTGCGGGTGCGTGGGCGCCTGGGATGGCCGATTCGCTGAGCTCGGCAGGGGGCGTCGTGCCTCGTGGCGCGACTCGACCGATACCTTCGCCGAGCACGCTGAGTTGCTGCCCACCGAGCAGGAGGCTTTCGGGCGAAGGCAAGCGAAAAGGCTCATGTCCAGTCGTCCGGCTGGAAGCCCAAGGTCTTCTTCCGCACCGGTCGTACCGGGAGCACCTAAAACATGCGGGCTGCGCGCTCGGCAGCGAAGTCTGCTTACCTCGGGATGAGGGTGCGTTCGATCTTTTCTGCGGTGCGAGTCAGCTGGGCCGTGGGTTGCATATCGATGCCGAGCAGCTCCCATGACTGCTGGGCTGCTTCCCATGCGTCTTTCTGCTGATCGGTCTTCGGCAGGTCATGAACGACCAGCAGTGGAGTGTTCGGTGCGATTCTCGCGGCGCTGGTGTTGCTACCGCGGGCGAGAACGGCCCCGTCTTCGCGGACCCGGCTGACAAGCCAGTTCCATGACTGGAACTGTTGTTGCAGGACGTCGATGGACTGGACCTCGAAGGACCAGGCCTGCGCCAGTTGCATCGCGCCATCCGTGCCGAGCACGAAGTCAAAGCTCCCCGTGGCGGAGCTGGCACGGGCACGGACCTTCTTGCGCATCGAGACGCCGGCCGTCTCGAAGCGACGGCTGAACTCCTCGTCCATGAGCTTTGTGATCCTATGACGCCCGGCGGATCGGAGTCGCGGCTGCGGGTCCTCCACCATGAGCGGATAGATCAGATCCATCGCAGCATCGGCGGATGCAGCGATCACAGTTCGCGCTTCGGAGAGTTGGACGCTGTTTTGCTGGTGCACTCGTAAGCGTTCGACGAACGCGGTACTCACCGGTTCGACAGTACGCAGTAGCTCGTTGGGGAGTAGCGCGCTGGCGACACGGTCTGCGAGAGCGCGGACGTAGGCGAGAGCGCGCCCTGACTCGCCGCCCAGGTGATTCGCGCGCGCGGCATTCTCCACGTGTCGGATCGCCCAGTCCTGGTCATCGACACTGCCGACGATGATGCCGATGTTCACGCGCTCGTCGCGGACCGGGTCGGGGACATAACGAATCGTCCAGTATCTGTGCTTCATCGCCGTCCTCCCTTCGCGAACCTGGCGGACATCGCGCGGGCGCGTGCTGCTACGCCCGGCTTACGGGTATAGAGGCACCATCCCAGTCCCTCCAATACTGCATCGTCCGGCTCCCACTGGCGAGGGACCCGAGAGAGACCTGACAATATGTCGGACGCGGTCACCTCGTCCAGGCGGTTGGCGGTCTCGATGAAAGCGCCGGCGTCGAGCCCGTCGGGGATTGCCTCGTCGAAGGTCCAGGACTGCGTCGAGACGTTCACCAGTCCGGGCTCCGTCCAGGGGCCTTCTCCGGCGTCCAGCCAACAGCCATGATCGAACGACCAGATGCTTCCTTGCTCATGTTCGTCGTATAGCCATTGGGGATCTTCGCCCATGGCCCAGTCCCAGAGCACGAGGAGCCGGGGGATTCGTAGCTGGTTGTGATCCCGACGCACATAATCAAGATCTTCTTCGCGGCCTACGACGTCGTCGATGAGCGGAGACCCATGCGCGAGGCCGCCCGGGATCCTGAGGACGTTCGACGGGTCGTAGGTCTCGCCGACTAGCTCAGGGTGGGTCGCGAGTCGCACGGGAGTGATCACGGGGGCGTCAATCAGTGCTGCGAGCTCCGGGACGACGACCTCGGGAACGAGCGTTTGGGGCGTCTGAGGGTTGTTGGGGAATTTCACCCAGTAGCGTTCGCCGTTATCCGCAATACACAGCAAGGGTTTGCTCCCTGCGTCTGACTTCCGCACTGGGGCGACGATGGTGGCTTCGACATCGGAATCGGCGTCCCCGCGAAGTTCCGCGAACTGGCCAGTCCACCATTCCCTTGCGTGGGGCGACAGTGACGTTGTCATCTTGGGCCATCCCCGATATCGAACTGCTCGGGCGATTCAGTCCACGTCTTCGCTTCCCCGAAGTAGACCCCCTTGACGCGGTGCTCCGGCAACTTTGTCCGACGCATCAGAGTTCTCCGCGGAACGCCCTGTGCTGGAGCGCGGCGAACAGCTCGTAATCGGCCTCAAGGGCGCGGGCGATGCGATCGTGTTGGGTGTAGACATTCGCAACCTTTTCGGCGAAGCGTTGTTGATCAGCGAGGGGCGGCAGCGGGAGCATTAGCGATCTCAGCCGAGCCTTCGAGATGTTCGGCATGCTTGCTGCGGATCCCGACGCCAGGTCGCGCACTCGGTGGCGTGTGGACTCCTTCATCATGAATGCTTGAAAGTAGCGGGCATCGATCCGATCGGTATCGAGGTGCAGTCGAAAGATCAGGTCAGGAAGCAAGCGTCTCGGAGGCGCACTGGAGTCCGCGATGGCAACCGCTCCGACCAATTCGCGAGTATTTTTTCGAGTCATAAGTACATCTCCAGGACGCACCTCGTTCCGAGCCATGCCCGCGATATCACCCAAGAAAGCTTTGTTCTCCGCGTGGCGAAAATTACCATACGTGACGGCTCCAAGCTTCAGGATTCCCCACTCGTCATCTTGCGCAGGCCGAGTTTCGCATACGGCGCTAGTACCGTTGTCAATCGCAGGCGCAACCTCTCCCAGGGGGGTGCTCTCTGCAGCGTCTAGCGTCGCGCTGAACATCTCGTGGAACAGTGCTTGCGGGAGCTCGTCGAGGTGGGTGAGCTGGGCCCGGCGCTTCGTGCAGACTGCGTCGGCTTCGTCGAGGATTGATGCGATGCGGCGCTGCGCATCAAGCGACGGCAACGGTAGCGCGAAGGATTCAAGCGTGGCTGGGCTCACGCGTGGGAGGTTCGCCCCGGATGCGCGTGAAGCCGCATGGGCAATCATCGATGGTTGACGCAGATAGTGTAGCAAGTACGAACGGTCGAGGCGTTTGCCGGGTTTGATTGGAAGGATGTCTGTACTGCAGATGCCGCACTGCGCTGGTTTCGCCACCTTCCCCAGATTTGGCCGAAGCTTACCGAAGAGAACGTGATTCTCATTGAATTGAAATTTCGTGCTGGTAAGTTTCGCGCCCTCAACAGTGTTCGAGCCGATGATCTCGCCACCGCGCGCAATATGCTCTAAGCCGACGTAGAAGGTATGACCAGGCAGGTCAGCGGGAGTGACCCCTCGACGTTCGATAGTGGCGACATCTCCGAGCGCCACGGTCTCCCACGCACTCACCTCAGCACCTCCCGCAACCGCGCGACACCCTCCGCGATCTCACTGTTCAGCCGTTCCACATCGGCGAGGATGTCGACCGTCGCGCGGTGCTTGACCTCCTCGTGCACGATCTCCTTGTAGCGGTTGATCGAGAGGTCGTAGCCCTCGGTGACGATATCGGCCTTGGGTACCAGGAAGCTCTTGTCGGTGCGGGCCCGGTCGCGCTCGGCGTCGAGGTTCTGCCAGCGTGCCAGGACATCCGGCAGGTCGTCGTCTGCGATCGGGGTGCGCTTGTCGTCGAGCGAGAACCCGTCGGCTGCGACGCCGTAGAACCAGACGTCGTCGGTGCCTCCGGCACCCGTCTTCGTGAAGAACAGAATCGCGGTGGAGACCCCCGCGTACGGCTTGAAGACGCCCGAGGGTAGCTTCACGACGGCGTCCAGCTTGTGGTCCTCGACTAGCGAGCGGCGCAGCTCCTTGTGCGCCTTCGAGGAGCCGAAGAGCACGCCGTCCGGCACGATGACTGCGGCGCGGCCGCCCGGTTTCAACAGGCGCAGGAAGAGGGCGAGGAACAGCAGCTCGGTCTTCTTCGTCTTGACCACACGCTGGAGGTCCTTGCTGGTGGACTCGTAGTCGAGCGAGCCCGCGAACGGCGGATTCGCGAGGATCATCGAGTACCGTTCGGTCTCGCCCGCCGCGCCCTCTGAGAGGGAGTCGCGGTAACGGATGTCCGGTGCGTTCACGCCGTGCATCATCATGTTCATGCTGCCGATGCGCAGCATCGTCGAGTCGAAGTCGAAGCCGTGGAACATCGAGTGATGGAAGTGCCGGGACTGTGCCTGGTCGACCAGGGCATCCGGGTGCTTCTCGCGCACGTATTCGCTCGCTGCCATCAGGAAGCCCGCGGTGCCGCAGGCCGGGTCGCAGATCTCGTCGCCCGGCTTCGGCGCCATCATCTCGACCATCAGCCGGATGATGTGGCGCGGGGTGCGGAACTGGCCGTTGACTCCGGCCGAGGCGATCTTCGACAGCAGGTACTCGTAGAGGTCCCCGTTGGTGTCGCGGTCATCGAGCGGGATCTCGTCGAGCATGTCGACGACCTTGCTGAGCAACGCGGCGCTCGGGATCGTGTAGCGCGCATCGTGCATGTGTCCGCCGTACGTGGTCGTCTCACCCGCGGTGTCATCGCCCAGCGAGCGCAGGAACGGGAAGACCTCGTCGCCCATGAGCCGGTGCATGGCAGCGGTGTCACCCGAGGCCTTCATGCGCGACCAACGCAGGTGCTCCTTCGCGGGAGGGAATGGCATCGGCTTGCTCGTCGAGCCGAGTCGCCGCAGCTCCCGTTCCGCCGTCGTCTGCTGTTCGTCGAGTCGGCGCAGGAACAGCAGGTATGTCACCTGTTCGATCACCTCGAGCGGGTTCGAGATGCCTCCTGACCAGAACGTGTCCCATACCCGATCGATGCGGCTCTTCAGCTCTCCCGTAATCACGACGCTGAGTCTATGCGGGAGTCCTGACGGGCGAGGCCCTCCCTGTTCAGTGCTTGCATGCGGTCAGCAGCCAGGCCTACCGCGAGCTGAAGGAGCGGACCGAGGGTTGGGGCTGAGGCCCCGCGCGCATCGCGCCCGCGAGAACCCGCGAGAACCGGTGGGATCAGACCGACGTCACGGTGACGAAGTCATCGAGGCCCGCGAAATCCGCTGCATCGCGCGTGAGCACAGCAGCGTCGTGGGCGGCGGCCGTGGCGGCGATCATGAGGTCGATCGCTCGTCCGCGCACTTCACGTCCGTTGCCCAGGACAAGACCGCAGAGGGTGCCGTACGCGTCCACCGCCGCATCGTCGAAGGGGAGCCCGTGGCCCAGCAGGGCTCGCAGGCGAGCGATGCGGGTCTCCCGGCGCGCCCGCTCGAGCTGAGTTCTCGCCGCGCGGACGCCGTGCTCGAGCTCTGCCCACGACAGGCAGGCCACGGCCACGTCGTACCCGGGATGAGCGAGGTCGCCGGCGACGAGGAGGTTCGTGTCGAGGATTGCCTTCATCCGGCACTGCCCCAGGGGTCGGAAGCATCCTCAGCGGCCCGGTCGGCATCGATCTCCCGGGCCCAGTCCTCATCCGTGCCGAGCGTGCGGAGGAGAGCGCCGACCTCCTCGCTGGGGACCCAGCGGGGCTCGCTGCGTGGGACCACAGCCGCGACGGACTCTCCGTGGTCGGTGATCGTGTACGTCGCACCCGCCCTGACGTCGCGAAGCATCCGAGTCGGATTCTGTCTCAGCTGACCGACACTGATCGTATGGGCCATACTCCCTCCTCTCTAGATAATTATCTACATCAGCAGTCTAGGCGAGAGATTCGCCGGGGACAAGGCCGTGACCAGCATTTCTGTGTTCGATGAGCTCCGCGCTCGCCCAGACGCTGCCCGAGTGCGGTCAGGCGCGATCGCCGGGCAGCACCACCCGGGCCTGCACCGGAAGATGGTCGCTCGGGTACGCGCCGTCCAGATCGAACGCGTTGATCGACGCCTCGAGCACCCGCACCTCGCGGCTCGCCAGGATCCAGTCGATCCGGAACTCGGAGACCTCGGGCTCGGAGAAGAAGGGGAACGTGGTCCACGCCGGGCTGAGCTGCTCCTCGGCCGCCAGCCAGGAGTCCTGCAGCCCGAGCTCCTCGACCAGCACCGTGTAGGCGGGGGAGTCCAGAGCCACCGAATTGAAGTCCCCGGTGGCGATCGTGGGCAGCCCCAGCAGGTGGAACTGCTTCAGGTGATCGGCGATCAGCTGCGCGCCCTTGGCCTTGGCCTGCGTGATCACGTGGTCGAGGTGGGTGTAGAGATGCGCGATCTCCTGGCCGGTGGTGAGGTCTCGGAAGCGAGCCAACACCGCGGTGCGGGGCCCTGCGTTCCCCCAGGTCGTCGAGCCGAACTCCCGTGGCCGGTCCGAGAGCCAGGACTGGTT
>Ga0079226_10003432_pt1 | contig 12167 bp, 12 predicted proteins | sample Poulit2014_FD_76345 | JGI IMG/M metagenome (GOLD analysis project Ga0079226, IMG submission 76345) | Agricultural soil microbial communities from Georgia to study Nitrogen management - Poultry litter 2014 | ecosystem: Environmental > Terrestrial > Soil > Agricultural land | place: USA: Georgia... | reverse complement strand
GCGTATAATGGTCATAGGAAGTACTCCTCCAGTCTTTTTGGGTTAGTTGGTCCTAACCACCATTATACAGGATTTGGGGAGGTACTTCCTTTTTTACGTATTGTGTCCCTTGCCACGCAAGGGCTGAGAATTATGAAATTGATTCAATTAATATTTCTTAACTATAATGTTTACTACAGTGAATTGAATTTTTCTAAATAAAGTATTATTAACACCTTATGTACGAAAAATAACTTATTCAGAATCTTTTTAATCGATGAATATTAGGTTAGTACAATAAGAATTCTTTAACATATCTATATAATAAAAGTCTCCAAAATAACTTTTAAATTAATATAATTATGTTTTTAGAATACTCAGGAAGAGATGACGAATTATTTATCATTAATTTAGTAGAGCTACACAATATAAAAGGAAACTTGGTATAAGCGAATTAAATTGAAAGGATGTTTATTATGAAAGAAACATTGGGAGGAAATATTAAAAATCTAAGACTCAAGCAAAGTATGACTTTGAAGTCATTAGCTCAAAAAACAGGGTTTTCTATAAGCTTTTTAAGCCAATTAGAGCGCGGAAAATCTTCGGCAACGTTAGAGTCTTTGAAAAAGATATCATTAGCATTAGGAGTAAATCCAAGTTATTTTTTTCTAGAAGATGAATCCAATTTTGAAAATAACAGCTCATCTGAAAAGGAACAATTACTGAAACATAAAATTTATTATAAAAACCTTGCACAATCTATTGAACAACCTATTTTTTTTCCAAGTAAAATTATTCTTAAACCTGGACAAAATGAGGGTAATTTATTTAAACATTCAGGTCAGGAATTTATATATGTTTTGAAAGGAGAACTAACGATTCAAATTAATGATAAAAATCATTTATTATATAAAGATGATTATATTATGTTTGATTCAGGGCGAAAACATTACTGGTATAATTATACAAACAATAATGTAGAATTTTTATGTGTAAATTATGATATAGTTTAGTACCGTAATTAAACCCTAAATCTGAAAATAAATAGGCTAGTGATTTTAGTGTTAAGTACAAAAATATCAGGAAGAAATTTTTTCGATTTGGCAACCGAAGTCCTGCTGATTAGGAAAGAAGGGGGCTGTTACGACAATGTCTGCATTGGAGCCTTTCATAGTATCATCAAGAAATAACTCATCTTGAATGAAAAGTATCAACTTGGAAGGAGACCAAAAAATCATATTCGATTATCTCATGGCCATGAAGTTTATAATAAATAGCGATTCATTTCGCTATTTATTATTTTTCGCTCTTACAATATGAGAAAAATATTTTACATAGTTTAAAAGGAAACCATAATAATATTCAAACCCTCTAAATGGACAGCAAAGTATCACCCAAACTTCCATTTAGAGGAAAGCAAGCGAAGCGTGATAGTTTATTTTATTTTTAGCGTTTTTAGTTTCCAATTATTTATATAACACTATTTGTCGATTTGCAATAACATGTGTAAGCCATTGCCTTCATTCCTTTGAAATAACACAATCGCCTTCTTTAAATAGCATAAAAATATTCTTTTTATCTTGTAAACTATTTATTTCTTTTAGAGGATTACTTTCTGTTATTAAAAGATCAGCATATTTACCTTCTTCAATAACACCTGTATTCCCCTCCATACCACACAATTTCGCTGCATTATATGTTGTCGCAATGATTGCTTCGATTGGGGACATGCCAGCTTCTACCATTAAATTTAATTCTTGTGCATTATTCCCGTGATTGTTGTATGGAGTACTAGCATCGGTTCCCATCGCCACTTTCACCTTTTTCTTTAGAGCACATCTGAATTTTTCATATTTTTCTTCTTCAATTTTTTTAGTCTTTTCAATAATCTCTTTATCTATTCCCAATTGCTTACCATGCTTTATAATCATCTCTCCAGAAGAGAAAGTAGGGACCATATAAATATCATATTCAGCCATCTTTTCAAAAGTATCCTCATCCCCCAACGAACAGTGCTCAATTGAAGCCACTCCAATATCTATACAATTTTTAATAGATTCATTTCCATGCGCATGAGCACAAATAGGTTTAAAATGTGCCTTTGCCTCATCAGAAATGGCATATAGCTCCTTTTCTGTCATTTGGCTAGCTCCAACTGGAGAGCCTTGAGTCAAAATACCTCCTGAAGCTATTATTTTTATTTGATCAACACCAGCATTTACATGCTCGCGCACAGCTAAACGTGCATCGTCTGCTCCTGAAACTCTTCTAATTGCGGGAGTTCCATGCCCGCCAAGTATACTTATACCTCGTCCGCATGTTATAATTCTTGGCCCTAAAGATTCTTTTTCTTCTATCGAATTGGAAAGGTGTACGTCAATATACGATTTCTCTCCTAGGTTACGTACCATTGTGAAGCCTGATTCAAGAGTTTTTTTAGCATTACTAGCAGCTCTTAACGTGACGACTCAGTCAGTATCCTTAAATTTGTCAAGTACGCTCGGGGAAGCATCGCCGCTTAAATGGACGTGTGTATCTATTAAACCAGGCAATAATGTTTTCCCTGTACAATTAATCACCTTTCCTTCTTGAAATTTAATCGGATTGCGACTTACTTTATCAATGTATTCACCTTTTATAACAACATGTCCATTTTCAATTACACTATCATTTTTCCCATTTATAATACGTATATTTTTTAAATAAGTTGCCATTTAAAACATCTCTCTTTATCATGTAATTTAACAAGCTATTATTTTAAATTATAAAGTAAATATACAACATAATAACTAACATGTTAATTATTGTTCTAATGGTTGTGTTTTGTATGATATACTTAATCCTGAACCTTTTTGTTAAACTATACAAGTTGCTTACAATATTAGAAGATTTAATAAATGAACTAAATCAAGAAGGTCTTAAAATATTATAATGCGTACTTTTATTTTTTTAAAGCTTTTCTGATTTCATAAATTCATAATTGCTTGTTTTTTCAAATGCTTCTTGACTTATACTTCGCGTTAATTCTGTAGACATCCTTTGAGCTTCTTCTACAATTTCGTCCTCGTTTACGGTAAGGAATTCCCCATTTTTATAAAGTGTTTCTCCGTTAACCATAACTTGTTTTATCTCACTCCCTCGCGCTGAATATACAAGATTAGGTACGTGATTACGCATAGGGTATTTAATAACAGGTTGCATAGTTTTTTCCTTTAAATCGACAAAAATAATATCTGCTTTTTTCCCCTTTTCTAAAGAGCCTATCTCATTATTTAATCCAAGCACTTTTGCTCCCTCAATTGTTGCCATTCGTAACACTTTCCAAGCTGGCATAGTTTCTGGACTTTTAAACTTGAGTTTATTAAATAATGCAGTAAGCTTCATTTCGTTTATAATCTGATTACAATTATTCCCGGAGGGTTGATCAGTACCTAAAGCTACTGTTCCACCTTCATTTATGAACTCACTTGCTGGAGGAGCGATTCCTCGTATTAGCCCGATTGCTCCGGAACATAAAGTCATGGAAACTTCTCGATTCACCAGAGTTTTAATTTCTTCTTTTGTTGCATCAGTTAGATGGACTGCAATTAAGGAATTGTCTAGATATCCAAGATCATTTAGAAAAGCTACTGATCTTTTATTATATCTTCCTAAAATTTGCTTGCTTTCTCTAGAAGCCTGGGCAACATGCATATGAATTTTTAATTGTTTTTGTGTAGCTATTTTTTTCACCTTTTTTAACATATCAACGCTCATAAAATCTGGTCCCTGAGGGCCCATTAATGTTGTTATTCTATTATTATGTTTACCGTGCCACTTCTCTATTAATTCTAAATTTTCTTTAAGAGTCTGCTCACCTATCGATTTATCAAATGGATATAAATCTCCTTCTTCTAAGTTATCAAGTACTTCTGGGACTTCTTTTATCATACCAGTTAAGCTTGCTCGAGCTCCTATCTTACTATAAAAAGCAGCAATATCGTTAATAGGTGATCCGTAATCTCCAAATGTGGTTGTTCCCGCTGCCAACGCCTCTAAAACAATCATTTTGCTTCCAGATAACCGCTGTGCATTTGTTAACTTTCTTTTATATGGACCTACACCTTTATGCATCCACATAGAAGAGTCTTGAGATATACCTCTCAGAGTCCCCCAATAAGTATGAATGTGAGCGTCAACAAAACCTGGTAACACCATTTTATCAGTTGCATCTATTACCTCTTCTGCTGAATACTCTTTTAACAAATGTTCTGTTAGGCCAGTTTCTACAATTACGCCTCTGTCAATTGCTATTGAACCCTCATCAACATAACCAACTCCCTCTCCTTTCATTGTGAACAAATCAGCATTTATGATTAATGTATCAACCTTCATGTACCTACCCCTCCTACATATTAATCTTACAATTCAAGAAACAATAATTTACTGGCAATTTTTTAACTTAATTATATTCTTTTCCCACATTATATTTTAAAGCTTTTTTATATATATAATACGCAACAGATACATCCTCTGCTGCTATTCCATTTGACTTGAATAAGGTTATATCATTTTCACTTTCTCTTCCTTTCGCTTCAGAAATAATTAAGCTTGAAAGGCTGTTTATACGGTTCCATACTTCAACGTTATCTTTCTCAGCAAGAATCAAATCGCCTGATTCTTCTCTTGCTTGATAAAGCGAATCTGTAGCAATAAAAGATGCTTTTTCTACAATCCTACTATCTAGTTCACGTTCGTATGCCCTATTACTTCCTATAGCATTAATATGAACGCCCTCATTAATCATATTTCCAGTTAATATAGGCATAGAAGAGCTTGTAGACGTTGTTATAATATCCGCATTTTCCACTGCTTTTTCTATGCTTTGAACTGATTTTAAAGTTACATCTACTTCAGGTTGCATTTTTTCACAAAACTTCTGTGCGTTTTCTTTATTTCGACTCCAAACATTTAATTGTTTTAGATTTCTTACTTTACACATTGCTTTTAACTGTGTTTCAGCTTGAAACCCAGTTCCTAATAAAGCAGCATACTTAGCATTTTTGATTGATAAGTACTTTGTAGCTACACCCGTAGTAGCTCCCGTTCTTATTCTTCCTAATTCATTTGCTTCCATTAAAGACAAAAGTTCTCCTTCCCCCGAAAAAAGCAAAAACTGAGCTACAGGGGGTTTGTCTGATTTCGTTGAAAACGTGTAATTCTTTGCTCCTAATACATTAAAAGATGATAAAGAAGCCGACATGATATTTAAAGTTGTATTTTTTAAAGAAACTCGACGTCGACTTTGGTTTTGTACTTTATTAAATTCCATCTCAGCTAAAACATGCTCAACAGATTCTATTGCTTCATTCATTGATAGTAATGAAGCAATATCTTTCTCTGACAAGAATAGTGTCATTTTTATCTCCTTATTAAAAATTTCATTAATTTGAAGTAGACATCCCTATTTGCAAAATAATGTTTGCTTTATAATAGATTTGATATTTTATAAAACTCTATATTTTACGCTCTCTGCTTTTAAGAAAACTATCCTTTTTTATAAAAAAAATATAATAAAAAATAAATAAAATTACACTAATAATGGATATAAACCCTAAAAAAGTATAAAGTATACCGCCATTCCATTCATCTAAAATTTTTCCTCCTATGGACGCGCTTATTACGCCAGAAATTCCAAAAAAAGTGGTAACAAATAATAAATGACCAGTAGATTGTATATGCTTCGGTAATAAACTTGAGATATATTCGAAAGAAGACATATAGTAAATTGCAAAAGAAGGCCCGTTTAAAAGCTGCAGTAAAAAAATGAAATTCGGCTCATTAACAAATGAATAAGCAAACCAACGCACACAATAAAAAACACTAGCTATTATTATGAACTGTATAGTATGTAGTTTTTTAAACCACAAGTAACTCAGATAAAAGATTATTGCCTCACCCAATAAAGCCATAGACCACGCAGTCCCCACTTGACTTTCATTCCCGCCTAACTCAATTACATATATCCCTATAAAGTTATCATTACCTCTTTGTGTAACAGACAGAGACATTGAAAACAACAAAAATAAAATAAATTTTTTGTTCATAAATATCTTTTTCAAGTCAGTCAATCTTACTTTGTTCTGCGTATCATATTCTGCGTCTGGAATAAATATAGCGACAATAAATAACAATATAATCATTGGCAATAGTAAAGCTAACATTAAATTTATTCCTATTTTATATAAAATAAAACCTGCAGTAATAGAAGCGAAACAGAATCCTATAGAACCCCACATTCTTATTTTCCCAAAGACTACCCCGTACTTCGCAGCTAGTCTTTGGGATAAACTATCTGTTAAAGCACCTATAGGTATCGCAAAAAAAAACAAAACAAATATGGAAAGTAATATGAAATAATAACTATATATATTGAAAAAAAATAAAGATGCAACTAAAAACCCTACTATACATACTTGTATAATTTTCTTTACTGTTTTAAATTTATCACTCAAGTACCCCCAAAAAACCTGAGCTAAAATTGTTGCAAGTGGTCCTACAGCTAAAACAAGACCAATTTGGCTGTTGTTTAAGTCTATATATTGTAAATACACAGGAAGAAAACCTACAAGTATCGCATTAGTAGCGTAAAACATAAAAGACAGCGTTTTCAAATAAGGCAAATCACTTTTAAACATACGCAACGAGAACATCCTTTGTCTTTGCGAAAATAATATTTTTTTAATAGTTATGCTACGATTTAAAAATCAAATTTTCATCACATTTACAACAGTTATTAAACCCCTCATTTCAACTCAAAAATCATTTCAATTTCTATTGGACTATCTCCAGGTAGTTCATTTGTCGCGATAGCACAGCGAGTATGCGTTCCTATTTTCTCAAATATTTCTTCCAAAAGTTCAGATGCGCCATTCAAAACCTGAGGTTGTTGTTTAAATCCTGGTGATGAATTGATGAAGCCAGTAACTTTTATAAACTGTTTAATATTGTTTAAATCACCTATTTCTTCTTTAGCCATGGACAGTAGATTTGTCATACAAATACGCGCTGCTTTGTATCCTTGTTCTACAGATAATTCATCTCCTAATTTACCTGTATAAGATAATTTCCCTTCAATTCTGCATTCAGCACCAGAAGTGTATACTACTTTACCCACTCTTTTAGTTGGGACAAAAACAGCAATAGGCTTTGGCGCTTCTGGAAGTTGTATATTCAATTCATTTAATTTTTCATTAATGTCCATTATTTTATTTATCTCCTTATTTCAGTAATTTTCTACCTCTATTTTAATATCTTGTTTTAGCAAGATTGTATTCAGGTTTCATTTCTCCTGACTCTATCCTTTCGATATGGTGACAAGCTGCTTTGTGTTTCTCGGACATAGAACCTGCACGACGTAATTTAGGCACTTCTCTTTTACATATGTCTGTAGCAAAGGGACACCTAGTATGAAAAACACAACCTGAAGGCGGATCTACTACTGATGGTAATTCTCCTTTTAATTTAATTTGTTCTTTTTTAATTAGAGGATCAGCTACAGGAATAGAACTTAATAACGCTTGTGTGTAAGGGTGCTTAGGGTTAGAAAATAAATCTTTTGTTTTTGCTTCTTCTACTAAATTACCTAAATACATAACTCCTATTCTATCTGATATATGTCGTACTACACTTAAATCATGTGCAATAAACAAATAGGTTAAATTTAAATCTTCACGAATACCTTCTAATAAATTAATAATTTGCGATTGAATAGAAACATCTAACGCAGAGACAGGCTCATCACATACTATTAATTTAGGAGATACTGCTAATGCACGGGCTAATCCAATTCTTTGACGTTGTCCACCTGAAAACTCATGTGGGTATCGATAATAATGTTCTTTTTTTAGCCCTACTTTCTCTATAAGGTCCATAACCATTGCCATTCGTTCCGAGCGATTTTTCCCAATATCATGAATAATTAGTGGCTCTTCTATAATTTTACCTACTGTAATTCTAGGGTTTAGAGAAGAATATGGGTCTTGAAAGACCATTTGTATTTCCTTTCTAAATTTCTTCATATCACTTTTACTGAAATCTAATATATTTTTTTCATTCATTTTTACTATTCCTTCAGTAGCCTCTGTTAATCGCATAATCGTTCTCCCAGTTGTACTTTTGCCACACCCTGACTCGCCCACTAAACCATAAACTTCTCCTTCGTAAAGATTAAAAGACACATTTTGAACCGCCTTAACATACTTCTTATCTTTTCCTATACTTCCACGTATAGGGAAATATTTCTTCATATCTTTCACTTCTAACAGCAAATTAGAACTCTTATCATTGTTCACCATAGTCATTCGTCTCCTTTTGCCGCTAAAACATCTTTATAATTCCAACATTTCACCTTATGGTTATCTTTATATTTTATAAAATCAGGGTAAACATTACATTGCTCTGTCGCAAAAGCACATCTCGGTCTAAAAGGACAACCATTATGAGAATCCTTTAAACTAGGAACAGTTCCCTCTATAACATGTAATTTTTTGTTTGTATCACCTTCTATATGTGGTATTGATTTCAGCAAACCTCTAGTATAAGGATGTAGGGGGTTCTCAAATAAACTTATAACATCTGTTTCCTCTACAATATCTCCATAATACATCACAGCTACACGTGTACAAACTTCTGCCACCACTGCCAAATCATGCGTTATTAAAATAATACCCATATCAAATTTCTGTTTCAGGTCCTCCATCAATCCCAAAATTTGAGATTGAATAGTAACATCCAATGCTGTAGTTGGTTCATCTGCTATTAATAAGGACGGTTCACAAGAAAGAGCCATAGCAATCATAACTCTTTGGCGTAATCCACCCGAAAGTTCATGCGGAAAGTTTTTAAGACGTTTTTCTGGATCTGGTATTCCAGTCAATCTTAGAATTTCTATTGCTTTCTTTCTTGCTTCCAGTTTACTAATCTTTTGATGTAACAAAATAACTTCCATTAATTGATTCCCTATAGTGTAAACTGGATTCAAGGAGCTCATGGGGTCTTGAAAAACCATAGATATTTCTTTGCCACGGATATCTCTCATTTTTTTCTCCGAAACTTCTAGTAAATTTTCTCCCCTAAAATTAACTTCACCTGCATATGTGACTGCATTATTATCTTGTAAACGTAAAATCAATTCAGAAGTGACACTTTTCCCCGACCCCGACTCACCTACGATACCTAATGTTTCTCCCGCATTCACAGAAAACGAAAGACCTCGTACTGCTTTAACCTTGCCTGCATCCGTTGAGAAAAATGTTTCTAGATTTTTGACATCTAATAATTGTGCTGTATCCAATACTACTCCCCCTCCTCGAGTAGAAAAAAATCCTCTCATTTTTGATAGGAGACATCATAATTTACAATTCAAAGTGAATAAACATTTATTTTTGAGTATAAGGATCTAACAAGTCGCGAAAACCATCACCAAATAAATTTATGCCTAGAACTAAGGTTATAATAGCCCCCCCAGGAAATATTGTCATCCACCAAGCTTTTACTATAACATCTTTTCCTTCATACAAAATGTTACCTAAACTAGGATCTGGAGCTGGTATACCAGCTCCTAAGAAGCTAAGCATAGCTTCTGTAATAATCGATATTGCAAATATAAATGATGCTTGAACAATCATTGGGGAAACTACATTAGGAGCAATATGCTTCCATATAATTCTTAAAGAACTAGACCCCAGTGACTTCATAGCTTCAACATAAGTTTGCTCACGTACCACTACCGCCGAAGATCTAACTATACGAGCTATGGACGGAAAATAGACTATGGACAATGCTATTACAACATTTCGCAAATGAGGGCCTAAAGCTGCAACAAGAGCAAGCGCTAGCAAAATAGGAGGAAAAGCCAATAATCCATCACATATGCGCATCAAAATATGATCAAGAATTTTATAATATGACGCATATAAGCCTACTATTAGACCTACAACACCAGATATAATTGTTACTGATGCCCCAACAATAACAGAAGCCCGTATGCCATAGATAATTCGAGAAAATATATCACGGCCAAATGTGTCTGTTCCAAACCAATATTCACTCCCCGGCTCTATTAACCTCTTGCTAGTGTCCATTTCAAGGGGCGTATAAGGGGTTATCCAAGGAGCAAAAATAGAAGCCAGAACAGCTAATATAAAAATTATTAACCCTATCATTAACATATGGTTGCTCTTAAACCTGCTTATAAAAAGTTGTCTATTTTCTTTTTTTATTTCTTTATTTATTTCTGGGAGGTTTACTTTATTAATATTGCTTTCTTCCACTTTAATCACTCCCCTTGTTAAGCCTTACACGCGGGTCTATGACCCCATAGAGTAAATCAACTATTAAATTCCCAAAAACATATATAGCTGCTATTATTAAAATGACTCCTTGTATTACTACAAAATCGCGTCGTTCTATAGAATTGACTACTAACTGCCCAATCCCTGGAATATTAAATACAAATTCGATAACCACTGCTCCAGCGATTAAAGTAACGAAGCTGTGTCCAATCACTTCAATAATAGTTACAAAAGCATTGCGCAACGCATGTTTGTATACCACAACACTCTGTCTCAATCCTTTTGATTTTGCAGTTTTAATAAAGTCTTGAGATAACGTTTCAATCATAGAAGATCGAGTCATTCTTGTAATCAATGCTGACTGCATATACCCTAAAGATAAAGCTGGAAGTATTAAATATTTTAGATGTGTGAAAAATCCTTCTGCTAATGGCTGATAACCACTGGTAGGTAACCAACCAAGCTGCACAGAAATAAATAAAATAAACAATAGCCCCAATAAAAAACTAGGAACAGAAATTCCTAAAAGAGCAATACTCATAACGCCTTGGTCTATAATTGTCCCTCTTTTTACAGCAGATAAGATTCCCATAGGTATTGCTATTATAATAGCAATTATTTGGGATAAAACACTTAAAGAGAGAGTAGGCCACATATAATTAGTAAATACAGACGTGACAGGCTCTTTAAGGTAAACCGACTCCCCAAGATCCCCTTTTAGAGCATCAAAAAACCAAGAAAAGAACTGTTCAAATAGTGGACGATTCAAGCCCAGCTTCTCCCGTAATGCTTCTATCTGATCGGGAGAAGCTTCAGCTCCGAGTATCACAGTTGCTGGGTCACCAGGTGTTATGTGAATTATCAAAAAAACAATTACTGAAACAATGATTAATACTGGTATTGTGGAAAATATCCTATTTAATGTATACCTTAGCATTAACAAAACTCCTTTTAATCTTCAATAGATACTCCCCAAAAGATATCTCCATTGGCGAAATTTTCCAACTCATTAATACCATTTGTTCCTTCTAATACCATTCTGTTACTAGGTTTTATTACAGGTACATAATCATAAAATGCTTCTTGTAATTCCTCTGCAGCCTTCGAAGCTTCTTCTTGATTATCTGCATGCTCAATGTCTTCAACTGCATCTTCAATTTCAGAACTATCAGTCCATCCAGCCCATTCTGGATTAAAGTACAAATAATTTATAGGAAGAGTTTCAGTTCCTAAATCCACAATGTAAATATCCCAATTGTCTGGGTCATCACGATGCTCCAACGCCGTAGCGAACTCATATGAATCAATTTTTGCTTGTACTCCCATTTCTTCCAATTGTTGTTGCAAACTAATGGCAGTGTCATAATGACTAGTATTATCGCTTGTTAAAATAGTTATCTCTTCCCCGTCGTATTCGCTGTTATCAAGTAATTCTTTAGCTTTTTCTTTATCATTTTGGTTATATAAATCACTTCCCTCTTCTGTGTACCAGTCCACTTGCTCTTCCAAACTTAAAGAAGGATTTAAATCGAAAAACTCTTCATCTGAATAAACACCTAACGATAACGATTCGTTATCTAAACCAGCCAAGATCCCTTGTCTGGCGTCTTTATCTGAAAAAGGACCTTTCTTTTTGTTAAACACAATATAATCTGTTCCTGCTTCAAAGGTATATGGTTTTACATTCTCATCCATGTCCATTTCTTCGTAGTTATCGTACGGAAGGGAGCTTGAGATATTATACTCTCCTGCCATCAAACTAGAAACGCGTGTTGAATCATCCTCAACAAAATCAATAAATAAGGTGTCTACTAAAGCTTCTTTTTCTCCAGCTAATCCATCTTGTTCTCCTTC
>Ga0079226_10003431_pt1 | contig 12169 bp, 12 predicted proteins | sample Poulit2014_FD_76345 | JGI IMG/M metagenome (GOLD analysis project Ga0079226, IMG submission 76345) | Agricultural soil microbial communities from Georgia to study Nitrogen management - Poultry litter 2014 | ecosystem: Environmental > Terrestrial > Soil > Agricultural land | place: USA: Georgia... | reverse complement strand
TTAAATGCTAGTTATTTAAGAGGTGACCAGGCACTTCCTATTTTTACAACTGCATTAGGAGATATTATAGTTTGGGAAAAAAATAAGTATGTAAACTTACTGAATTATAAAAAGAATTATGTACGAGTAATCTCTTCAGGCTTTGATTTTTTTCTAGAGGACTTAACAGATATGGACTTTTTGGAGGAAGAACTAGATTGGCACCCCTATCCAGAAGCAGTACAAAAATATGGAGAACCAGATTTTGACGAATGCTTCGGTTACGTTCCATTACTAGGTCTGGGTGGTCCAGAGAAAGTTGAAAATCTTCAAAAGGTAAAATTAAAGGAACATATCCTCCTCATATCTGAATTAATGGGGCCGATTGAATAACAAATGAATGAACATTATTGAAATCACAACCATAGACATTGTTCAATAGAACTATACAGACGTAAATCTGGCCAACACTCGCGTACTTAAACTTATCCGCTGGCTAAAGCACAATTTAAAGCGGTTAGAATAAAGGTTTCCTTTACTCTAACCGCTTAGGAACAATACTTCAGATCTTATTTTAACTTATCTTGATCTTCCTTCGTATCATTCGGTATCAAGTCATTCGTTGCCTTTTTGAATTCCTTCAATGTTGAACCAGCAGCTTTACCAATTTCCGGTAGCTTGGCCGGTCCGAATATAATGAGAGCTAATACCAAAATCAAAATTAACCCAGGAATACCAATGTTGGATAGCATATAAAGCACATCCTTCCTATTTTTTAAATTTTTATATCACATAAAGGAAACTACTTAAACAGACTTCCCCTTTTTGTCTATTTATTCCCACTGATTTAACAATGATTCAGTTTTCTCCTTCAGTATGTTATAAGCCCTGTCTGTCATCAAATCTCTATCTTTTTGTTGATTAATCAATAACAGCATACCTTCGAGATGTTTGTGCACTTTATCAGCAGCACCCTTTTCTTCAAAATGTTTAAGGGCGGTCACTTGCATCGTCAACTTACGCATGGCCTCTTCATCAATATCCCCAGCTTCTTCTAAATCATGAAGTGAATTTTCAAGATCCTCAATAGTCATTTTACAAACAGTAAATGTTTGTGATGCTACGGCGTCATAGCCACTTCCATAGAAATAAACCATCTTATATGTCGCATTTTCTTTATACCTGTCTGGATAAGCATTAGAGCTAGGATTGTATGTGAACGTAAATGTCCCATCGTTAACTTCAGGTGTATACATCCACCAAATAGATGGATTAGCTTGTCCGGGCTCCCCATGTTCCTCATAGAGACCAATCCAATCATCAAGTGGTTCACGAATATTTTCAACTTTAACATCTACTTTTTCATGGATTCCTGATAAGGTATCAGACGACATTGTAATCGTAGGTCCTTTGTCTGATGTTTTACCCATTGTTGATATTGAGTCTTTACTTTCATTGCCAAACGCATCTAAAGCATACACGTCAAATTCATAAATTGTATCCGGTTTTAAACCATTCACTGTTATTCCTAAAGGATCTGGAACAGGGTCTTTATAAAACTCAGAAAAAGCAAGATATTCTTTCTCTTCTTCCCCTTCAACTTTGGCTACGATTCGATAATCATGTACAAGTAAATTGTCCTTTGCTTGTGTCAATATGATAGTTAAGCTCGTATTTGTTATCTTCTTCTTATCGATGGAGGCCATTGCATTTCCTGTAAAATGAGGAGGTATCTGATCTCGATCTTCCGTATATTTAAACCCATTATGACCCGCTTCAGGAGGTAGCAATTTTATTTCAAATGGTTCTCCAGTCCAATCGTTATTATGTATATCACGACGATGAATAATGACTTTATTTTTAAGCACTTCAACAATTAAAGCTTGATTTAAAAAGTCTCCTCCTTCAGGATGATCACCTTGGATTCTTCCACTCTCCAGCCATAGATCCTTACCTGTTGATGTTCCAATTGCTGTAAAGTCTTTTTGATGAATAATTCTCGGGTCATCTAAAGGATAATGAGTATGACCTGAAAATGATATAACACGTGGATATTTACTTAGCGTGTCGTAAAAAAGGTCCCTATTTAAATCAAAGCCCCATTCACTTCCATATACTGTCCCTTTTATCGGTTGATGATGAAAAACAAAAATAGGTTTTTCATCATCATCTTCCTGGGCTACTTGTAACTGTTTATCTAGCCACTTAATTTGTTCTTCAGTAAAGGTGCCTTCTGTTAAACCGTCCTCCGTTGCAAGGATGATAAAATGGTAACCTTTAACGACCTTGTGATAATACATTGATTCCATACCGGTCTTCTTAAGGAAGAGTTGTTGCGCTTTCTTTACGGACAGTCCATTCCAATAGTCATGATTGCCAATCGCAAACATAGATTCTGCACCAGATTTTTTCCCCTGGTTATACACACTCATAAATCGGTCATATTCCTCCTCATATCCCGATTCAGTCAGATCTCCTACAGCGACAAATGCGTCCCGATAGGGCGTATGCTCGTTCAGCTGCTTCATCATTTCCTTGAATTTATCAAGTGTGTGGTCCGAATCTTTCATAATATGAAGATCACTAATGACCGGAAACACTAAATTGGCCTTCGGTTTCATCACTGACGATTTAATTTTTGCCGAAACAGGTATCGCATCCAAGGTTCCTGTTAATGAAACGGCAAAGGCAGCGCCTGCAACTTGTGTTGTCTTTTTTAAAAATGATCGCCGATGCTCCTTAAAGTCTTTCGAATATAATGATTTTTTTGAATTCTTTTTACGAGAATTTTCCGTCAATATGAATTCCTCCTATATATTTTTGATCAATATTGATATCAATATTTGTTGTGAGAAACGTCTATACTTGGCTAATATGTCATTACATCGATGAATATTGATCAAAACCTATAACACTATGAAAAAAGGGATCGATATTTAATAGTTTCAAATGATTTTCAGCAATATCAGTATCATCAGAAGTGACGACACCCATTTTAAGGCCACTTTTACTCGCGTTTAGTAAAAATGATTTTAATCCTCGAATAGGTTGTAGTAATTGTTTCCAATCGAATGTAGTATGAACATGCTTCATACTTTTCTCATGGCTTGGACAGCTTCATTTCATGGAACCTTTTCATGATACAACTAAAATGCGAGTATAAAAGCAATATCCTGCATTGTTCCAATAGCTAAAGGCCCGTAGGCTGAAATGATATTCTTTCTCATGTCCAGTCCTGTAAATTCCGCCACCTGCCATTTACTAATCGAAAAACGGAGGGGGTTGTCATTTAACCTCATCCCATAATTGCTCAAACCAAAAACTCCAAAGAGAATGAAGTTCAATAAGCGTTCCATTTCTAGAACACCCTATATATGATGAAAATCACCATTTACCTGCAATTTCACCAATAACTTTATTCCTCCTTTATCAATTTTTTTATTGAATTTATATTAAACGATTAACATATGTCATCTTAACCAAACATAATTTTTAAGTCAAACGGCTTTTTTATTATTCAAATAAATTCGTTCACAATATCAATGTATTTGGGCGCATTCGAACCTTATAAGTAACTATAAGCAGATAAAAGCAGTTATTTTATACTATCAAATAAATTTACAAGAATATCATTGTATCTGAATTGTTATGGATTTAAAAAATATATATTAAACTTTTGAGGTTCAGTACAGAAACGTCTCCTTTTTTAATTTTCTCGAATAGCCGTCATTAATTCCCATGGCTCTTCGTCATTTAGTCCCCAATTATTCATCCATTTATATACGTCTTTAAAGTCAGAATCAATCCTTCTCGAGTCTCCATATAAATTTGCCCTGTTTCATCTATTCCCATTGGAATTCGCTAAATGACGACGCTTAATTGCCTAAGAATTTATTTTTGAAATCCACAAATTACGATATACCCACCTAAACCTATGGACACTTTTCATTTTCACAAAATAAAAAGTCGATGATATTGTTATTCAAACAACCTCATCGATTATATAGCATCAGTACTCTTTAACGTATTAACGTGGTGGGGGTCTGATCCATTGGTCTTGCATCAATGTAAAGTTAATAAAATTATGTAATGTTCTTCTATATGATAATAGAATATTAATTTAAAAAAAGAATAGGAGCTAATAAAGACCCAGTTCCCCTTTTTACCATATAATATTTTACTGTTATTTTTTCTTCTTTTGTGGCTTGGTGATGGCTACGCTTCCTTCAAACTTCATCTCCCTTTTATTAGGTTTAGGGATCTTCTGTCGTCCACGTGATGTTTTGGACTTTTTATGATGCAATTCTTGCTTAAATTCTTCAAAAGTCTTATACATCCAACGACTACGATATAATTCCATTATTTGTTCTCCAGATAAGTCCCATCTTGTAGTCATCCACAAATTTTACAAGTTCAAACTGAAGATAGTTTTGAATTACCAATATAAAGTCTGTCTTCTTTATCCGAGAATTCGACTAAACGAATTGTCTTTTCTGAACAATTATAGTTAACCTTTGCGTCCCTAATAATGGCGGGATGAGTGTTCTCATACGTTTCAATAGGAACAGCTTTAAGGCTTTTTGTTATACGAGCAACAAAAGGTCTTTCTTCTACAATAGGAACTTTTTTAATTTCTGTAAACAAATATGATACTTTTCCATAAATGATTAATCAATCCATACGTGCAAGACCAATGGGTCAGACCCTTTAACCTGTAAGTAATAACCCATTTTCAATAATTGGTTTTTTCACAATCGCTTAATACCTACCCATTTTCTCTCAATATTATCTGATTGTTCATTAAAAACGTCATCCTCCTCATTTTCCACCGGACGCATGGTGTCAGTCAGCGATGGTTGTTTTACTTTATTATTCTATTTACAGTAGTTCTAGCCCGGAATCCGAATCTTTGTAACCGCTTCTGAACATTGTTGATCGTAAGCAGTATTCCTACTTGTATCAATTTAATTTAAATTCTCTTCCTCTTCATTTAAGATGAAAAAAACAAACATATGCTTTAAAATAGATCACATAATTGTAATTGATTGGATATGGGTGCTTTTATGTTTTTATTGGAAAAGAGGTGAAGGGTTTTGTTTGCAAAAGAAAGGCATGAAGAGATTAATAAGATGATTCGAAGAGACAAATCAGTCCGGGTAGCCAACTTGATGAAACATTTTAATGTTTCCATTGAAACAATCAGAAGAGATTTGGAGTATATGGAAAAACAAGGTCTTTTAACACGCGTACATGGTGGGGCAGTACTTGAGGAAGTTAACAGTAGGGAACTTTCATTCATTGTGCGCGAGTCAAAACATTTGAAAGAGAAACAGGAAATAGCTAAGAAAGCAACAGAGTTTGTTATGGAAGGGCAATCGATTGCAATGGATGTCAGCACAACGAATACGGAATTTGCAAAGGAATTAAAAAAGAGATTTACCCGCCTTACCATATTGACTAATTCCATGACGATCGCCCATGAACTGTCAGACATGCAAGATTATACAATTATCTTTGCAGGTGGAATCATGCGTAACCGGGAGTTGTGCACAGTTGGGGAATTCACGGAAAATTTTATTAGTCAGTTTCATATCGATACATTTTTTATGAGTATCAGCGGTATTTCACTAACAAAAGGGTTGACGGACTATGGTGCAGGGGAATTACAGGTCAAGAAGAAGATGATTGAAATTTCCCAACATCGTATTGTGCTGGCAGACAACAGTAAATTCGATATTGTTTCACTCCTCAACGTCTGTCCGTTCAGCCATGTAAACCGCATCATCACCGATTCGAAGATCAATGAAAATGTCCTTGCAAAATACAAGGAAAACGGCATTGAGGTACTATAAAGTGCAACTTTATTTAGTGGAGTTTTTTCTTGCTTCTCCACTGAGTATTTGAACAAATCGGATGAACACTACCTGTTATCCCGCACTCTCAAATATTAAAATCCCCGCCGAACTCTTGAAGTGAAAAGGATACAGCCAGATAACCTAAGATAAAAATGAGGTATATACAGCTATAAATGGAAGAATTAACAAGTAAATACTAGCATGTATCAGCTTAGACGCTTTGTCTAGGCTTTTTTCATCATTTATCACGTAACATTCTGAAATATGCGTTTTGACATAAAAAATACATACTCTATAATAGAAAACTGTAAGCACATAAACACAATTAATTACAACTAAATGCACAAAGTATACTTTTGCTGCTTGTAAGATTGGGGGGGGATTTCGTGAGTGTAGTGATTGTTAACGAGAATAAGAAGTACGATATTGATTGTATCTTGTTTGATAAAGACGGCACCATTATGGATTTCACATTGTGGGTTCGGTGGGCGGAAAAGTTCATCAATTTGATTGGAGAGACTAATATTTCCTATGATAAAAGTCTGTTGGCTCATGCATTAGGATTTTCTTATGATCAACAGACATGGGATCCAGAAGGCCCGCTGGCTATTGGTTCGCTACAAGATTTGTTAACTATTCTTGCATTGGGGCTTTATCAACAAAAGGTCCCCTGGAATCAGGCTTATCAAGTAGTCCATGATGCCTACCAGGACTTAGAGGACACTTTCGTTATAGAGGATCATGTTAAACCAGTTAATGGACTGATAGCTTTTTTAGAACAGGCCAAAGCCCATAATATTAAAATGGGTGTCGTTACGTCGGATAACTACAATAAAGCAATTGAGCATCTGGAAGCCCTTGGAATTAAACATTATTTCTCCACAATCATCGGTCATGACCTTGTTCAACATGGAAAACCATATCCAGAAATGGTTTATCAAGCTTGTAAAGAGCTTAATGTAAAACCTGAGAAAACACTGGTCATCGGTGATTCTAACGGTGATATGATTCTAGGGAAAAAGAGCGGTGCTTTGGCAAGTATCGGCATTGTAGCAGTTCCATCAATGGAAACAACTTACTTAAAAGATGCGGACAGCATCATTAACGATTATGATTCTATAACAGTAAAAAAAGTATAGGTCTACTCATTACATAAAGGGGAGATTAAAAAAGATGAAAAAGTTTCTATTACCATTATTATTAATTGTCATGAGTATAGTTTTTACAGCTTGTGGCGATGGAGATACCGTTGACAGCAAAGCGAAAGAGAATAAAGGTGAGATAGATGTTTATACTCACAATGATTCTGAAGAAATGCAGGATTTTGTCAAAGGGTTAAAAGAGGAAACAGGGATCGAGGCGAATGTACTACGTCTATCTAGCGGAGAAGGCTGGAGCCGAATGAAATCGGAAGCACCTGACTTTGGAGCAGATATGCAATGGGGAATGCTGCACAGTATCGCACTGAAAGCAGAAAAAGAGGACTTCTTAGAACCATATGAGTCACCAACATGGGAGGATATTCCAGATGAATTTAAGGATGAAGATGGTAAATGGTATGGCTGGTCTTACTGGTTTAATCTATTAGCTGTCAATACAGATTTACTGGAGGAAAAAGGGCTGGATAAGCCTGAATCTTGGGAAGACTTGGTCGATCCACAGTATGAGGGAGAAATTGTTCTACCAGATCCAGGTACTTCAGGGACAGCCTATTTATTCGTTTCTACAATTATGCAGATTCTTGGTGAAGATGAAGGATGGGAATACTTCGAAAAGCTTTATAAAAACGGTGCCCAATATGCGAAGTCAGGAGATGCACCAGCACAAATGGCAGCACAGGGTGAATATGCAATTGGAATCACATGGGATCAGGCTGTATTTAACCGGATTGACGAAGGATATCCATTGGAGGCAGTTATTCCAGAAGAAGGTGTAGGCTATGACCTGGACGTTATCTGGATGTTCAAGGATACAGATAAGCGTGAAGTGGTTGAAGAAGTTATTGATTATATCGGTTCAGAAGCAGGTATGAAGAAATCTGCAGAGCACCGTTCTATGATAACGAGAGATGGTGTGGAAGGAACTGCCGAAGATATTGAAGATTACCTGATAGATTATGATGCCGTTTGGGCTGAGGAAAATAGAGAACGCATCATGGAAGAATGGCGTAATAAATTTTAAAGAAAAAGAATAGGAGGAAATATAAGTGGAGGCTATACCACCAGTAAAAAGTCGGCCCCAACCGTTCCGCACGAAATGGGAACGGTTTTGGGCCGAGCCCTGGTTTGCCATTGCGACTATTATTCTTGCAGTGGCAATCATGATATTTATCGTTGCACCCGTATTCGCAGTGTTACTGAAAAGCTTTGGGCTTGGCTCGGGACAACTGACATTTGATTATTACAAACAATTTTTTGGTGCTTCTTATTATTGGGAATCCTTGCTGAACAGTTTGTTGTCAGCAGTTATTTCTACAGTTATAGTCTTGTTTTTAAGTATCAATATCGCCCTCTATGTCACACGCACGAAAAATGTTATCTCAAAATCTTTTAAAGGGATTGCTTTGCTTCCTTTGGTTGCACCACCATTTATATTCTCTTTGTCTCTAATTATTCTTTTTGGCAGAAGCGGAATTGTAACAGAGTATGTCAGCAGTACTTTTGGTGGACAATTTAGTATCTACGGTTTTTGGGGCGTGGTCATTGCTCAGATTATTGGCTACTTTCCCATTGGTTATATGCTTATTGAAAGCACCATGAGAAATTCAAATGCAGATCTGGAGTATGCTGCACAGGATCTTGGTTCCAATCAGTGGAAGACTCTTGGAACCGTTACACTTCCACTTGCGAAATCGGGGATTATAAAAGCAGGACTTCTCGTTTTTGTGATGGCGTTGGCGGACTTCTCCAATCCATTAATCATCGGGGGTGGAGAACGGTTCCTAGCATCAGAGGCTTATTTGCTTGTTGTCGGCCAGCATAATCTGGAATTAGCGGCAGTGCTTGGTGTGTTTCTGATTTTACCAAGTTTGTTCATCTTTATTTTCCAGACATATTTCCTAAAAGACAGTAATGTTGGAACAATCAGTGGGGAATCAGGATCTGCGAATGTCCCGCTTTCAAAGTCAGTCAAAGCTTTTGTTGGTACGATTAGCACGATATTTATAGCATTTATCCTTCTCATGTTCGTGATGGTGGTGCTTGGTGCTTTTGTAAAAATAATCGGTATCAACAATACATTTACATTAGAACATTTTAATAACGAAACCGGCTGGGATTCCCTCTATATGAGTCTGTTCGTCTCGTTCGTCAGTGCAATACTTGCGGCAGCGATTGGGATTTTGCAAGGCTTCTTATTTGCGAGAAAACCAATACCAGGCAAAAAACTGTTGGAATTTCTAACGTTATTCGGACTTGCTGTTCCGGGTACTGTAATGGGGATAGGTTATGTGTTGATTTTCAATGGACCTCCATTCTTCCTGACCGGAACTGTGATGATTCTTGTCTTGAATATGACATTTCGTAAAATTGGGGTTGGTCTTGAAGCAGCAATTAGTAAAATGGATCAAATTGACATATCAATGGAGGAAGCATCAAATGATCTTGGTGCGGGGCCTTACAAGACTTTCTGGAAAGTGATTGTGCCATTAATGATTCCACCATTTGCAGCAGGATTTATTTATGCCTTTATGACGGCGATGGTTTCCATCAGTTCTGTTGTCTTCCTTATTTCACCGGATACGAACCTTGCAGCCATTTATATTCTAAATTTAGCAGAACAAGCAAAGATTGGGTTGGCGTCTGCAATGTCGTTCATTATGATTGTGATTGTATTGGCTTGTCTCGGATTATTAAAATTTGTAGAAAGGAAAACGGGGGTTCGTATATGATGATTAAAAACGGGGGGTTTCCACATGTCAGAAAACAGCTTTCTTGAATTGAAGAATGTGTACAAATATTTTGGTGATGTCAAAGCAGTGGATGACATTTCCATCTCCATCAACCGGGGTGAATTGATTTCCTTTATCGGCCCGAGTGGCTGCGGAAAAACAACCTTATTAAGAACAATTGGTGGTTTTAATAAACAGGATGCAGGCGAAATTATTTTAGATGGGGAAACGATTGATGCCTTGCCTCCCGAAAAGCGTTCCACAGGTATGGTGTTCCAAAATTATGCCCTGTTTCCACATATGACCGTTTATGATAATGTCGCCTATGGTTTGAAACAGGCAAAAGTACCGAAAAGCAAACAACATGATCGAATTATCAAAGCGCTTTCCCAGGTTGAGCTAGAGAATCACGGTAAACGTAAACCGAGCGAACTAAGTGGTGGACAGCAGCAACGGGTTGCTATCGCACGTTGTCTTGTACTGGAACCGAAAGTATTGTTGCTGGATGAACCTTTATCCAACTTGGACGCTAATTTACGTATGTCTCTTAGAGAAGAAATCCGAAGAATCAAAGAAAAGCTCAATTTAACTGTCATTTTCGTTACCCATGATCAGGAAGAAGCATTAAGTATTTCAGATCGTATTGCTGTGCTTAATGGCGGTGAGATACAACAACTCGATAAAGCTGATAATATTTATAATTATCCATGCAATAAATTTGTATCTACTTTTGTTGGACAGGCAAACTTTTTCACAGGACAGCTCCAAAAGGATAAAGAGAAGGGATTGTATTTTGATACCGGATCCATCACTTTCCCTGTGGAAGATTTACATGCCTCCGAGGGTGAATCGTTGAAGATTAACCAGGAAGCTACAGTATTGGTGCGTCCTGAGCGAGTAGTAATCAATCCTAGTAGTCTATTGAAAGGCCAAGTAGTAAACACCATTTATAACGGGAATTTCACACGTTACTTTGTGAAATTGGAAGACTATGAAATACAAGTGGACGCATTTAATACAGTCGATAATAAAAAGTATAAAAAAGGCGATGTGATTGGTATCGAATTTCCAAAAGTTCCACATGTGATTAAAGATTCTGTTTCATAATGAGATGATATGAAATTACAGGTTCACCATCTATATTTAACCTTAAATTCTAACTAACTATTTAAGTAAGTAATTAGCTGAACTTTAATTGGTTAATCGAACTTTCTTTCAATCAATTTTGTTTACTACATAGTTTAGGAGGATGTTTTTGCGTAAAGTATTGAGCACGTTTATTATTGGAGGGCTCTTCGGAATACTATTGTTGGTGAGTTCTCCAGCACAAGCAGATGCAAATGATGATGATTCGGGTGAATTCCAAATTCTTTCCCATAATGTTTATATGTTATCGAAAAATCTATACCCGAATTGGGGACAAAATCAAAGGGCTCAACTTATTGCAAATGCAGATTATGTTCAAAATCATGATCTTATAATATTTAACGAGCTGTTTGATAACGAAGCGTCAAACATACTTTTAGGGGGCATGAAGAAGGAATATCCTTATCAAACACCCGTATTAGGAAGAAGTACTAAAGACTGGGATGAAACAGCAGGCAGCTATTCTTATGTAGCCCTTGAAGATGGAGGCGTTTCAATTGTAAGTAAATGGCCAATTGTAGAACAGATACAACATGTATACAAAAATGGATGTGGTGTTGAGGCATTAAGTAATAAAGGGTTTGTCTATGTTAAAGTTATGAAAAACAATGAGCCTTTCCATGTTATTGGCACACACACCCAGTCAACGGATGAAATCCTTTGTTCGAAGGGAGAGCCAGAGGATATAAGAGCGTCCCAAATGAATGAAATAAAAGACTTTATTAGCGAAAAGCAAATCCCGGAAGATGAAGTTGTATTTATAGGCGGCGACTTAAACGTTATGAAGAAGACGAATGAATACGACGAAATGTTACAGAATTTAGATGTTAGTGAACCTGACCATTATAAAGGATTTAATGCTACATGGGACCCAACAACAAATGCCATCGCTAACGAAAATTACCCAGATCTTAATGCACAATATTTAGATTATGTTTTCGTTGAAAAAAATCATGCACAACCACGTAATTGGAGTATTGAAGCTAAAAAAATTAGATCTCCGAAGTGGTCGGTTCAATCGTGGGGAAAAACCTACGAGTATAATGAATACTCGGATCACTATCCCGTCATTGGCACGACCAAATAGATTGATGTTTCATTCAAAAAAAACGGCTGAGACCACAACTTAAGGTCTCAGCCGGTTTCCTGATGGGGAGTAGGGACATGGGGATAGGCAGAGACCACTGAAAAAAGCATCTTTTTTATCCCCATTTTAAAGATTTAGGCACATAATTTTGGGAAATTACTATTTTCCTTCGGCCATTTCAAAAAAGTGACAATAAAATCAGAATCAGTACCA